>Ga0209415_10001707_pt1 | contig 41802 bp, 32 predicted proteins | sample PeaSoiSIISIP2007_FD_187696 | JGI IMG/M metagenome (GOLD analysis project Ga0209415, IMG submission 187696) | Peat soil microbial communities from Weissenstadt, Germany - SII-SIP-2007 (SPAdes) (version 2) | ecosystem: Environmental > Terrestrial > Soil > Wetlands > Peat | place: Germany...
AATGGGTAGCGCACGTGTTTGCGCTGTTCGGCGAATTCAGCCTTGGGTTCTTGCGGCTGTTCCAGCTGCTGGTCAACCAGCTGGTCCGTTTGCGGTTCTTCCATTACGCTTTGGAAGTGGATTGGCGGCTGTTCCAGACAAACTGTGCTTTGCGTCATGCTCATGACTTCCTCCTGCCTACCTTCGACCTACACAGCTAAGATAAGCACGTAAGCCGCCAAACAGCCTCGCGCTTAAGTCATTATAATTCATGGTGTTGCAGACAAATACGTGGGATGGGCATCGTCGGGATGTACGCCAGATTGGTCGAGTGTACGCCACAACTACAACTAAAGAACCATGTGAGGACGCTTCCCCCGGGCACGGCACCACTTATACCAACTGCTAAAGTTCGGATAAGATGCCCATGTCAAATGTTGGCTTGGCTTGAGAAAGACGCCTACATCGCAGCTTGGCTGTCTGCTCTGTTTGCACTACTGTCCTTGTTTGTCGGCAAAATCACTCGTCCCGCCGATAAACTAGACTGGTCAACCATAGCGACCTACGTAGCCTTCTTTATGGCCATAGCGATTTTATTGACGCCTAATGTGAGTTCAACCGTTCGGGGTATTACTTTCGCTATTGCCGCTTTGTCTTTTGGGGCCTTCTTGTTTGGGGGCCGGCCTCGTTAGAGATGACCCACTACCGTAATATCTTATTTGGGTCTTCTGTCGTGCAACATACCAGCAGTTGTTTGTATTTAACTGCGTGGTTCCCTCTCACCGGGACTTGGCCAAGTGTCGCTTCAGGTAAACCTCTCTTCAGTCAATCGTGCCTGTTCCTGTGGCACCACTGATCAGGTAACTAAGCCTTGTATCGAATTAATCCGGCACTTCTATTCCGTCTCGTTAGCATCGGCAACCTTAGCGGGGACGCTGCACGCGAAAGCGAGCGCTGTTCCCTGGCAGCACACATCACCACCGCTCCAGGCGTTGATATACGCGCCAGTGTCGAGCAGCGCGATCATGTTCGGGATGTTCTCGTCGTGCGTGGCGTTTTCGAGGGACGTTGCATCCCGTGGCTGATCAACCGCTGCTAAGTCTACCCAGTTGCCGGGAGCCGACGACATCAGCCAATCACTCATTCGCCGTGATACAAAAACTCGGGCTGGTCACAGGTCATTTGATTTAACGGCATCCGATTTCTGAAGGTGGCGAGAAAACCCTTCGACCAACTACTTGATGATTTCTGGTTTGAAGGGAAAATCTCATAGCTCGAGGATGCGCCGCAAGCAACATTGATAGTAAACGGGGACAATGCCGGGATGCTCCAATTGCCCGGTGATCTTCGCCTCTTTGAGGAAGCGTGCCCACACCACCGGCTGGCCTGCCCGCTCAGGCCGCAACTCCTTCAATGCCACTTCGCGGCCAAGACTTGCATCGCGCGCCAGCCACACCCGGCCGATTCCTCCCGTGGCATGCAGACGGTTCAACGTGTATTTGTCTTTGGCATCGGGGGCATGGTCAATAGCGGAAATCAGGACGTGGCCTTGAGGCATAAGTGTAGTTCCGGAAAATGTCCGCCGGATGTCAGGGTCCCCTATTTGATCGAGCGTCTGGCGAATCTCGTCCGTCGTGATGCCGGCGAATGCAGCCTTCGCATCCCCATCATGTTTGGCAAGCTTGCGCTCGAGAAGTTTCTGCACTTCGGCGCGGCCGTCGGCCGTCAGCCAACCGCGCTCAACCAGGAGATCCGCCATGGGCTTTTGTTTCTGGGAAGACCAAATGGTGCAGGCCTCGGCGAACTTACGCCGGTCGAGCAAATCGGCCTGAAGCGCAAGCACCGCGAAGAGTATGTTGCGGTCGTCGTCCATTTTGAACAAGTCTGGAAAAGAGAAAGAGCGGATCGAGCCGGGCTGAGTCTACTGCAAATACCCGCGGGGAATACAAGAATTAACGAAAGCTCTCTTCAGGTGCTGAAAGAATGGAGGTGGAGAACAGCGAAAAAATCCGTGTATGTTATGGGTGTGTCCGAACCGCTGATTGGCCGTTCTGTGCGGCTAATGTTTTCCGTAACTTGTTTGTTTTCAATACGCCTGCATAGTTCGACTCCCCCTGCCTCCAAGTTTCTGAAGAGTTGTCTCGGACTGAGACAGCCTGCCCCTAGCCTTCACCCCATGGTTAGGTCAGCGGCAGAAATGAAATACCGAGTGTTATGATGCGCCGTGACGGTGTCCAGAGCGAATAAAGGAGATGGTATGCCAAGCAAGCGCCCAGTCATTGGTGCCATCGTAAGTGGCGCAAGGATTGTCGGCTGGATCTTGATCGCCCTTGCGGTTATGAGCGTTCCTCAAATGCGGGTTCTTACGGGGCGATTTGCGGCCACGCTTGGACTGGTAGGGTCTGCAGCCCTTGCGTTGGTAGGCATCTTGTGGCTTGTTGGAGTGGAATTGTTCCGACATTTTTTGATGAGTTTATGTCGAACAACTAGGGCTGTCTCGTCGCCGTCGGCAAGGCGTCAAGGACAAAGATGGGCAATCCTGCCATCAGCGTCGGCAGTCACCGTATCACTCTCATTCCTATTTTGTCCTGGAGAGTAGTCTTACCCAGTTACACCCCACGAAACAGGTCGTATCCTTATGTCCCTTGAGTGCCCCCATCTCGGCCTTGTGCTACGGGACGGGCGCGTGATGGCAAGCACTCCGATGTGTATCTGGTGTCACTGCATTCGTCATGCGGATCTGTTAAATGAAATGCGTAGAAGGAACGGGATCGCGATGGGAGAGGGCTGGCACAGCTCAAGGCAATGGAAGAGACCAATAGCCTCAGCAGCACCACCTGCTCCGCACCTCGATGGATAATGCGAAAGGTTGGACTTTCCAGAAATCTGATTTCCTTCTGTCGGGGCGGCGACCGGGCGCCAGGCCTACAAGAAGCGCCTTGAGTTTCGACGCACCGGCCGTTGACGGCCGGAATGGCTGAGGCCTCAGTTGCTGGCCCCCGATTACAAATCCAAAGAATCCATATCTGAGAGATAGGGTTGAAAGAGAAAGAGGAGGTGTGTGATGACGAATCTGGTACTGCATGACAATCTGTTTGAGGATCTGTTCGATGTTCGCCGTGAATTCGACAAGATCTTCACCAGGATGCTGACGGCGAGGCCGGTCCGGAAGGAGCAGTTCCTTCCTTTGAAGGACTTCAGCTTTGCGCCGATCGTGGAGTCGTATCTGGACAAAGAGGCCAAAAAGTATGTTTGCAAGATCGCATTGCCGGGCGTCGAGCAAAAAGACGTCCAGATCCAAGTTCAGGGGAATCTACTGACCATCACCGGCGAGAGGAAATTCACCCGGGAGATGAAAGAGGTGGATTACTTCCACCAGGAGTTCACCTATGGGAAGTTCGAGAGGGAATTCGAGCTGCCTGAGGGCGTGAACACCGACAAGATCAACGCGACGTTCTTGAACGGCTTGCTTGAGATCACCGCGCCGGTCGCGGAAGTGGCATTGCCGAAGAAGATTGAAATCAAGACAGTGCCATTCACAAAGCAAATGGCCGCATAAGGTGCGGCTGTCTGGAGGGCCCGGCCCGGTTTCCGCGGACCGGGCCCTCTTTGTTTTCTGATGTGAGCAATACCGGGCGCCTCAAAGTCAGACAGTATTCCAAGCTGAATTTCGCTCTGGCAAAGTGGTGGCGGAGGTCACACCGTCAGGTGACTGCTATCACTGCAGGGAACCCTATCCCCATCCCAATCTTTGTGCAGGCAGATGGCCCGAAAAAGCCTGCCAGGTTTTGACCATTTGCATGCAGCGCCATATCAGCAAAGGGAGAAAAACCGATGAAGAACGAACTCTTGGGAATTCTGGATAAGCGCACAGAGGCTTATTACGAAATCCCCTTATACAAGGATGCCGTACGGGCCATGGATTTGCGGCAAATCAAGGCTGGCTCCGCTGATTTTGGAGTCATGAGCTATGATCCGGCGTTCTTAAATACTGCGTCGTGTCAAAGTGCTATCACCTTTATCGACGGCGACAATGGGATCCTACGCTACCGCGGCTATCCCATCGAACAGCTGGCGGAGAAGTGCAACTTTCTCGAAGTTGCCTATTTGATTTTATTTGGTGAGCTGCCGAACCAGACCGAATTGAATGACTGGGTGGCGCAGATCACTCATCACACCATGATTCACGAGAAGACTAAGAAGTTCCTGGAGGGTTTCAGCCATGATGCTCACCCCATGGGCATGTTCATCAGCACTCTGGCGGCGCTGTCCACCATTTATCCCGAGTCGCGAAATGTGCACGACCCTGAAGTGCGTAGGCTGCAAATGTATCGCCTGATCGGAAAAGTTCCAACGATCGCGGCCTACACATATCGCCACAGCTTAGGTTATCCCTATGTTTATCCCGATAATGAGTTGAGCTACACCGAGAATTTCATGAACATGCTCTGGCGGATGGTCGAGCCGAAGTATCACGCAAATGCGGCGCTGGCTCGCGCGCTGGACGTCCTTTTTATCCTGCACGCCGACCACGAACAGAATTGCAGCGCTAACGTCATGCGAGCTGTGGGCAGTTCACAGGCCGATCCGTTTGTTTGCACCGCCGCGGCCGCCGCAGCGCTGTCAGGCCCCCTGCATGGAGGTGCCAACGAGGAAGTGCTGAAGATGCTCGACGAGATTGGCTCCAAGGATCGGGTACCCGCCTACATTGAGCGCATCAAAGCTGGCCACGGAAAGCTCATGGGATTCGGTCACCGCATCTACAAGAATTACGATCCACGCGCCCGAATTATCAAGTGGGCCGCCGACCAAGTCTTTGAAGCCACGGGCCGAAATCCCAAACTGGACATTGCTCTGGAGCTGGAGCGCGTTGCACTTGAAGACGAATATTTCATCAAGCGCAAGCTCTACCCTAACGTGGATTTCTACTCCGGGATCATTTATCAGGCCATGGGCTTTAAGCCTGAGATGTTCACAGTATTATTCGCGATTCCTCGAATCGTCGGCTGGTTAGCCCAGTGGCAAGAGATGCTAGACGATCCGGACCAAAAGATCGCACGTCCACGCCAAATCTATACAGGCCACGACGTTCGTGAAGTTGTGCCCATTGAAAAGCGCGATCTGTCTGCTGCTCTGTCGGGGGTGTAGGGCACGAGCCCAAGACAAAGCGGCCGTTTGCCTGCGACGAACATTAGCGGGTCAACTATGTGGCAAGTGCATTGCACTTTGTGCTGTGTAGTAGGAAGAGAGCAGATTAAGGAATCACTATCTGTGGGAAGGGAATTTCGATGCCAAACCGAATCGCAAGACACCTTCAGAAATCAGCGAAACATCACCATGCGGCCCGGCCCATGAAGCGGCCTCATAGCAAGAAACCAACGGAATCCGAAAAGCCGCTTATGCAAGAAGTGGACATCGAAGTGACGCGGAGCATGGGACACAACTGGCAAGACAACGAGTTTATGCTGATGAGGACCTTGCCAGAGGGTGGGTACGAGGAGTAAACCCACTGGCCGCAGCGCTGCACTGTCTTTGGTACTTCTGCTGCTGCATTGTCGTGAGTGAAATCAGGGAAACAGTGTGGCAATTGAAGAAACTCAATCTGGAACTGATTGGGCAGCTTCCATGAGGAACTTTTTGGGCTCACGTATCTAAAGAGTTTCAAACGTCGCATCGAGGGCCAGTTCATGAGTTTTTGGTCTGGCCTTTCTTGTTGGGTGATGGCCGCCACATGGACTTGTGACGGCCCTCATAGACGGGCGAGGGCTTCGGGGTGACAGTTCATGCAAGAAATATACCCGTCCAGAGGGCTCCCGGCCTGGACAGGAGGTCATCGTGTTGAATGAAGCGTATTTACTCTTCGCATTGATAATTATCACCGCCGCCTTCGTGTTCGCGCGAGTGAGTCGTGCTTTGAAATTTCACGGCAAGATGTTGGTCACATGCCCGGAAACGTCGAAACCGGAGGCTGTCAAAGTGGGTCTTACCAGTGCAGCGATGACATCATCTGTTGGTGGCCACGTGCACCCAAAACTTGGGGATTGTTCCCGCTGGCCGGAGCGGAACGATTGTGGCCAGGATTGCGTGGTTCAGGTCGAAAAAGACCCCCAAGGCCATCGTGTATGGACAATCGCTTCTAAATGGTTTGAAGGTAAAAAGTGCGTGTACTGCAAAAAACCGATCCAACCATTCCATTACTCTGATCATAGGCCAGCCGTAATTTGCGCCGAGAAAATAACCATTCAGTGGGACCAGATTTGTGCGGAGAAGCTCCCCGAAGCGCTTTCTGCAGCGTATCCCGTCTGTTGGAGTTGCCATGTGGCGGAGACATTTATTCGCGAGCATTCGGATCTTGTGGTTATCCGGCCATGGAAGAAGTGTGGTCCACTGGGGGAATATATTCCAGAGCTCCGCCCTCCAGCCAGTGCCGACGATCGACCGGCATCTTAAAGAGGGAGGTGTGTCTTTCCGTCCGCGCGCAAGCCATTCACTCTCGACCATCGCATCATGTGCTTGGATGATCCTTCGACTGGTCTAAGACACGGCGCCAGGATGCAGCTTTAAGAACCCGGATGTTTCCAACGACCCTAGTAAATTCCGATTTGTCCTCCTTTCAATTGTCCGACATTTGTTGGCATTTGCGGATGACGGGGTTTGCCAATAAACCAGTTCCTAGCGCAACCAAAACCATCTAGTTGCCGCGCATCCTCGAGGCCAAGTTATTCGGGCGAATTTCGTAAGGCGGAGAGGGTTTCCGCTCAAGGCTTTTTCGCCTTCATTTTCTGAGCCAGAGACATTAGAATCTTCCTGTCACTTGCATCCAAGCGCCCGAGAAGCCTTCGTAACCCCGACAGGCGCCGCGCATCCTTGCCGTAGCTGCCCCATAGATCACCATTGGCAGACTTTCGCTTCGGAAATTTTGGTAGCTTGAGCGCCTCCTTGCCATCGTGAAAGAGCTGGTAAAGAGGCACCTCAAGCGCGCGCGCCATCTTCTCCAGGTTTTCAAGACTCGGAACAGTGTAGCCATTCTCTACGCGCGAGATGTAGCAGCGAAGCAAACCTGTCCGCCCTTCAATATGGCCCTGAGACAAGTTCTTCGCTTCGCGCAATACGCGTAAACGGTCGCCAATGATCATCCCTTGATCCTCCCGCACTTTGGAATAAATTCTGAAGGCCACATTCAAGCATGTCCAAAACTTAAATGCAAAGCGTTGGTCGGCAAGAAGAACCGCTCACAAAAGTTGATCCGTGAAACGCCGTACGCCATGGCCGTGCCCGGCTTTCGGCCAACTATCCGTCCACTCGTTCACTGACGGAAATCCAAGCAGGCGACACATCAATCGCCGCGTTGACGAAATTTTCGTTGCATGTCAGCGAAGGCTGTGCCCTTCACTAAACAAAAGCTGCCAATAGACTTAATCAGTTGTGCTTGCACTGGATGATTCTGCGCTGTATCTTTCGGCGGACACTACGAATGGTTGCACAGTCTTGTTTGAGCAAAAATGATCTCGCCGGATCCTGCCCATGCTCGATTTATGTGTGGCGAGCAGTTTAAGAGGACGGACCGCACACCACGGAGTTTCCAATGCGCCGCATGATTCTGATTCTGTGCGCCACGGCAGCAACGGCTGTGGCTCAGGATGCCATCGCTCCACATTCCGCGTATGAACCGCCGGCGGCAAGAGAGGCCGCGGCGCTGTCTGCCAGCACCAAAGCTTCGCCTCCAGATTTGCTCACCACCAGCGAGAAGACGGATTGGAAGGAAACCGGTCCGTACTCTGAGGTGATCGATCTTTCAAATCGGCTCGAGCGCGCCTCGAGGGCTGTAAAAGTCCTGACCTTCGGCACCACACCTGAAGGGCGCCCGATGATCGCCCTGGTCGTGTCGAAGGACCGCGCCTTTACTCCCGAAGCGGCGGCCGAGACGAATAAGGCCGTGATTCTGATCCAAAGCGGCATTCACTCCGGGGAGATCGAGGGTAAAGATACTGCGCTGATGCTCGTTCGTGACATGACCGTCACCAAGCGATATGAGTCATGGCTCGACAAGGCTATTTTCGTTGTGATTCCCGTGTTTAACATTGACGGCCACGAAGATGTAAGCCTCTACCACCGCGTAAACCAGAACGGGCCAAAAGCAACGGGTCTGCGGGAGACGGCGCAAGGGTTAAATTTGAACCGCGATTATATCAAGGCGGACACCCCAGAGATGCGCGCCTGGCTTCACCTATTCAATGCCTGGATGCCGGACTTCATGTTTGACAATCACGTGACAGATGGTTCCGATATGCAGTATGACGTGACCTGGGACATGGCACGAAATCAGGACATCGCCGAGCCGGTTCGCACCTGGATCAATTCGCGATATGTGCCGGAGCTGAACCGTCTCATGGAGGGCGAAGGGCACGGTGTCGCTCCATACGGCGGTCTTCGCACCATGCCCGACGGCAAGCGCGAATTTTTTATGGAAGTGTTTTCGCCGCGCTATTCGCATCTGTATTCCGCCGTGCAAAACCGCCCCTGCCTGCTGGTGGAAACTCACAGCCTTAAGGCCACGAAAACAAGGGCGTGGGCGGACTTCGACATCATGCGGAACTCGATTGAGATCATCCTGCAGGATCCTGAAGGGCTGAGGTCTGCTGTAAGGGAGGCGGACCGGGCGCTGGCCGCGCAGGCGGGTGATCGATCGGCGCCGGCGGTTTACCTCGGCGGGAAAGTGAGCGAGCAGCAGGGCCAGCCGCTCGTCTATCGCGCACTGAAGCTCGGGCCTTACAAGAGCGTAGTCACGGGGGCAACCGTAAATGGGTATCTGGGGGAGCTTGACAACGTCGAAACGGTCATCCACGACAAGATCGATACTACTGCCGAAGCTCAGATGCCTCTCGGATATCTGATCCCGGTCGCATGGAAAAGCCTTGCCGACGAGTTGGCGATGCAAGGAGTCGAAATGCAGCAGTTGTCCAAGCCGGTGGAACAGGAGTTTGAGACCTATCGCTTTTTGAACGCGAAATTCAATACCGCCCAGTTCGAGGGCCGAGTGATGGTGGACTTCGATGCGAAGCTGGTGAAAGAAAAGATCTCGATTCCTGCCGGTTCGTTTTGGGTGCCGATGAAGCAGCGTCGGGCGCGATTGATATTGTCCATGCTCGAGCCTCAGGCGCCGGATTCGCTCGCGCGCTGGGGTTTCTGCGATGCTGTGCTTTCAGGCGGCGGGCGTGGCGGCGGCGAAGGAACCTATCTCACCGAACCAATCGCGCGGAGGATGATGGTGGATTCACCTGAATTGCGGAAGCAATTTGAAGATCGCCTGGCGTCCGATACCGCCTTTGCAGCGGACCCTCAAGCTCGACTTATGTGGTGGTTCCAACGCTCAAATTATGTTCCGAGCAGCGCGGGCAGGTATCCGGTCGTCCGAGTTTGGGAGAAGACCTGGTAGCTGAGGTCCCCTTCGGAAACTAGTCCGGACTACCGCGAGCAATCCTGGTTCTGATCCCGCGCCTGCCCCCATTGAAAGTTGTTCACGGTCTTGCTATAGGGAAGTGGGAATTTAAGCTGCGGGCGACGCCCGCAGATTTGGCCCTTGAGGACGGAGGACACGCCGCAGGATGCGGTGCCCTCCGTCTTTTTTTTTGTACGGGGAAAGGATGGAACCGCGGTGAAGCGGAACAAGCAACCAATAATGCCCTGCATCACGCAAACCGCAGGCGAGATTTTGGCGAGCGGTGATATCTTGGACCCAGTCTTGGGCGGCAGCAAATCTGAGCCGCTCCAGCTGGCGCTATGGGATGGGACTAAGGCAACCATCGCTCCGCAAGTCGAATTCGGCGGAGTGACTTACGAGGCCGCTCCGCTTGACTCCACCATTTTGCGAGTGTTGCACCTGCCCGCGCGGGTCGCGCGAGCGGAATCAGCGCGGCAACTAGTGGATGATCTTTCCCGAGTCTTGGTGAACTTCACGAACCTACCGGAGCGATGCGTTGTGCTGTGCACACGCTTCGTACTCGCAAGCTGGCACTTAATGAACTTTTCCACAGCACCCTGGCTTTCCATCGTTGGATCAGACGATTTTTCCGCGTCGCAACTTCTGCGTCTTCTATCTTGCTTCTGCCGGAGGGCATTGCCGCTGTTCTCTCCCAGCGTTGCCGGCGTTTGCGGGTTGCCGCGGGATTGGCACTTCACTCTCTTGGTCCGTGAGGCGCAGCTCTCGCGGCCAACGCAGCGCCTGCTGCATGCAGCGAGCAGAAAAGATCAGTTCATCCCATTCCGGGGGCAGCTGCTGGATTTTTATGGGCCAATTGCGACCTTTACCAACGAGCCCTGTTCCTCAACATTTATCGGGGCGCCGCCAGCAATCGAAATTCCGGCCTTGCCTTGCGCCGTCAGCCGACCTTTGATCACGCCTGAGGTTGAGCACCAGCTCGCGCGAGATTTCCAATCGCGTCTTTTAGGATATTTTATCCGGAACAATTCCGCAGTACGACCATCTCCAGCAGACGGCGCAAACCTGGGTTTCTCCATGCGGGATCTTGGCCGGAATCTAGCTGCAGTCACGCCCGGAGATAAATTGCGTCAGACCGAGGTCATCAATGCGTTAATGATTCAAGATCAAGCCACTCAAGTTTCAAGGTGGACGGATGAGAAAATTGTGATCCTCGAGGCGCTACTTGCATTCATCCACGAGGGTCAACATGAACCCTATGTAGGACAAATTACCAAGCGGACGAACACCATCTTGCAAGAGCGAGGCGGAGTCCCGGATTTGGCACCCAGAGCGGTGGGCGCACTGTTGCGGCTGTTGCAGTTTTCGCCCGAGCCCCGTGATCGAATTGGCTATCGCCTGCTGCTGACGGAGCCGGTCCGGCGCCGGGTCCACGAGCTTGCATTTGCCTACGGCACGCTTTCAGTGCTGAGTGAAAAGTCTCGCTGTTTATTGTGTCAGCGCGAGGAGCAGATTTCACCTGAGCGTGGAAATGGCACCAAAAAGCACGGATGAGGCCCACTTGGGGGGCATTTTTGTGTATGTCATGTACTTTGTGTACTTAAATCAAGCTTGGAGGATGGCCGCAAGATGATAGACAAGAGGACGCCGAGGCAGGCGGCAGAGGCGCGAAAACTTCAAAATCTGGGCGTTCCACTCGAAATCCATGAAGACGAACCTAAATTTGTCCTCATTCGGCAATGTGGAATATGTTCTGCTTTCGAATCGGCGTGTGGCACAACGGGATTCATTTTCGACATAAGCATCACGAGCGGATTGCCGAAACTTGGGATTCTATCCATCGACGTGCGCTTGCCGTGGCCGGATGCCACCTTTCATTGGTTAACCGATCCTGCAGAGGCCGAACGTCAGGCGCGGGGCTATGAGTATCCGGGCACCCGCATTCGGTTTGATTACAATATCGCGATCAACCACTACATTAATATATGCCGCTCGATTGCTCGTGGAGGATCTATACAAGGGCTGCTGCTGGGCATCGGTAACTTCTCCATTCCACCGCAGTTTCGGCATGGAATGATCGTCCCGGCGGGACTAACACTGATAGACCAGTTTGACAATCCTTATCACCAGGAAGTCGCCCTCTCTATCGATCGCCTTGCGAGCATGACTGGCCGAAAGCCTTCTGAACCTAAGAGGAGGTCGCTATTTGAGGGTCGTGATAGGGTTCCCCGTCTCCGTTAGTATGAATTCGGTGATCGATTCATGATAGCCATCGCCTGGGAGGATGCTCGTGCCTGAACTGGGAGTTGAAAACGCCTCGGAGGCACGTGTGCCCCACGTGGAAGAGGATTCCCGCTGGCAATGGGGCTTCTGGAGTTTGATTGTCACGCAGTTTCAGGGTGCGTTCAGCGACAACGCGTTGAGATGGCTGGTCGCTTTCTTGCTGCTGGACATGGGTCTAACGCACGAGCGGCGAGACTTCTACTTTGATTTCGTGGTGCCCCTGCTGTTCGCAACACCATTCCTTCTTTTCTCGATGACGGGCGGCTTCCTGGCGGATCGCCTCAGCAAGCGCTCAGTGACGGCCGGGTTGAAGGTGATGGAATTTTGCGTAATGTTCATCGCGCTTGCGGGTCTGGCGATGGCGAACCTGTGGATCGCCGCAAGTGCGGTTTTCCTGGTGGCCACTCAGGCGGCGCTTTTCGGACCTTCAAAATATGGATTGCTGCCGGAGTTGTTGCCGGAGCGGCGATTGTCATGGGGGAACGGGATTCTTGAGCTGGGCACATTTCTTGCTTCCATCACGGGGACGATGGCTGGAGGGACGCTCGCAGTATGGCTTCGGGGACGCGAGGCTTGGTCGGGATTGTTGTTGATTGCGTTGGCGGCCACAGGATTTGTTACCAGCCTGGGCATTTCTCGCGTGCCCCCGGCGAGTCCCGCGAAGAAATACCGTTTCAACGTGGCGGGCGATCTTTGGACGCAGATCAAGGAGGCGCGCAGAGACCGCGTGTTGTGGCTAGCGGTGCTCGGGAATACCTATTTCTGGTTTTTGGCGACGCTGCTGCTTCTAAATATAGTTTTGTACGCAAGCGATATTCTGCGCGTCGATGCGACGCGTTCGAGTCTGCTTCTGGTGGCGCTTTCGCTGGGGATAGGCGTGGGCAGCTTCGCCGCGGGCTACCTCTCCGGAGGAAAGATCGAGTACGGGTTGGTCCCGCTCGGCTCGTTGGGCATCACGATTGCTTGCCTGATGCTTTCCCGCTCGCATCTGGGATATGGCGCGGTCGCAATCAACGTTGGCGTGATGGGCTTTTTCGCCGGTTTTTTTGCGGTGCCCATTAACGCTCTCATTCAGCAGCGGCCGGCTCCGGACCGCAAGGGCGGAATCATTGCCGCCGCCAACTTGCTTTCTTTCGTTGGCGTGGCTTGTCAGCCCTTCGCGAATTTGGCAATGATGTTCCTAGGTCATCCAAATCCACAGAAAGTTTTCCTGATTGCCGCAGGGCTGACCGGCGGCGCAACGATTTATGTGGTGTACCTGCTGCCGGATTCCCTGCTGCGGCTGGTGCTGTGGCTCCTGACGCACTCGCTTTACCGCATCAAGATCGAAGGCCGCGACAACATCCCCGAACGCGGCGGCGCACTTTTCGTTTGCAACCACATGTCGTTTGTGGACGCTTGTTTTCTGATTGCCTCTACGGACCGCGCCATTCGCTTCATCATGTTCAAGGATATTTACGAGCATCCGCTGATACTTCCGTTTGCGAAAATCCTGCGATGCATACCCATCTCCTCCCAGCTTCGGCCAAGGGAGATGATCCGTTCGCTGCGAGCCGCGACTCAGGCGATTCAAGACGGCGAAGTGGTTTGCATTTTTGCGGAAGGGCAAATTACGCGCATCGGGCAAATGCTTCCCTTCCACCGCGGATTTGAGCGAATCATGAAGGGAGTGGATGCACCCATCGTGCCGGTGAATCTGGATGGCGTGTGGGGGAGCATCTTCAGTTTTGAGCGCGGGCGCTTCCTCTGGAAATTTCCGCAGCGAGTTCCCTATCCGGTAACCGTGAGCTACGGCAAGCCTATGGCGTCAACCTCCACGGCGTTTGAAGTCCGTGAAGCGGTGCAAGATCTGCAAGTAGCGGCGTATCGCAATCGCAAGAAGCACATGGCCACGCTGCACCGGGCATTTATTTCCACGGCCCGGCGGCACCCGTTGCGATTTGCAATGGCGGATATGCGGGTCAAGCGGCTGCGATTCGGCGCCGTGCTGAGCAGCACCATTTTTTTGGCGCGGCGGCTGCGCAAACATTGGATGGGGAAGCGCATGGTCGGCATATTGTTGCCGCCCTCGGCTGCGGGCGCGATGGTGAATTTCGCTGCCATGCTTTCAGGAAAAGTGCCCGTAAATTTGAACTACACGGCGTCGAACGAAATCCTGGAATCTTGCGCGCAGCAGTGTGAACTTGAAACCGTGGTTACCTCAAAGGCTTTTCTGGAGCGTGTCCCGCTTACGGTTCCCGGCAAGATGCTGCTGCTCGAGGATATCGCCGCAACACCCGGCATTACCGAGAAGCTCGCCGCCTTCCTTTTGGCCTGGTTTTTGCCCGCGTCATGGCTTGAAAGGGCGCTCGGAAATCAAGCGCCGCAAAAACTGGATGATCTGGCCACGGTTATTTTTTCGAGCGGCAGCACGGGCGATCCCAAAGGCGTGATGCTCTCGCACTACAACATCATGTCCAACATACAGCAAATTGCACAGACCTTTATGCTCGGCCGCGACGACCGCCTGTTGGGTGTGCTCCCGTTTTTTCATTCTTTCGGGTTCACGGTGACGCTATGCATGCCCGCGGTAATTGGAGTTGGCGTTGTGTATCATCCCAGCCCGCTCGACCTGGTGGCCATCAGCGATCGCGTCCGCGATTATCGCCTCACATTCCTTCTGGCGACGCCCACGTTTCTTCAAGCCTACATGCGCCGGTGCAAGCCCGAGGATTTTGGCAGCCTGCAATTTGTGCTCGTGGGCGCCGAGAAACTGCCCGAACGTGTGGCGCTTGCTTTTGAAGATCAATTCGGAATACGGCCGCTGGAGGGCTACGGATGCACGGAATGTTCGCCAGTGGTCAGTGTGAACACACGCGATTTTCGCGTGCCCGGATTCCGCCAGGTTGGCGCCAAACGCGGACGCATCGGGCATCCGCTGCCGGGAATTGCCGTACGGATTGTGGATCCCGACACGATGGCCGCCATCGCTCCGTTTCAGCCGGGGCTCCTGCTGGTCCACGGGCCCAACGTGATGATGGGCTATCTCGGGCGGCCGGAAAAGACCGCCGAAGTTTTAAAAGATGGTTGGTATGTTACCGGGGACATAGCCTCCGTTGACGAGGATGGTTTCCTGGCGATCACCGACCGGCTGGCGCGCTTCAGCAAGATTGGCGGCGAAATGGTTCCCCACATGAAGGTGGAAGAAAAGCTGCAGGAAATCTCGGGCAAGGTCGAGCAAATCTTCGTGGTCACCGGTGTTCCCGACACCAAGAAAGGCGAACGCCTGGTGGTTCTGCACAAATTGCCGGAGGCAGAGCTTAAGGAATGTCAGGAAAAACTCGGTCAGTCGGGCCTGCCAAATCTCTGGGTGCCCCGGACAAACCAGTTCTTCGCTGTTGAGCAATTTCCCTATCTGGGCACGGGGAAATTAGATCTGCGCAAAGTCCGGGATCTCGCGGTTCAATTCTCGCCGGCTGAGTAGCCGGCGCTCCATTTAGGTGGATGCGTGCGAAAAAAAACGCCGGTGGATTGCTCCACCGGCGCTCTTGGTTCTGGGTGAATTTCGCGACTAAAAATTGAATTTCATCGCAACCTGCATGATTCGAGGATCGCGGGTCGAAGTCACTGTATTGAAGGCCGAAGATATCAAGTTCACTGAGCCGCAACAGATGGGGTTGGTATGGTTGAAAGTATTGAAAGTTTCCCAGCGCAACTGGCCGGTCAACCGCTCGGTGAATCTGATATTCTTAAATAATGAGAGGTCGGTATTCCAGAAGCCGGGGGCGCGGATGGCACCGGGACGTTCCGTTGTTTCCGTGGTCTGGGATGCGGACGGCGCGGCCAATCCAGCTGCGTTGAACCAGGTTGTGGAGAGACTGTGGAGGCCACCAGCGTCGGGATTGCCAACTAGATTCGGGCGGCAGCCCAAGGGTGATGCGCCAAGCAGGCAGCCCGAGCCTGTTGGATCATTGCAGGCGACACCGGTTCCAAAGCATGTGCCATTGCCTAAGACAGCTGTAAGAGGAAGTCCCGTCTGGAAGGTCTGAATTCCAGAAAACTCCCAACCACCCAGAACATGGCCAGTGAATCCTTTCTGGCTGCGAAGCCATGGGATCTCCCAAACGAAGTTGGCGGTCACCACGTGCCGCCGGTCGGCAGTTGTCGGTCCGTAATTGCTGGCAAAATCACCTGCAACTTGGGGGATAGCAGCGCCACCCGTGCTTCGGTCGGCAGGATCGGTGGTTAACCCATGTGACCAGGTGTAGGCAAAGTTAACCAACGTGTTTCCGGAGAAGCGCTTCTGTATCAAAACCTGCAGCGAGTTGTAGTTGGAAGTGAAGGCATCCACGAAGAAAAGTCCGGGCCCGTATCCGACATAGGGCCGGACAACCGCCAGTTTGTTTGAATTCGTCGTCCCGTTGATAGGTCCGGTTATGGCCACTCCGTTGGCCGGCAAAGAAACCGGGCCAGCAAAGCATGGAGTGGCGGCAGTACAGTTCAAGTAGGATGCAGGAGCGGGTTCGTTGAGATCTTCAAAGCCAGGAAGATGAATGCCATTGTTGCCGTAGTAGCCCACATCAAGCATCCAATTCATGGGAAATTCGTGCTGAACGTCCAAGCTCCATTGCTGAGAATAAGGTGACCTGTAGTTGATCGGCAAGCGAGACTGGATTGTGAAAGGCGCCTGCGTAGCGACGGTGGTCGTTGCACCTGTCGGATTAGAAAGGGTGCTGAAGTTTATTCCCAGGTTGGTGAGGAAGCCCTGGCTCAAACCAACATTTAACTCGGGGTTTCCAAACTCGAGGCCATTGTCATAGTAAATTCCCCAGCCTGCGCGCACCGCGGTCTTTCCATCGCCAAACGGATCCACGGCGATGCCGACGCGAGGGGCGACGGCACCATCGAATTCCGTGCCAACCTTGCTGCCGTACGGTGACTGCGTGCCTTTGAATCCGTTGAAGGTCGGCGGATTTGCGAAAATAAGTCCATTCAGCAAGTTGTAGTTATTGGGGTTACAGGCGCTTTTTGTGGGAACACCGTTCACCAAATTCACATCAATGTTGCCAGTCGAGGTGACACAGGGCGCCTGAGCTGGGTTATAGAAGGCCGGATCGAAGTTGACCAACCGGCTGGAGCCATTAGGCCCACTGGCATCCGTGGGCTCGCGGAAAAACGAGTGGCGGATGCCGAATGTAACCGTGAGTCTAGGCAGGGCGCGCCAGGTGTCCTGGGCGTAATACTCCATCTGGTTGTCAAATATATTGGCGGTGACGTCCAGAGAGGCTTGCGAGAAGGACGCGAGTTGGCCGAGAAGGAAATTTGCAAATGATTGCTCGAAAGAAAAAGGACAGTTGCCGTTAAATTGCGGGCCCGGAGGTGCGCTGCAGACTGCGGTTGCGATGGGGCCTTGCGTTCCATTAGGTTGGGTGCAGCTCACGACTATGGTTTTGGTGGCGTCGAGAAGGCATGAGGGCTGGTGCGTAGTGTCGAAGGAGTAGGACGCATTATTGCTGCCCGAGAGCTGGTTTTCGTGCTTGTTGTAGTGGTAGTAGATGATACCCATCTTGAAGGTATGGGCGCCGACAATCTTGGTGAAATTTCCGTAAACCGTATGGTTGGTATTGTAATCATTATAGGGACCGAAGTCGGAAATACCTGTTCCACCAGTAAGGGATACAGAGGGTACCCGGCCAAGTAGATTCGCGAAAGGCAAGCTGGCGCCGATTGCCGTTTTGACGTCCGGCGACTGGGAGAAGTTCTCAAGTCCGGTGACATTGCTGATGATGGCTCCATACGAGTAGCGATACCCCACGTCAAAAAGCATTTTCGGACTGAGAGTGACCGTGCCGACAATGCTGTACTGACGCCCGGGTGAGTTGGTGTTCGTTGTGGCAATACCGTTGATCGGCTCGCTGGTGAAGAGACCCCCGCCCTCAACCGTGGGGTTGCTGTCATTCTGAATCTTCCCGGCAAGAGCCACTTTAGAGCCAAAGTTATGGTCGATCTTCACCATGTCTTCGCGGAAGTTGAAGACATTTCTGAGCGTTGTAACGGAGTTAAACGGGTTTGAAACTGTAGCCGAATTTGGCGTAGGAAACTTTGAGAAAAGGTCTTTCACGTAAGCCGCCGCAACGGGATCGATGGATCCCGCGGGGATGCTTGTGCCGTATGCGGTGCATGGACCAGGCGTACCGCCACTGTTGGCCCACTGAGTGCAAACTACATGGTTGAACACCCCGTTTGTCATACCCGCATACGGCAAGTTCGAGCTCGGATTTGAGTAAGTGACTATGCGGCGAGCCTCCTCGGAGACGAAGAAATAGGTCTTGTCGCGATGCTCGTATACCTTAGGAATGTAAACCGGGCCGCCCACCATGCCGCCAAAATCGTTGTACCGCAGTTGTGGCCGGGTTGTGACGGGGTTGGCGTGGTTATTGAAATAACTGTTGGCATTTAGATCGTCGTTGCGAAAGAACTCATAGAGGCCGCCATGAAGATCACTCGTGCCCGACTTGGTGATCACGTTGATTTGACCGCCGGCGGACCGTCCTGATTCGGCGTCATAAACGCCACGAACCACGCGGAATTCGCTGATGGCGTCAATGCTTGGAAAAGAAAGAAGGGTGAGATTTGATCCGCGATCCATATTGTCCGCGCCGTCAACCTGCCAATTGTTTTCCTCGCGACGGTTGCCATTGATTTGAAAAGACATGAGATTGGTCCCGAGTGGCGCGGTGGCGCCGGGGAAGTATTGGGAGGCGTTGCCGGAGTCTGAGGCGCCGGGCACCAAGAGCACGAGCGCGGCATAATTGCGGCTGTTGAGTGAAAGCTCGCGGAGTTGGGTGCCGGTAATCACGCCGGATGCGGTGGCGCTCTCCGTGTCCACTCGCAGTGCGTCCGCCTGGACGGTCACGGATTCCGTGGTCGCGCCCACTTCGAGCTTGAAGTTGACAGCCAGCTTATCGTCGACGTTGAGGACGAACCCCTTTTGTTCGGCCTTCTTGAACCCCGTTGCTTCCGCGGAGACGTTGTAACGCCCAACAGGCAATAACGCGATGACAAACTCACCATGGTCGTCGGTCTTTGTCGCGCGAACGAATCCGGGCTGGTCTGCGTTGGTTATCGTGACGTTGACGCCTGGGGCCGCGTTTCCTTGCGGGTCAAGTACCGTGCCGGAAATCGTGCCCGTGACGTTCTGGCTGAAACAAGCGCAGGTCAGACAAAGCGCGACCACAATCACGCCCAAACATTTGTTCGTTATGCCTCTCATGGAAGGCCTCCTTGGGGCCGTGTTTACATTAAAGCCGAACAGTTCAAATCCTCGTTTTCAACAATATGCGCATTGATGTCGAAATCAGACGAACCGCTCGCCGGTGACTTGCTGCCACAACTAATCTGCATCCTGAAATGTATTCGTTTTGGGAAGGGCTCGGAATTCGCACTCGCGCCAAATTCCATGTTCGGAGGGATTGATTTCCCCAGGTCAGACCTGTGCGCAGGAATCAGCATCGGCTGCAGTTGCTGATTCCAATGAAAGACTGCACGCAAACCTAAATGGTCCAGATCAATCAGGACCACTTCTCACCCCTGTTCCCTGACCGTCGTAACGTCTGTATATAATGCTAAGTCGGACAAAGTCAAGAACTTATGAGGGATGCGTGGGCCCTTGGATGAAACCGCAACCCATAATGGGGGTCAGTTACATGAGACTCTTGCGTTTATTCGAGGGTTCACACTACTTTGGCCTGAGTGATAGTTGTTAGCGTGGAATCTTTCCGTTTAGCGATTCTTACTCTATTGTTTCATGTCGATTTGATTGAACGGTAGACTGGAGAGCAATGAAAGTTTTGGTACTTGCGCCGCCGATGGGGGCCGCGGGCGGCATCCAACAATACACCGCGACGCTGGTTTCCGCTCTGGCCAAAATCTTGGACGAGGAGAATGTTCGGCTGATTGCGGTGCCGTCCCAGGCCGAGGCGCGCGCTGATGGATCTTTTGGCTTGCGAAAGAGTGTGAAGCTACGCTTTCTTATGCGAGTCCTGTGGGGAGCAATGAAGTGGCGGCCGGATCTGGTCATCTGCACGCATCTGGGAGTGGCTCCAGCAGCGCTGAAAGTTAAGAGCCTGTTCAAAAAACCCTACTGGGTCGTCTTGCACGGGATTGAGGTGTGGGGAGATTTGCCGCCCACGAAATTGCGCGCGCTCCGGGAAGCGCAGCGGCTGATCGCGAACAGCAAGTTCACACTGGACGCGACTGTTTCTGGTCATAATTTGGAGGGCAAGGATTGCAGTATCCTTCCGCCTTCCTTTGAGCGGGCGCAGATTGAAAATAGAACCCAGGGAGTGGACATTCACGGGGGCACGGAAAACAGTCATCCAACCGTGCTGACTGTGGGGCGATTAGCGGCCTCAGAGAGATACAAGGGCCATGACGTGATGCTGGAAGCGTGGGTCCTGGTCCGGCGAGAAATTCCGGATGCCGAGTACGTGATTGTTGGAGACGGTGACGACCGATTGAGACTAGAAGCCCGGGCGCGGGAATTGGGAATATCTGATTCGGTAAAATTCGCCGGCGCAGTATCGGGCGCCGCGCTGCAGGATTACTACCGAACGTGTAATGTGTTCGCGCTTCCCGCACGAACCGATCTTGATCCTCGATCGGCACGCGGAGAAGGATTCGGAATCGTTCTTCTAGAGGCGATGTCGCACGGGAAACCCGTGGTTGGCCCCAAGATTGGAGCGCCCGCGGAATTTATTCATGACCGGCAACATGGAATGCTGGTTGATCCAACAAAGCCTCAAGAAGTCTCCGCGGCGTTGATCGAATTGCTGGAACATCCGAAGCGAGCGGAAGAAATGGGGAACGCAGGGAAGGACTGGGCGCGGCGGGAATTCAATTTTGAAAAGTTCTGCGAGCGATTGCAAGGGATATTGGCAATGGGGGAGAGCCTTCGCAGCCGATAAATCATCTTGGTTAGTTGATTTAGGAGCCCGGCCGGACCCAGCGGACCGGGTGGGGCCCACTTTAAGCCAGTCGTTTCGCGGTGAGGGGCTGGAAACGCATCAACTGTAAATCACCCAAACATGAATATGCCAAAAATCGAAAGCGACCCGCGATCGTTCACTTTTGGCAATGGGCGGGAACTGAAATCACTATTTTCCGTAGCGGTGCGGTATCGTTAATTGATTGCAGGCAACCAGTTGGCGATTGAGGGAACTGCGAAGTGGTTCGGTCCAAAACGGGGGAGCGTCACGGAATGGATCTGGGAAAAAATGGGCCCGCAGCCCCTTGGAAGCCTGAGGAGTGATATTCAGACCTCAAGAAGCCAGTCAAGAAAATCCAGCACATTTGCAATTGAGATCTGACGGGATTGGGCTGAAGAGCTGTCGCTGAACCAGGTTCAGTGTAGACATTAAGGGGGATTTAATATTGCTTCGCTTATCTTTTCTGAGTTTGCGCATTAATTCGTATCGATTTCCCTTCATGAATTGATCTTATACCGGGGCCATGCGGTGAACGAATTTCGAGTCTTAATTTTTTCCAGCAAGCCACCCGCGAAGCTCGTTCGCATCGTCGAACGAATCCGCGGAGAATTGCCGGAAGTAACCGGCATCGCGATCGTCTACGAACCGCTTCGTGAAAAGCCTCTTGGAAGGCGCGTGCGCGGGATATTGGGCCGCATTTCGGAGCCCCACTACCTGGCATTTGTCTTCAACAGAAGCCTACGGATGTTCCTCAGGCCCATTCGCCGCGCCGGAGATGCCATACTGCGCTTCCTTCACGCCGCCCCCCGGAATCTGAATCCCCGGCTGGTAGCTTCGTTCGATGATTTGCAGGACTTCGCGAAAAAAAATGGCATCGCGATTCTGCTTACCAACGATCTGCACTCGGATGAATCACTGGCCTTTGCGCGCGAGTTCCGCCCGGATCTCGGGGTGATTTTTGGAACGAAGATTCTGAAGCCCGCGCTGTATGAGATCCCGAGACTTGGGTCAATCAACGTTCACAAGAAAAAAGTGCCGGATTACCGTGGTGGAGGGCCGACCGGGCTTTGGGAATTACTGGAAGGGGCAAAGGAAATCGGCATCACGGTTCACGGTGTGACCACCAACCTGGACGGCGGGCCTGTTCTGCAGCGGACGACTTTGAGGATTGACCCGTATGACCGGCTGGATAGCCTGGCATTGAAGGCCGATGTGGTTGGCAACGACTTACTTATCCAGACTATCCGCGACATGATCAAAGGAACCTGTAGCTTCCAGGAACAGACGGGTGATGCCCGGACCTTTCGCAACCCATCTGACCACCAATTGCTGGCTTATCGCCGTGAACTCGATCGGAAACTCACGCCATACGAGAGACCTCGCGGCAGACCCATGTGGAAGCTCGTATTGCGAAGTATTGTGTTATATCCGTTCCTGGTTTTTCGAAATTGGAATTACCGCTTCCGGCAGTCATTTCCCGTTATCATTCTTTACCACCACCTGATCACCGACAGGCCACATCACCTTGGATTGCCCACTTCCGAGTTTGTGAGACAGGTTGAATACCTGCGGCGGCATTACCACATTGCCAGCCTGCCCGAAGCGATGCAGATGCTTGAGGCAGGGCGCGTGAAGGCACCCACCGTGGTGTTTACATTTGATGATGGGTACGCCGAGAACTACATCAACTTGCGAGCGGTGACTGAAGAATATCGAATACCAGTTTTTCTTTTTGTAAGCACGGCGCATATGCAGAGCCAGGCCGGGTTTGGCCACGACATGCGCCGCGGGCAATCAGGGTTTTCTCCTCTCAGTTGGGAGCAAGTTGTGGTGCTCCACCGCGCTGGATTTGGTTTTGGCTCGCATACGAGGACACATTTTGATTGTGGTTCGGCCGACGAGGTTGCGCTCAAAAGTGAAATCGTGGATTCAAAAAGCGAACTTGAAAGTCACCTAGGAGAAGCAGTTGACTACTTCTCTTTCCCCTGGGGGATGCCTGTCAACATGTCGGAGCCGGGTAAAAAGCTGGCACTCCAAACCTACAGCTATTCCTACGCAGCTGCGGGCGGGATAAATCCTCCGGGGATGAGTACACGGCAGATTCTTCGCCGTTGCGACCATCCACCGTTTGTTTTCGATCTCGAATTGCTGCTGCAATGTGTGCTGGAGTTTGATAGCCGAGGATGAAGAGCGATTCTTACCTCTCTTCGTGAGGATTGAGAGTGACAGGGGAGAGGTCTAATTGTGCAAATGTTTTCATGGTTTCGCACCGATTTGGTACATCCATCCCACTAAACCCATTTTTTTCAACGTCCTATGCGGACTCCAAGTTGGTATCCAACACGCTATAAGGGGTACTGACAAGCTGTACCGAACCCCTGGAGACCACCTGAAATGTTTAAAGGCCGAGTCGCACGATTGGTTCTAGCAGGCGCCCTGCTTTCCAGCCCGATTATGGTGCCGACAATAGCAGGGATATTGCATTTTGAGCCGACTTCCGCAGCCGCTCCCGTGCCAGGAAAGAATCACGTTGTTCAAGGTCCCGCGCAAGGAACTGATCCCCAAAAGGGTCTTACTATTAGCGCGTCATCGATTTCCCCCGATGAAGCCAGAGCTAGGGCCACCCACGCTGTGGAGGCCATGAGCTTATTGCTTTGGGGTGTATCTCTTGTCGGCCTATCCATGCTGCTTAAGTGGACAGTGAAGAACCGGCAGAAACAGCAAGTCTCCGCCAGCGAGTGAAAATCAACTTTTGACCCCGACTCGTGACCCTGAATCTGGGGTTCCTAAACATCCAGTAGTGAGGGTTCGGACGGACTATTTGTTTGGGCTACTCCCACCAGCCCAGTGACTTCCGGCTTGATCGCGTGAAACGAGGCACTTGCGAGCAGCACTTGCAGAAGTCGAACCAAGAGATTTGATTCATCTGGACGGATTGCCAAAGCAAACGTACTCTTGCATGAGCAAGTCTTGCAAATCTATTTTCGTTGGCGCTGAGTTTATAGGGTAGCTCCACCTCGATTGTATGAGTATTCAGGACCCACTCCCAGCAGTCTCCGATGGACTGAGCAAGTCCGCTCACCGAAAGCATGTTCTCTCCGTGGATGTGGAGGATTATTTTCAGGTGGAAGCATTTGCCGACCGGGTGAAGCGGGAGGATTGGGAAGGGTTTCCTTCTCGAGTGGAGCAAAACACGATGCGGCTCCTTGACCTGTTCGACGAATTCAAGGTGAAGGGCACATTCTTCCTGGTGGGATGGGTCGCAGACAGGTATCCGAATTTGGTGCGCGAAATTGTCGCTCGCGGACATGAGCCCGCCTGTCATAGTTATTGGCACCGGACTGTTTACAGTTTGACGCCAGAGGAGTTCCGAGAGGATACGCGCAGATCCAAGGACCGAATTGAGCAGATCGGCGGCATCGCCGTGTTGGGGTACCGTGCCCCGACATGGTCCATCACCCGGACTTGCTTGTGGGCGCTCGATGTCCTTGTGGAATTGGGCTTCCAATACGATTCCAGCATTTATCCGATACAGCATGACTTATACGGTTTGCCCGGAGCCGGAAGGTTGCCCTACACACATCAACTGGGTGGTGGACGAACGCTTCGCGAATTCCCTCCCGCGACTGTGAAGCTTGCAGGGATGACTTTGCCCGCGGCTGGGGGAGGATATCTGCGCATTTTTCCACTTGCGTACACACACTGGGCGTTTCGCCAGATCGAACATCACTCGGATAACCCGGTAGTTGTCTACCTACACCCCTGGGAAGTTGACCCCGAACAGCCGCGCATCCAGGGCCAGCTGAAATCCAAATTTCGCCACTACACGAACCTCGACAAAATGACAGGAAGGCTTCGTTCCATTCTTGGCCGATATTCCTTCTGGGCATTTCGCGATCTGCTGGCGGCTTCGGGAGCTGACCCGAAAATGACCCCTCTGCATGAAGTGGGACCAATGGCTCCTGGGTTACGGTGAAAAAGTGCAGGATCAGCCTCAAACCCGGACTGCCGCTGACGCCGCGAGTTCCCCAAAGCGATTTGCTGAAGACAAAGAGAAAATCGCGCCATGGACATTGACCTACCACGAGGTCGAGCCCGACAAATCTAATTATTTGTACGCGGTCACTCACGCCCAACTGGACGAACAGTTGAATCTTGTCTCAGCGCGAAACCGGCAGCTTGGCCATGCTGCTCCGGTTGCCAGAGTGACCTTTGACGATGGACACGTTTCGAATGTCCAGGTGGCAGCGCCTGTCCTTGAGCGGTATGGTATCCCGGCAATATTTTTTATCACCGCCGGCAGAGTGGGAGAGCGCCCCCAGACAATGACCTGGGCGCAATTGCGGTCGCTCGTGGAAGCGGGACATTCCGTGCAGTCGCATGGCTGGTCGCACAAATTCCTGACACATTGCTCGGATTCAGAATTGAGCGAAGAATTGCAGCGCTCGAAGGGAGAAATGCAAAGCCATCTGGGAGTCCCAGTGGAGTGGATCTCTGTTCCCGGGGGAAGATGGAACCGTCGCGTGGTGGACGCGGCAAGAGCTGCCGGATATTCACGCATTTACACTTCTGATTTCTGGCGCAAACCGGCGGAGTCCGATGGAATCATGATATTGGGCCGTTTGATGGTTCGGAACACAACCACAACTTCTCAACTCGAACAGTGGCTTTCAACGGACGTTTCGTCGTTGCGGATGCTCCGAGCGAAGGGGCATGTTAAGGATGCAGTCCGCGCCGTGCTGGGCGATCAGGCCTATCATCGCCTGTGGTGCTGGCTGGCGGACGACAGAGGTTCTGGCATGGAGGGGGAAGCCTGAGCCGGACGCTTCGTTGGCAACTGTAAGAGCAAGATTATGCGGATCCTTCAACTCATCGGCAGCCAAGGTCTTTACGGTGCAGAGAACGTCCTTCTGAATCTTTCTGTTGAGTTGCAGCGCCAGGGTCATTCCTGCGTCGTCGGCGTTTTCCGGGATTCCCGGCATCCCAATATAGAGGTCGCCCGAAGAGCCGAGGAACTGGGGCTGACTACGGCATTGATTCCTTGCCGGGGACAGGCGGACTGGGGAGCGGTGCGCGCCATCAGGGCATTGATGAAAGAAAGCGCAACGGATTTGGTTCACACCCATGGTTACAAGCCGGATTTATACGTGTATGCAGCGCAGCTAGAAAACACGGCCGCAGCCCTTGTTGCGACTTGCCACAATTGGCCCGGGCGCAGTGTGGCGATGAGGACTTACGCGGTGCTGGATCGATTGGCGCTTCGGCGCTTTGACCGGGTTGCAGCCGTATCTGAGGTTGTTGCCGGGAAGCTCCGCAAATCAGGGATAAAGCAAAGCCGGATCGCCTACATTGCCAACGGGGTTCCCATCCCTGAGCGAAAAGCGCAACCGTCGCTCGCGCTCGAGATTAACAAGGGGAAGCGATTGATGATTGGAACCGTTGCGCGACTTTCCGCCGAGAAGGGATTGAATATTTTCCTGGAAGCAGCCAAGCGGCTCGCGGCTGAATTCCCAGAGGCCCTATTCGTGATGGTAGGGGAAGGGCCGGAGCGCGCCGTGCTGGAGCAGCAAGCAAAAATGCTCGGTCTCGAAAGGAGCGTTATTTTTGCTGGAGCGAGGAGTGACTTGGCAGGAGTCTACGCATCTTTCGACGTTTTCTTAATGACCTCATTCAACGAAGGTATGCCCTTGGCATTGCTGGAAGCAATGGCGGCGGGGCTGCCGGTGGTGGCCACGCGTGTCGGAGCAATTCCCAGCCTGATCCCGGACGCGTCGAAGGGCGCACTGATCGAGCCGCGAAGCCCGGCGGCTATTGTACAGGCGATTACACCCTTGCTTCGAAACGGCGAACTGCGGCGGAGAGTAGGAGAGAATGCCAGAGAGCATGTGCGCGAGAATTTCTCCGCCGGGCGCATGGCCGAGCGTTATCTGGAATTGTATGCAGAAGCGGCGCAGCAGAGGGCTTCCCGAAGGAAGCGCAATGTCGAAGCGCAGGCAAGCGTCGCGGAGAATCATGGACGCACCAGGGGCTGATTCTTAGCCATGGATAATCTGAAAGGGTTGCAGCTTTCACAGATGAACTCGAAGCCTGAAATTCGATTCTCCGTCATCGTGCCGGCTCGGAACGAAGAGCGCATGATCGGGGACTGCCTGGAGCGCCTGGCGGCGATGAATTATCCCACGGAAAAACTCGAGGTCATCCTGGTTGACAACGGATCGACGGATCGCACACTGGAAGTTTTCCAATCGTGGGCCAACCGGCTCAATCTTCGTGTGCTGCAACGGCCCAATGTCAAGATCTCCGCGCTAAGAAATCTGGGGGCTGAAGAAGCGAAAGGCGAAGGCCTGGCTTTCCTTGATGCCGATTGTCTGGTGCCTCCGGACTGGCTTCGAGATGCGAGTACGTTCTTGTCCAATGAAAATGAGGGCGTCATCGGCGCGCACTACAGAATTCCGCCGGACTCGACCTGGCTGGCGCGCTCCTGGTTCGATGATGAACACGCCAACACTGCTGGAGACACCTCCTATGTTCCCGCCGGTGATGTGTTGCTGCGAAAAAACACGTTTGTCCAAATAGGCGGCTTCGACGAAAAACTGGAGACGAACGAAGACTATGAATTCTGCCGGCGCGCCCGGCGTCTCGGAATTCCCTTGCGCTCCTATCCGTGTTTGGAAGTGATTCACCTTGGAACGCCGCAGAGGATTGGCAGGTTTTACCGGCAGCAGCGTTGGCACGGGCGCCACGTTTTCAAGGTTTTCGTGGACAATCTGCCGTCGCTATACAATGCCAGGGCGATTTTTTTCGCGATATACGCCTTGTTGTCTGTTTTTACTTTGGTGGCCGGCATCGGTGCCTCCATTATGACCAGCCGCCCGCAATGGATTCTTGGGGCCGTGGGCTTTCTTCTCTTCGGACCGATTCTTTTGGCGGCGCGCTCTACCGTGAAGCGAAGGAAATTTGAAATATTCCTGCCGCTGGTCCTTCTCTATTTTCTGTATGGAATGGCGCGGGCCGCCTGCTTGCTTCCCCGGTTAGACATGAGCCAATGGAAAAGCGTTCCGGTCACAAACCAATAATCCCAACAAGATTCCGCGCGTGATTGAGTGATTGTGCCTCTATGCTTAGGTTGAAAAGAAAAAGAATCCGGCAAGGAATTCGGGTATGAGCAAGCTAACCGATCGCGTTTACGCATCGAGCCCCCTTTGGGTCCAGAAGGTGGGCATCAACGCCTTTGGGTGGTACTGGGCTCGCCGGAGATTGGGTGGAGATTTTCAACGATTCTCGCAGGCCTACGAAGACCGGGAATCCTGGGATCAGGACCGCTTTCGCGGCTATCTCCAAGAGCAGCTTCGCGCTCAGGTTCAACGGGCCTATCAGGAAGTGCCCATGTATAGGGAATCGTTCCGGAACCACAGCGTTTCCGAGGACTTGCTTGAGAAATTCACGCTCGAAGATTTGAATAAGTTGCCGCTGCTTGAGAAATCTAAGGTGCGCGCCAATTCCGCCGCGCTACTGACCGAGACCGCGGCAAAGAATCCGCCGAAATATTTCAACACCAGCGGGACAACAGGAACCCCGCTGCGGATCTATTGGGATTTTTCCGTTCATCAGCACAACATCGCAGTGCGGGCAGCGCGATCGTTCCGTTGGGCGGGAGTCAAATACCAGGAACCGCGGGCTGTTTTGGCCGGACGCATTGTCGTCCCTCCTTCGCATCATCGCCCGCCGTTTTGGCGATATAATATGTGGGAAAAGCAGCTCTACCTTTCCACATACCACATCCTTCGAGAAAACCTCCCCGACTATGTGGCCGCCATCAACAGGTTTAAGCCCGTGACGATGACTGGATTTGCGTCCGCCAACTATTTTCTCGCCAAATTGATCGGAGAATCGAAACTCGAAGTACACAGCCCGCGCGCCATAATCACCACCAGTGAGCGCCTCGCTCCGGAGATGCGCGAAGTTCTGGAGCGGGTTTACCACTCGCGCGCCTTTCAGGAGTACGGCGGCGTGGAGAATTGCACTCTCGCGAGCGAATGCGAGAAAGGCCGGATGCATGTCCATTCCGATTTTGGGCTCTTGGAGATTTTGCGTCCGGATGGGACGCAGGCAGCGCCCGGAGAAGTCGGCGAAATGGTGCTCACTGGATTCGCAAACGTGAATCAAATCTTCATCCGATATCGAGTGGGCGACCTCGCGGCCTGGTCCAAGGATCCCTGCCCCTGCGGGCGAACCCTATTCCCCGTTCTGGCTGAACTTTCCGGGCGCCAGGAAGATATCATCATCCTCCCTGACGGGCGAGAAATGACGCGCTTCGATTTTCTCTTCAAGGATCTGGACGGCGTGAGGGAGGGGCAATTTGTGCAGGAAGCGCTCAACCATTTCGTGATTAATCTGGTACCCACCTCTCAATACACTACAGCGGATGCGGATGAGATACGCGAACGGATGCGGGTTCGCTATGGGGTCGATTCAAGCTCACAGGTTGAGATCCGCACTCTCGAGAGGATCCCGCTTGAGAAAAACGGAAAGTTCAGGCCTGTGGTGAGCCGGCTGAAGCGAAATGCCTCAAGACAAAGCACTTATTGAGGCGTTTGTCCGTGGGGAAGACGCTAAAGTCTCCTTCTTTGTGCCAGCCCAGAATTTATAGATGGCATGTTGGTTAGTATCCCGATTGGATGTATAATGCCGTTCGGCACGTGCTCAGGGTTAGTGCTGCGTCGGGAATTTAATTAGAATTGCTGGACCCTGTCATCAACAGGGAGGAAGCTGCTGTTCCGTCCCCCTTATTAATAGCCCCCTGTGAAGTGTCGCTCGTATAAGGGAAGGTCTGATGAGTGTCTTTGAAGCTAGCGCCAATTCCATTTACCATGCTGTCGTCGAACCGCTGGTTCGAGACCCACTCAGGCGTCAGCGCATCAAGCTAACCTGGTATGTATGGGGCTATTGGCATCTGTTCAAGCCTGTAGGAACGGTTTCCTTGGCTGAGCGTTTGGGGCTCCTTTGGCGCTTCCTGCGTGTCGATTGGCATGTTCTTCATGGTCATTCCCCGTCTGAGGTTGCGCAGATCGCTGTCGCTGCGTTTCGCAACGGGCACGGGGAAGCCGGCACTTTCGTTGAGGCTGGTTGCTGGAATGGCGGGAGTTCCTCCAAATTCAGCCATATCTGCGCAATGCTGGGTTATCAGCTCCACATCTACGATTCGTTTCAAGGAGTGGAGGACGTGAGTTCTGTCCCCGGGGAATGGGATTATTCGGGACAGTATTCGGCCGCGGAAGATACTGTTCGAAAAAACATCCAGTTATTTGGCCGGCCCGAGATTTGCACCTTCCATCCGGGTTGGTTCAGCGACACTCTTGCGCGGGATGGTGCGGTGGGGCCGGTCAAGGTGGCCTACATCGACTGCGACATTGCCAAGGGCACGAAAGAAGCTCTTGAGGGAATTATGCCCAATCTTAGCGAAGGCGGGCTCTTATATTCGCAGGATTACCACATCTCGCCGGTTCGCAATTTGTTAAATAATCCGGCGACGTGGAGCCGGTTTTCGGTCCCGGTACCGCAGGTTCACCAGCTCGCGCGGCGACTGGCGGTCATTGCCTGGCCACAAACATCATAGTAAACGCCGGCTACGAGAGGGACCTCTTCCTTCCTATTGATTCACTCCCCGAGAATGAATGAGGGATGGGCTATTCAGATCTGGGCGGATCACTGCCCTTCGATTTCTGTGATTTCCGAGGCTGTTCCCTCACACGGCCAATTTACTTCGCGTGCTTCAACTAGTGAACAACGCCGCTTAAATTGGTGGGCGGCGCAGGCCGGACGGGAGCGCTCCCGGAAAGAAACTCGTATGCGCCGATATCGTATGCCGAGCCCTGTGGCCGGGAATTGCCGTCATAGTCGATCGTAACTGCTGTGGTCACGCCCGCGTCGATTGCCGGACTCCCGGTCGTCAAATGAAAATCGTTACTCGATGGGTTCAGAAGCTTCGGATCGGCATTCACGCCTGCGGCATCCCCGTTTAGCGCAAATGATCCATTCCCGTACTTACATCCGGTCGGCCCTGGTCCGGCATTAAAATACAGATTGTTCGAGAAAGTCACATTCTTGGCAAATGGAGCTGTCGAATCGTCAAAATATACATAACACGGAGCGCCATCGGCTGCGTAAAAGATGTTATCGGACAGCGTAGCTGCGTGTGGTCCTGTGTTGGCGAACGTAATTGGCGCACCTGCTTGAAAACCATTACCGGAAGGAGCTGTCTTGTAAAAAGTATTGTTATAGACTTGGACCGTCCCGATGGCACTTTCTGTGCTGTATACTTCCAGGTCACCAAATTGCTTATGACCTGTGCTCGCTGTGTCCTCATTGTTCCAGAATAGATTGTTATAGACCTGCGCATCCCGCACGAATTCCACGCATCCGCCGTCGCAGCCTCCCAAATTGATTCCGACCATGGCGTTATTGTAGATGGCGTTGTCATGGATGCGTAATCCTTGGATAGTGTCGGTGGCCGTGTGCCCATAAATTTGGACGCCTTTGCCAAAGGGGTTATCGTGCAGGGCGTTCCAGCCGATGTCCACGTTCGTCTGTGCCCCATATCCGCCGACATAAACGGAGTAGGCGCGGGCATCGAAGGTGCAGCTTGAATTACCCTGACAATTCAGACTGCTTTCGTTTCCATAAATGATCAGGTTATTGACCGAAGTTTCAAAATCGATTCCAACGGACTGTGCGCCTGAAGTGCGAACATCGTTTCCAACGATCCGCCAATTGTTGCACGGCCCGCCCGGGCCATCCTCGCAAGTAATTCCGTAGTCCGTACTGCGCACTGTCAATTCGCCAAAAGTTGTGAAGCTTGAACTGCTTCCGCCCCAAAGAAAAACTCCGTGGGCCAGCCCCGTTATCAAGGCCGTTTCACCCGGGTAACCCAGGAAATTCTGATATGCCGTGGCCGTGCCAGTGCATGAGTTGTTGCAAAAAAATGCCGCACTGTCGTTATCGCTGGCGGTGTAGGTGCCAGCGCGCAGGTATACGGTATCGCCCGCCGCCATGCTGGCCCGGGCATGGGGGGTAGAGGCCCAGGGGGACGCAAAGCTGCCATTATTTGAGTCACTGCCGCTCGGCGAGACAAAGTAAATATGACCGCTGCAAACCGTGAACGGGATCGGATTGGATTGCTGCCCGTTCACCGTCATGACGATGTTTCCTGTTGAGTTGCCCGGGCCAATCTGAACAACCACCTTGTCCAGAGCCGGGTTGATGCCATTGTGACTGCCCCAGATCTTATATTGGACTACGGCCGTACCGCCGACCGTCACGGTTGACGATCCCTGCGTCGCGCCGAAGTTCTTGCCGTAGATGGTAATGTACACGCCGTTGCTATTTTCGCCGCCCGAGTTCGCGCCGGTGATTATGTCGGTGAACAGAAGATGCGGCGACGTCTGGCCGCTCGCAACTCCTGCTCCCGCCAGGAACACAAGCATTAGTGTTGCGACAGGCAGGGCTCGAAAACGAGTGATTGAAAACCGTGTGTGGGAGATTGCGGCGCTATTCTCTTTCATGTACCTTCCTCGGCCTGCTTTAAGTTCTGGGCGTTACCACGGTTATCCATAACAGCTGCCCTGATTCGATCCACCATCCAACATTCCCTGTAAACGAAGTTTAAGACTTGCAGGAAGAAAGGGGCGACTGTCCCGAGGGACAGTATTAGCCCATGTCATCAAGATGGCACTGGGGACAGAAAGTACAGGCGTGAACCCGGATGTCATATCGCTTCATTTTAGAAGCGGATGGCCGGCTTTTCGTAAGGCGAAGGCGCTGATTTGCTGTAGTCGGGGCGCTTCAGCCATTTCTGGAAGAACGGACCGGTCTCCAATACACAATATATTCAAAGTGGGCGGCTGAGAACTTTCCGGAGGCGTCAACCACCGCCCCTTCCCAAATATTACAGCGCGGGATGGCCCAGTGGTCCGTTTCCTTGGTCCAAACGCCGGGCTTGTTCGCAAAAGCGAATTCATAGCCGGAATAGGCAACGCAATCCCGAACACCGGGCGACCAACTCCCGTTCGGATACGCAAACCATTTGCACGGCTGGCCAAGTTTAGCCTCGATGGCGTGCGCTGATTCCAGGATTTCCCGGCGCGCATCTGCCTCAGGCACGTTTGTGAGAATTTCATGGTGTAAGGTGTGGGAACCGAAGCGGACTCCCTCCGCCGCAAGTTGGCGCGCCTGTTCCCAGCTCATGGTTGCGTCACAATTTGATTCCGAGGTTGCTTTCGGTAAACCCGCAATCGGGTCCAGCTCCTGAAGCAATTGTTCCCTTTGCCCACTGGACAACCGCTTTATCCGCTCGATCAATGCCGCAGGTGATTGTGACTCCAATGAAGTCAATGGAGTCTCAAGCCTTCTGTTCATGATTTCTTTGAACTTCGCAAGCTTCCCACACCCGTCCGCAGCCCTGTGGATGGCGGTTACGCGCTCGGGCCAAAACGGAAGAGTCTTTCCCATCATTTCCGAGCAAAGAAATATCGCACACGGAAGTTTTCTCTGCCGGAGAATAGGGGCAGCGTGGACGGCATTATCAAGCCATCCGTCGTCGAAGGTGATGGCCATGCGTGGTTTTTCTTGATCGCCGACTGGAGATGCGCCCGCATCCTTCAGATCCACGCCAACGCATTCTCGCGCAATATAATCGGCCAATGCGGCAAAGGTCTTTACACTTATGACCATTCCGGCGGGGGAATTTGAAGTCCGCCGCTCTTCCTCTGAGAGGACGCGGTGAAACGTCAAACCAATCGTGCCGCGGGAGGCAACTACCTGCCGCTTCGCCCAGGCCAGTCGGCCGCTGTAATAAAGCAGGTACACCCATGCGTGGCGAAGAAAGGCTCGAATCCTGGAAGTCATTCTGAATTTATCCTAACAAACTGCACAGCGGGAGAATCCCGGAGTGCATCCCCTGCCGAATTAGATTGGACGAAGACCCCGGCGATGAAACTCCCTTATTTCTGCGTGCGTCGGAAACGTAAAGTAAGTCCCTTCCGCCTGATTCAGGGAAAACTGCTTCTGAGTGCCGTTGGCCACTTCGCGGAGAACGCGCGCCATGCATTGCGCACCGTGGCGTTTTGAGCGCCGAATAAGGTGATCGAGCGTTTCACCGGGCTCGATGGCCAGTGAGTCCTGAAGCAAAGCCGATCCTTCATCCACTTTGGCGGCCATGTAGTGGATCGTCACGCCGACGTTTTTCTCGCCATGATACATCTGCCAGAAAGTGGGCATCATGCCCTTGTAGCGAGGAAGCGGCGCGTGGTGAATATTGATGCACCCCCGTGGAGGAAGCTTGAGTAATTCATCTTTTAAAATATAGGGACAGGCGACGGAAACGATGGCGTCCGCGCTGCGCTCCTTCACTTGCTGCATGTATTCGGGCGCGTTCGGCGAGCCGATGTGCGAGTAAGGCACTCCGTAGGCCTTGCAAAGCTGCTGGAGCGTCTCATATCGTCCTGCTTGCGGCCGGCGGGGCAACCCAGCAAGCAGGCGTGACCTCACCAAGCGCGTGGCAATGCGTACGGAACCCACTGGCCCGTAGAGCCCCAGCAATTCGCGCATCAGCTGCATGCGCGGGCGCTTGCCCATCGCGCGCGAGCAGGAAACGTGGAGGATTTCGAACTCTTCCGCGTATTGCGCGAAAAACTCCTCAAAAAAGGGTAGGACGTAAAGGGGATCGTCTTGAGTCAGGAACTCAATCTTCATGGCTGCCGGGTCCTCACAGGTTGCCAAACGGCGTAGTTACGCCCGCGCATCAGTTCGAACAAGCTGACCAGCGCGGCGGCGTTGAGCGTGCAGAAATACAGCGGTATTCCCAGTGGTTTCCAGGCACGATGGAAAGGCACAAGACTGGAAAGCAGCGCCAGCATGTAGAAGGCAAGCTGCAGCAACAGAGCGTAACGATAGAACGGAACAGATGCCAAAACCGCACTGGCACCCAGAATCACCAACAAGAACACGGGGACCAGCCATCGTGTGACCTTGTGCGAGAGCAGTTGGAAGCAGACCCAGGGGTGCTTCCATGGCTTGAATAGGTCCGGGACGCTCAGCAATCCGCGCATTCCCCGTGTGACCACCCGGACGCGCATGGAAAATTCTTCGCCGGAAGATTGAGTGGTTTCCTCGTAGGCCAGCGCACGGTCCTCAAACACAACTCGATTCCCCTTCTGAATGACCCACAGTGGCTGCGTGAGGTCACTGATGATTCCGGGATCGAGCGGCGTGTAAAGGTCGCGGCGTACCGAGTAGATGCAGCCGCAGCATCCGCTGATGGTTCCGATGCGTGACTGCATTTTCTTGATTAGGTTTTCGTAATTCCAGAAGGCGATGGTTCCCATGCCGGTGGGGGAACCGCCTTCGCTTTCAAAATATTGATACCGGCCGCTCACCGCGCCCACTTGGGGATTTTTGTAATTGGCTGCGAGCTTGCGCAATGCTTGCGGGTGGTACACCGTGGTGGCGTCTGAGAATATCAGGACCTCACCGCGAGCCTGGCGGACGCCGAAGTTCTGGGCATTGGTTTTGCCACGGCCCGGATCGACTCGAACAAGCTTCACGCGTGGATCGGTGAAAGACTGCACGATGGCATCCGTTTGATCCGTGGAAGCGTCGGAGAGCACCAGGATTTCCATGCGGTCGGCGGGATAATCCAGAGCCAGCGTCTGCTCAATCTTTTTCCGGATGCCGGCTTCCTCGTTGCGCGCGGCGATCAATACCGAAATCGTGGGCGTGTACTCCTCTTTGGATCGGCGGTCGCGGCGGAACGGAGCCAGAAGCGCAAGAAGCAGCGGGTAGCCCGCATAGGCATAGAACAGCAGCGCCGCCGCGGTCCAAAAGAACCACACGGCCAGGCGCAAATGACTATCGATGGGATTCAGTGAGAAGACGGTCATAAATACCTACCAGGTTATCCATCATGGCTTTGTGGCTAAATCGTGTGCGGACAGTTTCGGCGGCGTTATCGCCGAGCTTGGCCGCAAGCGGCCGATTGGAAAGTAATCTGGAGATTCGCTCGGCCAGGGTCGCGGGGTCTTCACTGGGAACCACATACCCATTAGCGCCATCTTCGATCGCCTCGGAATTTCCTCCAACGTCAGTGGCGACGCACGGGAGTTTGGCGGCCATGGCCTCAATCAGAGAATTGGAAAAGCCTTCGCTGCGCGAGGGCAGGCAGAAAACTTCGCTTGCGGCCAGAAGCTCCGGGACCCTTTCTGAAGAGCCGTAAAACTGGACATTGTGTGAGAGGTCCAACTCCTGGACAAGCTTTTGCAATTCCTCAAAATGTGCCGGGTCGTGATTCTCGCCCACAATCAGGAACAGTGCCTGGGGATGGGTTCGGCGAACTTCGGCCGCAGCCCGAATGAAGATGTCCACGCCCTTCACCGGGCGAATATTGCCCACGGTGATGACGACGGGGCGGTTGCGTTCCAGACCCAGGGAATCGCGCAGGCTTGCGAGGCTGCCCTGAATCGAGAAAGGTTTTACGAAGACTCCGTTATACAGCGTGACAACACGGTCGGCCTTAATTCCATCCTGTTCGATACAGTACCGGCGCACTTGATCCGACACTGCCAGCACCACGTTAAACAGCGGATTCACAAAGCGGTAGACCAGCGCGTGTTTTCGTCTTCGCAGGATTCCCATATCCCTGCGGCTCGACACAATCACGGGGACGCCGCTCAGCCGGGCCACAATCCCGCCCCACAAATCGGAGGTCTCAAAAAAAGTATGGACGATGCGAATGTTCTCTTTGCGGATCATTTGATTCAATTTCCTGGCCATCCGCAAAGCGTTGGCATCATAGGAACGGCGCATCGGAAATACATGCAGGCGGCAGGGAAAGTCTGAAAAGACTTCGAGCCTGGGGTCAATCTTGAAAGTCAGCACGGAACAGTCGAAGCGATCGCGTGGTAGGGAGCGAATCATATTCAGCATCACGCGCTCTGCTCCACCCATTTCTGTCAATTCATCCATCAGAAACAGGACGTGAATGCGTGAATCTCCAGAGGGCAACGGGGAGAGTTCCCCGTTGCCGATTTCTGAAGGTAAAGGCAATTGTTCCGTGACCAGTTTCAAACCGACACCAGAGGTCGATTGGCGAATTCTGGAACGCCGCGCTGCGCGGAATTGGTCGAAACAAGTCCGACGGAGACTGCTGGGTTTAAGGCTTCCTGCTCATTAATGGCCAGGGCGCGGACGACCATACCCATTAACATCCACATGAAGCCGTTCACTTGCAAATAAGAAAAGCGGTCGCCAAAGAAATTGGCGAAGACCGTGCCTACCATCAGGGTGGCAAAACCCAGTCCTAATGCGGCCATGAAAGGATCCGTACTGGTTCGGAAGAGCCGCCATCCTAAAGCAAACATCCGCCAGAGGATGAACAGGAAAAAGAAGAGCCCAATGATCCCTGTCTCCAGCGTTATTTTGACGAAGTAATTGTGTGTGTCGTGGAACCCTTCAAACCGATCCATGAACGCATAGGTATCGAAGCCCGTCCCGAAAACCATGTTTTCATTGATGATCTGTTCCGCGTCCGTCCAGAGATCAATACGCCTTTGAACGGAGGGGTCGAGAGTTCCGCTATCATCCACGGTCATGGTGATGCGTTCTTGAACCGATATGGGTAGAAGGGTTTGCCAGCCGATGATGACAACAGCCACGAGTACAAGCAGTTTTCGGGATCTGACTAATCCCAGGAAAGCTAAACCCCCAAGGAATGAAACGTAGCCACCTCGCGAGAAGGCGAATAGCAGGCAATACATTCCCGTGGCCAGCAAACCATAAATCGCGAACTTGGCATAGCGCGAAATCTTAAAGCTCAACATGGCCACCATAAAGAGCATGCCGGTGGCTTCGAAGGCCGCCAGGCCATTCACGCCGGCGTAGCCCAGCGGGCCGGGGTCACGAACATCATAGGAAAAGCTGGCAAGGTCACGACCATTCATATTGTCGTAAAAACCTCGGTTAACGATCAAAAAGGAGAGCGCCATGACTGCCAGCAGAATCTTGATCTGACGTTTGTTGGTGATCGCGGCGGCGGTCAGGAAGAGGAAGAAGGGGAGCTCGATGTAGTTCTTCCAATCCGAAAAGCGAACATTCGCGAGGGTGATCGGCCAGGGCGCGTGCAAATAAGCGGAACCAAACCACAGAGAAACGTACAGGAACAGCGCCCAGGCAACAAGGATCATCCCCAGCCGCGTGCGCACCCAGGCGGCGCCGCCTCGATGCGTCAGGATGCCGATGAGTATGCCCAGGACAAGAATGTCCACAAATTTCTCTCCGGCCGGATAGCCTATCAACCGGTAGCGCAGTGTTTGCAGAGGCATGAAGAGCGCCAGGTAATAGACCCCGAGTTGCGGGCGCCAGAAAGCGGAGATGAGCGCAAAGACAATGCACCCGATGTAGATCGAAAGAGTGAAAAGCCCGTGAGTAAATGCTAGAAGTCCGCCCATAAAGTGTCTAATTCCGGACGATCCGGATTTTCCCTTTCACCCTATGCCACCGCGTTGCGCCGAAGCTGCTTCTGCTGGAACCAATCCTTGACCAACCCGATGATCTCGGAGGTCATGGTTCGGATGTCAGTGTCTATCAGCCACAGAATGGCGGCGTAGATAAACAAGCAGATCGTTCCACGGACGACAAGGCTAAGCAGTAAGGAATGGATTTCAATTCGAGTCGACAAATACCAGGTGAAACAACCCACCGCGGCATAGCGAAGCCAGGCAAACCAATTCGTTTGCAGCGGAAGATACTTTCGAGAGAGCCATGCAAACATGCTGGTTGAAAACACATAACTGCCAAGAGTGGCAATCGCGGCACCGAGCAGCCCGATGCGCGGCAACAAGATGACGTTCATGAGGATATTCACGATGCAGGAGGCCAGGATGACCTGCATTATCAGGTAAGTTTTCTTTTGGATCAGAAGGCCGGACTTGAGGAACATGGCCACCGCGTTCGCCAGCATCCCGATCAGAATGTAGGGGAGGAGGTGGTGCGCTTCGTGGAATTTGGGAGAGGCGATCAGATTAATGACGTCACTCGAACACGCACTGGCCAGGGCGACCACCGCGATGCCCGCCAATACGAAATAGTTCATGGCGCGGCTCAGAAACTCCCGCGTCTTTTCCGAGCCTTTAAGCACCCATATCTCCATCACGATCGGAAATAGGGCCAATTGCAGCGGGCTGGAAAGTGAATCGCGGACGTAGCCGGAAATGTTGTAGGCCGCGGCATACAGACCGAGCGGCCTGGCGCCCAGGAATCCGGCGACCAGGAACCGATCACCGGTATCCAGAATCAAGTAAAAGATTTCCGCGGCCATCATGGGCAAACCGTAGATCATGATTTCGCGGAATATTTGCTTGTTAAATACGCTGAGGGAAAGCATATCCCGCCTGCGAAGATAAGGAATCACAAAAAACACCGCGGTAGCTTCCACCAGAACCATTCCAATGAAAAAAGCAGCGGGCGTACGATTCCACAAGAACAGCAGGCTGAGGGTCATCGCGATGGTCGCTGCTTTGGTGGCAATTTGCAGTACGTTCCAGGCAAACGTTCGCCCCTCGACCTGAAGGAGGTTGGTGATCATGGAGGAGATCGACCGCAGCAAAATCAGGCCGGCAGCTATGGAGAATACGATTCGGACCCGTGTCCCCATGAGGGAAGCCGGAACCAGCCACAGGGCTGCAAGGAAAATCAGTGTAACCACGAAGCCATTTGCCGCTGCGCCCAAATACACAGTCGAATAGTATCGGCGCAGCGCTCCGGGTTCCGGATGCACAGCCTGTTCCTTATAGAAGCGTTGTACGGAGGCCTGCAAGCCGAACTTGGAGAACACAACCGCAACAGCGATGGTGTTGGAAACCAGAGAGATCAGCCCATATTCTTCCACTGTAAAAATGCGGGCAAGAATCGGAAACGAAATAAAACCAAGCAGGAAAAGGCATATCATGCCGCCCAGGAAATGCGACGATCTCTTCGAGAACTTCAGGAAGTCGCTCGAAGAAGATTTATCGGCAGCATTCGTCGCTTGCGCCGGTCCGATTTCGACGCGCACTTCCGAAGCTTCCGATGATTGATCAAGAGTTGGCATGATCTCTGGCCGATTTCTTCAATCCCAATTATGAAGCCTGTGGCGATTTCCCTCGGCGCGCCGGGGCTTACCTGTTGTTGTGGAAGGCACCCTCTCCGTCCTGTTCCGATGCCGGTACTGTCTGACGGCGCCCACGTGGTTCACTGTGCTCCTCTTCCAATCAGCATTACTTTTACCGTCTCAAAAATGATGGCCAGATCCAGAAACGTCGAAAGATGCTTGATATAAAAGAGGTCGAGTTCTAGCTTGATCTTGGATTCCTCCACCGTGGCGCCATATTGGTATTTCACCTGGGCCCACCCGGTGATGCCGGGGCGCACGGAGTGCCGCTGGTCGAAATAACGGAGATTCTGGCGAAGGAGTTCGCAGAAATGCGGCTGCTCGGGCCGGGGTCCTACCAGGCTCATATCGCCGCGAAGTACGTTAATCAGTTGCGGCAGCTCATCGAGCCGGTACTTTCTAAGAAAGGCGCCGAGCTTGGTAATTCGGGAGTCGTTGGTGGTCGCCCAGGCTGGACCCGCGGCCTCCGCGTCCTTGCGCATGGACCGGAACTTCATCATCTCGAATTCCTTGCCATGAAGTCCGATGCGCTTCTGCCGGAACAATATGGGTTTCCCGGATTCAATCCAGATCGCAACGGCGACAATGCCCATGAGGGGGAGTGTTAACAGGATGCCGATCAGGGCGACAAACACATCCAGTGTCCTTTTGGTTGCCATTAAGAAGGGGTTCTTTCGGAATCCTTCAGAAAGGATCAGCCAACTTGGCGTGAGGCGCTCAAGCAGGATGCGGCCGCTCACGGTCTCATAAGCCGAATGTGCGTCTTCGATGGGAACTCCAGCAAATTTAATTTTCAACAACTGGTCAACTGGAGTTGTGCCACGACGTTCGGCCAGAGACAAAACTAGGCGATCCACCTTGTGGCTGGAGACAATCTCCGTCACTTCATTCACGCCACCGATAATCCCCGGATTCACCAGGGACATTCCCAGGTTTTCGCCCTTCTCATCCAGGAAACCGATTACTTTCAGATTCAGCTCGGGCCGCGAAATTATCTCTCTTGTGAGCATGATTCCCGCTTGCCCCGTGCCGATAATCAGAACTCGAGTAGGTCGCTGCACGAGCCCATTTGAGTTTTCCAGTAGCAATCGCACGCCGAGGGTGAGGCTCAACAGAATCGGAGCCGCCAATGCCGCTACTCCGCGCCCAAGGCTGAAAAGCGGGAAGAGATAATAAGCCAGCGCCAGCGAAGCGCAGGCGATTCCAAAAGCCTGCAGCAAGTGCACGAAGAGCTCGGTGTGCTGACGGAGGACTTGCGGGTCGTACAATTCGTTGTAGTACAAGGAGAGCAGGCAAATTACCACGACGACCATGAACCGCAAGAAAGTGCGATAGCCATCGAAACCCACCCAGCCCGTGTCTTGCAGGTCCCGGACTACGGCGGCCACCAGCAATCCGCCAAATATGAGCCCGGCATCCAGACAAAGGAGCAGCATGGTTTGTCCTGCTATTCTTTGGCCGCCAATTTTTATCATCGTAAGTCCCTGTCACTCGGGATCAAATCCCAAGTTCTATGGTTCGCCTTAAGCAAACTCACCATGCCGACCCTCCCGCTCCCTGAATCTTGGACAGCAGGGAGCGATAGCTGATCTTCAGAGCCTGCGCAGTCTTCTTGCGGTTCCAGTGATTTGCCTGCAGGGCCTGAAAAATTACGCTTCGCTCCATTTCTCGAACAGCCTGTTTGGCGATGCGCTTCAGCGGAATCGTTCCATCTTCCGAGGTATGCCCGCTAAAGCTGACGCGCGGTTTGCGCGTCACCATCTCTTTGAAGAGTGATTCCTCGGATCCAAGAATGACGAATCGCGAAATGCAGTTCTCAAGTTGCCGGATGTTTCCGGGCCATTCATGCTTGCAAAGCATCTGCAGCAACTCGCGTGAAATCGGACGCTGCGGAACCTTGTAACGGCGGCTGAATTCCTGGATGTAGTAGTCCAGAA
>Ga0209415_10001709_pt1 | contig 41780 bp, 41 predicted proteins | sample PeaSoiSIISIP2007_FD_187696 | JGI IMG/M metagenome (GOLD analysis project Ga0209415, IMG submission 187696) | Peat soil microbial communities from Weissenstadt, Germany - SII-SIP-2007 (SPAdes) (version 2) | ecosystem: Environmental > Terrestrial > Soil > Wetlands > Peat | place: Germany...
GGGATTTCGTTTCAAGCCGGGATTGTTTTTGGTTTTGACAACGACACTCCGGCAATCTTTAAGGAGACTCTTGATTTTTTAGAAGAGACCGGTGTGCAGAACGCGACGTTCAATATCCTGACACCCTATCCTGGGACGCCGCTCTTTCAAAGGCTGGATGCCCAGAGACGCATATTGACTCGGGACTGGGGGAAGTACAACGGACGCACGGACGTGGTCTTTCAGCCGAATCAAATGAGCGTAGACGAACTCCTCGCCGGATTTCGATACGCGAATCGGCGGTTTTATTCTCTTCCTAGCGTGGCCAAACGGTTGTGGCGGTCACCCGTCCAGATATGGTGGACACTGCCCTTGAACCTCGCGTATTCGATCTCATGGGCTGGCACACAGTGGGGCGCTCGCTACTCGTAGAAAAGGGACGCTTTCCGAATAGTGTCCGGACGGCTACAACTTCCACAATTGTTTTAATCGCCCGACTCCGCCCCAAGCCCCGAATATGAAAAAGTTGTGGACGAATACGCCGTTAACCAGGCGCAACATCAGCGAAGGAACCTTGCGGGACTTTCAATTGATACAATTGCGCCATGTTCCTTCGTTCCCTGTTCCTCGTGATCGCGATTGTCGGCTATTGTTCAGTGAGCTCAACTGCGCAAGAGGCTCGCGTGTTCGGCGAATCCGATAAAATTGCGATCGAGAAGATGTACGATCGTTATTTCCAGGCGTTCATCAAGAAGGACTACGCCGCGCTTCGAGAATGCGTCCAAGCCCCGTTTGTCGTTTTGACTGGCGGGAAGATGCAAACCCTCGAATCCGTAGATGCCATAATGACGTTTTATCGAAAGCAACTCGAATCTCTGGAGCGGCGGAATTACGATCACTCCGATATTGTCAATACACGTATCACCCCACTCACGTCGGATGGCGCGCTCATCAACAAAGCCTACCGGCGCTACAAAAAAGACGCCTCGCTGTTAGAGGAAGGAGCTGCCGTCTACCCCGTGAGCAAGGCCTCCGGCGCCTGGAAGCTTCGCGGGCTAATAGGACAAGAACCACAGTACTTTAGCAAAGTCTACTGATGGCGACCGGTCAGTTATCGTCCGCCGAAGTAGATTATGTACTGAGGCAGTGACAGGACGTTTGGCGATTGTGGAGTGGCATTCCGCAGCCACCTCCCGGGTTGTCGCTAGGCTTGATCGGAAGCGCCTCGGAGGAAAATGCCGGGGAAAGCCGTGGAGGCGGGCTGAGGCGGTTTCGATAAGCAGACTAGAAGGAAGCCGCTGGCGTTGGCGGCGGATGCGGTCTGCTATGGGATTTGAATGCCACTTTGGTACCCACAGTACCCTAAACCAGGAAGGGCTTGGCTCAAATCGCTGGTGAGGCGCATCTCTGCGGCTGATCCTAACCCGGATTGGTTCTTCTGCGCAAGCGCTCCCCGTATTTGCACAACAGTCGGCCCGTCGGCACGCGCAGCGTCTGCCGCGCCAGCGGCTTCGTTCTTGTCGGCCACTCGGAAGTTACTTCTTTTGGCAGACTAATCCACTTTGACGAGTTGTCGGTTATGGTGACTTGTGCCATTGGCGGTCTGGAAACGGCGTTCCGGGAACCGCCCCCATGCATGCCATACTGATGCCATATGCGTCGGATTATTTTTGGATTGCTTGTTTGGACGATGTGGCTTTTCGCCGATACCGGAGCTGGCCTTCGCTGGACGATGCCACCGGGTTGGAAGGCAGAAGCACAGCGGCCGATGAGGCTCGCCACCTACACTGTCGCGCCTGGTGCCGAGTGCGGCGTGTACTATTTCGGATCCGGCCAGGGCGGAAGCGTGGATGCGAACTTGGACCGATGGATCGGCCAGTTTCTGCAAGCGGATGGAAAACCTTCCAAAGCGGCGGCCAAGATTGCGAAACGCACCGCTCAAGGCTTGTCCATCACGACGGTGGATGTCGCGGGCGCGTACACGGGAATGGGCGGCCCCACGGCTCAACCGGGCGCCGCGATGCCGGGATATCGATTGCTGGGCGCGATCGTCGAAGGACCGCAAGGATCGATTTTCTTCAAGTTTACAGGTCCTGCGAAGACGCTGGCGGCCAATCAGGCCGCGTTCGACAAAATGATTGCATCGCTCGGCCCAGTGCGATAATCAAAGCAAAGCAGTATGTTTCGGACCATACGGGAACAGATTGATACCGTTTTCCATGGGGATCCGGCCGCCAAGAGCGCGCTGGAAATCTTCTTCTGTTACCCGGGGTTTCATTCCATCCTGCTGCATCGCGCGGCGCACCGGTTGCACACCTCCGGATTCACGCTGCTGGCGCGGATTGTTTCGCAGTTCAATCGAACCATCACCGGCATCGAGATCCATCCGGGAGCAACGATCGGAAGACGATGCTTCATAGACCACGGCATGGGCGTGGTGATCGGCGAGACCACCGAGGTCGGCGATGATGTGCTGCTCTATCAAGGCGTGACACTGGGGGGAACCGGCAAAGAGAAGGGCAAGCGCCATCCAACCATCGGGAACAATGTCGTGATCGGCACCGGCGCAAAGATTCTCGGCAACATTACGATCGGCGACCATACCAAGATCGGGGCCGGCTCCGTGGTGATTCGCTCGGTGCCGGATCACTCCACCGTGGTGGGCGTTCCAGGGCGCGTGGTTCGGTCGCGCGCGGAGACGGGCGTGGGCACCGGCGATTATCTCGAACACGGCACGCTCCCCGATCCCGAGGGCCAATTGATCGACGATCTCACCAAGCGCATCGAGCACCTGGAGGCGCAGATCAAGCTGTTGGCCGAAGAGCGGCTCGCAGAGCGACGATGAACCCACTGCGTCTGCTCGCGGTTAGCTTGTTGGCGGTTGGCTTGCCGGCAAATGGTTTGATTGGCGCACCGCTTGCCTATACCTATTGGATCGAACCGTGCACAAACCCCGCATCTATGTGCCAGCCCGACGATCCACAATTGGCGCAATGGGCGTTCGAAGCGTGGCAGAAGGCATCCGGCGGCGAACTCGAGTTTTCGCGCGTCAAGGATCGGGATCGGGGGCGCATTCGTTTGAACTGGGCCTCGGCCGAGCAAGGCATGTACGGCGAGACGCGGCCGATGCCCTTCGAAGGGCACCTGGGCGCGGAGGTTTATGTGCGGCCGTCGCCGATGCCAGTGAATGGCGACCGCTTGCTTCGCGACGCGATTGTGTACCTCACTTGCCTGCATGAATCGGGACATGCGCTGGGGCTCGCGCACACGGCGGTCTTTGCCGACATTATGTACAGCTTCCAGTTCGGCGGCGATATCGAAGAGTACTTCGGGCGCTATCGAAAGAAACTGGAAACGCGCGGCGATATCGCGAAGAACCCCGGGATGTCGGCGGCGGACCGGGCGCGGCTGATCGAGATTTTGAAGAATTAGCAGCGCTGGAAGGTTTCGGCACGAGTGCCGAAACGGCACGCTGAGAGCGTGCGCCACAGCCTTGTCTGGCACATATTAGTGCGAGGCGGGGGCTTCTTCGGCCTCGGCCTTGAGCGGAAAATGCGCGCCTTGCGGGATGGGCGCGAGCATGTTTTCCTTGCGGTAGATCAGGGTGGCCACGTTGTAGCTGGCGATCTCAAAACCGTGGCCGTGCGTGATGGCGTCGGTGGGACAAGCTTCGACGCAATAGCCGCAGAAGATGCAGCGCGAGTAGTCGATGTTGTAGACCTTGGCGTAACGCTCGCCGCCGCTGATGCGCAGCGTTTCGGTATTTTCGGCGGCTTCGATGTAGATGCAATCGGCCGGGCAGGCCGCGGCGCAAAGGAAGCAGGCCACGCACTTCTCCAGCCCGTTCTCGTCGCGCTGCAGCACGTGCGCGCCGCGATAGCGTTCTTGGAACTTGGGAGGCGAGTCGGGATAATCTTCTGTGATGGTGGGGTTCATCATCTCCGAGAAAGTGATCGACATGCCCTTGGCGATGGCTGCGGCGGATCCGAGTGCATCAGAGATTTTTATGGCCATTGGGAAGTTCTATTATCGCAGGTCGAATGCAACATCCGCTTGCTGACGCGCGCGGTTCGGAAACGCTTTTCTGGCCCCCGACCGGGGCCTAGTTCTTGGAGCCTCAACCGGCTTTCCATTCGGGCACGTGATCGTCGGGACCGAAGGGCGATACGCCGGCTCGCGCGCCGATTTCTTCGAGATCGCGTTTTGAAAAACCGCTAAAAGACCGAGCGATAGTGCCATCGGGCTCGAGAAGAAATAGCGACGGAACAGCGGTGATGCCGTAGGCATTGCTGGCGGGATAGCCTTGGCTCGACAAATCCAGCAAGGTGGGGAATGTGACGCCGAAGCGCTCGGTAAAGTCGCGCGTGCCACCGGCCTCGTCCTGCGAGATCCCGATCACCTGGAGAGCATGGTTCGCAGCCAGCCGTTCCAGGAAAGGAGCGGTGAGCTGACAGACGGGGCAACTGATTTTGAAAAAAGCTAGAAGCACCGGGCCGCCGGCCAGGATTTCGTCCAGCGACCGCGAGGGCCCAGCGAGGCTCTTGAGCCGGAAGGAGGGAGCTTGATCGCCCGATGCCACCTGCGCTTTCTTGCGACGGCCGAACATGCTGAGCGCTTACGCGCCGCCATCCTTTTGTTGCTGGACGAAGGTGAGAATATCGAAGTGCTTAATCTCGCGATCGGGGAAGAAGCTGTTAATGGCTTCCTGCTCTTCATTGAAGATCTGAAAGACGGTGGACAGCTTGGTGAGCAGCACCAGCTCCAGGTTCCGGCGGTTGAGGTTCACCAGTTTTAGCGCGCCGCCGGCCTTTTGCACCGACATATAGCAAATCACCATGGTGCCGAGGCCGGTGCTATCGATGTAGTCGACTTCTTTCAGATTCAAGATCTGCTGTAAACTGCCGGCTGCAGTTTCCGCGCTGACCATTTCGCGAAGATTGGACGCTCCGCCGACCGTCAGTTTGCCGCTCAGGTCGAGGATTTTGACCCCCTCCCGTACGCGGGACTGAATTTCAAGATGAGCCATGGCTGTTTTTCTAGTGTACCCGCTCAGGGACGGGCACGGCCGGGGTCTCCGGCATAGCGGCTGGCGGCACGGCCGACCAGCGTCCCACTGGCAGTTGCACCGTGAAACGGGTGCCTTCCTGGAGCGTGCTTTCCACGGTCACCGCTCCGCCGTGAGCTTTGGCGATCCATGCGACGAAGCTGAGGCCCAGACCGAGACCTTTTTCCGAGTCAGCCGACGGCACCCGATAGAAGCGATCAAAAATGTGAGGCAAATGGGTGGGCGAAATTCCGACCCCGGTATCTTCCACAATCAACTTCACGTGATCGAAATTCGGAATCAGCGTCACCTTCACGCTGCCGCCGGCGGGCGTGTATTTGATGGCGTTGCCCAAGAGGTTCGAGAGCAGCCGCTCGATCTGAGTACGGTCGGCACTGAGTAGGCAATTTGCGGGCACCGCCGCCGAGAGCCGGACGCCCTCCGCCTCGGCCGGAATCTGGTGCTGATCCACCAGGTCGCGAACCAGCTCTGCGAGATTGATCTCGGTCTTTTGGAGAACCAGTTGTCCGGATTCAGCCTGCGAGAGCATCAAAAGCGCGCGAACGATGTTGGAGAGACGCTCCACGCCTTCCAGCGCGTCAGCCATGGCGTCGCGATATTGATCGACGGTCTGCGCGGTAAAGAGCGCCACTTCGAGCTGGCCGCGAACGACGGTAAGAGGAGTGCGCAATTCGTGGGATACGTCGGTGGAGAACTGGCGGATCTGCTCGAAGGAATGATTCAAGCGGGTCATCATGTGGTTGAAGGCCTCGATCAGCCGGTCGAGCTCGTCGTTGGCGTTGCGCACGGGAATCTGCACGTCCAGATTGGAGTGCGTGATGTGCTGCGCGGCGTCGGCCACCGAATTCACCGGACCGAGCGCGCGCCCGGCCAGGAACCATCCGAGGACGCCACTCAGCACGATGACCAGCGGCACCCAGGCGAAATAGTCCCAGGTGAAACTCCGGAGCACCTGGGCGTTGTAATCGAGGGCGCGGCCGATGGCCAGGTAATACTTGTGGCCATCGTGATCCACCCACAGGCCGGAGCGGATCATGTAGGGAACGCCGCCGGGGTCGGTTCGTACCCGGATGGCTGGTTTGCCGCTTTCCAGGATGGCGCGAATTTCAGAGGGAGGATCGATGCCGAGCGAATCGTAGATTTCGGAATGCTGCAGCGGGTGGCCTTCCGTATCGGCCAGCATGTAGACTCGCTGCACGCGGCGGACGGTGAAGCTTTCGTCGGGGTCCTTTTCGTCGAACACCCAATCCGGTCCTTCCGGGCCCGTGCGCAAATAGCCCTTGGCGGCGCCCCACTCTTCGTCCAGCACGTTTTCCATCTGCGTTCGAAAGGTGCCGCTCAAGATTTGGCGGAACAGCAAGCCCAGCAATAGCAGAAGGACGCTGAAGAAGAGGACATAGCTCAAGGCCAGGCGGAAGCGGAGTCCCCTACTCCAACCAAGACTCCAGCCGAGGGCTTTGCGCGGCGTAATCATGTGGCCTGTTCGACCGGCATCTCCACAGCTTTTTCGGGCGTGTCCAGCATATAGCCGATGCCCCGGACGGTGTGGATCATTTTGACGGGAAACTTGTCATCGATCTTGCTGCGCAAGTGGCGGATGTACACGTCGACGATGTTGGTGAGCCCGTCGTAGTCCATGTCCCACACGTGTTCGACGATCATGGTGCGGCTGAGCGGGCGGCCGCGATTGCGCATCAGGTATTCGAGGATGCTGAATTCCTTGGGAGCCAGCTCGATGTTTTCGCTGGAGCGGGTGACCTTGCGGCGGATGCAATCGAGCAACAGGTCGCCGACTTGCAAGCGCTCGGGCATGGGCTGGCCGCGGCGAAGGCGGGCGCGAACGCGAGCTAGTAGTTCGACGAACGCAAATGGCTTCACCAGGTAATCGTCCGCGCCCAATTCCAGGCCTTTCACACGATCGTCCACGGCGTCGCGAGCGCTCAGGATCAAGACCGGCGGACTGGACTTGCGGTTGCGAATCTTTTGGAGCACCGTGAGGCCGTCCATGTCGGGGAGCATCAAGTCCAGAATGACGAGGTCATACTCGGCGCCATGAACCAGATCGATAGCGGTGGCGCCGTTGCCGGCTACGTCGACCGCGTAGCCCGCGCTCTCTAAGCCGCGGGACAAGAAGTCTTGAATGCGTTTTTCGTCTTCGACGACGAGGATTCTCATAGGCTGCGAGGTGTCTACCCTTATTAAACCACCACTGTTTGCTACTTGGCCCTAGATCTGCTCCGCCGTATAGATCGTGCTAGGACAATTGAGCGAAATGATCCGCTTCCGCAGAGTGCTTGGTCGGCGTTCCGTAGCTGGTTGCCGCGCCGCCCGAGTCATCTGGTTACGCGCCACCTGGGCGCTGTTGGTTCCGGCATTGGTGGCGGAGTCGACGCCGTGGGGCGTGCAAAACGTCAGGCAAACCGGCCTCAATCTCTCCGAACTTTCGGTACTGTCAACGAACGGAGACATTTATTCCGCCAATTCGGCGCAGGGTCCGATCACCTTGAGCAGATCTGGGTAACAGGACATCCGTAGCCGCTCTTACTGATCGCCATTTGGGCATTGTTGGTCGCCAAATTAGCACCTTGGTACCCTTGCGCAGCCCCACTGTCCCACGGAATTGTCTTAGTACCTATCTTGCAGTTGCTCTCAGGCCGATCAGGAGAAGTGCGGGGGACTATTGAGTAGTATTTCGGTCTTAGTATGTGAATCGCAGCCCATCGTCGTCCAGGGACTGCAGAAGGTGCTCGCCGAAACCAGCGATCTGGCGTTTGCCGGTGCGGTGTCCAAACATGCTGAGGTGCTCGATGCTGTCCAGCGCATTCGCCCGGACATTGTCTTGATTGACGGAAGCACGGGATTGACCGGAGCGGTCCGGCTGCTGGGCCATTTGAAAGCCACAGGGCCCGCCCATCCGGTCCTCTGGGTGGTGGACCTACAGGAGATGGACGCTTTTCGAGCGCTGCAGATGGGCGCGCGCGGCATCGTCAAAAAGACGCTGGGTACAAACCTCCTTCTGGATTGCCTGAGGACCGTGGGGGCCGGACAAATCTGGATGCAGGAATCCGATCAGGTTGCCGACTTCCTGCAACGCCGGGATTCTTCGCGTTTGACGCCGCGGGAGAAAGAAGTAGTGCACCTGATTTGCAAGGGTCTACGCAACAAGCAAATCGCCGAAAATCTGCGGATTACGCCAGGAACAGTAAAGGTTCACTTGATGCACATCTTTGAAAAGACGGGGCTGAAGGACCGTCTCGCGTTGGCCGTTCATGGCCGTGAGTTGGTGGGCGTGGAACTCGCTGCCATCGACCACACCGGCAGCTAAGGCTGGATTCGCCGGGCTATGAACTCAGATACGCAGCGCCGCGGCTAATTCTTTGTCGCCACGCACTCGCCAGATCTTGGAATCGAGCATGTAATGCGTGAAGGGGAGTCCCCAGATCGCGGCTTGCAGCCACTGAACGGCCGGGAAATAAGCGGAAGGCAGGACGTTGAGAGCGAAATGCAGCGCGAGCGCGACGATGATGTAATTGCCGAAGCTTTTTGCGAAATAAGCCGCCATACCGTATTGTTCGCGGGCCCCCGGCGCTGAATAACGGTTCTTATTATGGAACCAGATCAGACGATGATATTGAAAAGAGTGAAATAGCCCGAGCGCAATGCCGGCCCTGAGTATTCCGTCGGGGCCGAAACTGGCGGCGTAGAGAAACGCGATCCATTGCAGCGGAACGAGAACGGCGAGGAGCATCAGCTTTGGCGAATTCAAGGGCGTCCCGGCGCGGAATCTTTGCACCTGGCGTCCCACGTAAATCATGGCGAATATCCCGTAGACTGCGGCCGCGGCCCAGCCCAGGAACTGAAGGGGCTGCTGTAGGGGCCGCCAATCCATCAGTCTGGTTTTGACCACGAAGAACGCCAGGGGAAGCGCCGTCGAGGCCAGCAGAAATGAGCGGTCCAGCTTTAGGTCCAAAGGATCGCGCTCCTTATTCTTGGCCTTCCACAGCATCATGAAACCGAGATGCTGTTTGGCGATGTGGTAGTGCTGCCAGCACACCGCGAAGAGATAGAAGAGCGAGGATTGGCCCGCCCATACCATCACAGGACCGATGATCGAGAACGGAACGATCACCCACAGGAACCACCCCAACCGTTTTCGTTCCCGCTTATCCATGTAGGTGCGCGTCACCGTGCCCATCACGTGCGGACCGTCCACGGCCAGGAACCAGGTGAGATAAATGGGAGTGATCGGGAAGCCGGCGGCCATCAATCCCAAGGCCAGGTAGCTGATCGCGGCGGGCCCGATGAACCAGACGAGATCGTCGCGCCGGGAAATGATCCAACTGGTCCCTGCGGGCCGGATTCCGAGGGGTTGTGGAATGGCCGCCGTGATCGCACTGGCACTCATGAGGTTGTCCTGAGGGAATATCGGCAGGCAGGGCGGACCGCCTGCATAAGGTATTCAACTGAGCTGATGTGGTTGGTTAGGAAGAACTGCTAATGGAAGCCGGCTCGAAGGTCGATCAACGTGCACGGGACGAAACGTCCCGAGCGAGCAGCCTCCATTGGCCACCTCTACACATTCCCCGCCACAATCGCGCCCAGACTCTGTTGGACCACCGCCTGTTGTTGTCCCGGCCGGTACGTTTCGTGGCATCGCGGGGCGCCGAATCGCGCGCCTACTGACGCCGTCGTTTTCCGACTGCTTCTTTATCGCACTGATTATCTGGATGTTCGTCTGGGGCGCCAGCGGCTGGATCTCCCTGCTGGGCGACGGCGACACCGGGTGGCACATCCGCACCGGGCAGTACATTCTGGAGCATCACCGCGTTCCCACTCAAGACTTGTACTCGTTCTCGCGTCCTGGGGCTCCGTGGTTCGCCTGGGAATGGCTGACCGACGTGACGTATGCGCTATCGTTTCAGATCGGCGGGCTGAAGGCGATCGTGCTGATCGCGGGATTGATGATCGCGCTGTTTGCCACCGTGGTTCTGCGCTACACGCTGTGGCGGGGCGCCAACGCACTGGTGGCCGCGTGCACCACGATGCTGGCGGTGGGCGCTTCCTCGATGCACTTCCTGGCGCGTCCGCATCTGTTCACACTGCTCTTGCTGCCGGTTTGCTTGTGGCTGCTCGAAGCGGATCGGCGTGAGAACACGCGCTGGCTGTGGGCACTCATTCCTGTGACGGCGCTGTGGACCAACCTGCATGGAGGGTTCGTCATCTTTCTTGCGTGCATTGGGCTGTTAGTGCTGGCGTGCGCGATGGAAGCGGCGTTCAGGTGCGAGACCCGGGAGGCTCGCTGGCCGCAGATCCGCCGATACTCGGCGTTGTTGGTTGGATGCTCGCTGGCTTCGCTGGTGAACCCCTATGGAGTCCAGTTGCACGTTCATATCTGGGAGTACCTGCGCGCCGATTGGATCAAGAACATGGTGCAGGAGTTTCAGGCGCCCACGTTCCGTTCCGAAGGCCAGCTGCAATTTGAAATGTTGTTGCTGGCTGGTTTGATCGTCAGCGGCTTCTTAGTCCGAAGGCGGCTTTTCGCCGAAGCGTTGTGGGTGGTCTTCCTCGCCCACTCGTCTCTGATTAGCGTGCGGCACGCCCCGCTGTATGCCACCATCGCCGCGCCGCTCATGGCCTGCCAGATCAGCGAGTGGTGGCGGGCGGGCGTGGCGGGCGTGAAGAAGTCTTCGGCTTTGCGAATCCTTAACCAGCTCGGAGAGGACTTGACGCCGGGGTTTCGCCGGACCAGTATCTGGCCGGCCGTGTTGATTCTGTCTCTGGCGGCGCTGGACGCGCCCCTCCAGTGGCCGCGCGACTTCCCGAGCGTGATGTTTCCGACTGCGATGGTCCACCAGCACGCCGGCCTCATCGCGACGGGCCGTTTGCTGACTCCGGACCAATGGGGGGATTACATCATCTACTGCTTTTATCCCAGGCAGAAGGTCTACGTAGATGGGCGAAGTGATTTCTACGGAGAGAAGCTCGGCCGGGAGTATTTCCACCTACTCCAAGGAGCTTACGACTGGAAAGCGATCCTGGATCGAAATGGGTTTAATGTGGCTCTGCTGCCGGTGGATTGGCCGCTAGCATCGATGCTGAAGCTGGACCCGTCGTGGCAAGTGGTACAAGACGACACGAGGGCCATCCTGTTCCAACGTGTAAGTGGGCACATCGGGAAGAATTAGGTAGTTCAGCCCCCCAACCGACCCCTTCCCGTACTAAAGAAAACGGGTTGTTCAGGCTAATGAAAACCTCCCAGTTGGCCGAACTTATAAATCAGGGAGAGCTACCGGCATGAGAAGCAATCAGAACCCGTCAGGTTCGGTCACCAGCAATGTCGGGGACCGGAGCGTGGTGGCTAAGTTGAACATGCCGCAAATGCCTGTCGAGTGGCTGGATTCGGGTAGCTGGCGGCTGCCCTCGGGTAAGGCACTGGCGGAATTTGCGCTGCAAGCCGGGTTTCTCGCCCCGCTGCTGTTTCGAGTGGACGGATTTGGTAAGAGTGCCGTCAGCCGTTCGACCGCCATGAAGGGGTTGTCGGGAACCACTGGAAACGTGGCCCAGGCGCGCGACAAACAGTTTGGCAAGGGAGAGGGCCGGTGACGGCACAGGCCATATTGGCGGGAGCAGTCGGGATCGCGGCGTGTATCGACGACCTACGGCGCCGACAGATTTCCAATTGGATTCCTGGTTCGGCCTTGGCAAGCGGTCTGGTATTGCAAACGGTGCAGCATGGATGGCGTGGCACGGGTTCGGCGTTGATCGGTACCCTGGCGGGCGCAGGCGTGTTCCTGATCTTTTACCTGCTGGGCGGTATGGGCGGAGGAGACGTGAAGTTGATGGCGGGCTTCGGCGCTCTGCTTGGAGCCAAGCGGCTCTTTGAGGCCGCTTTATGGACTGCCGGATGTGGCGGCGTCATGGCGCTGGCCGTCATCGTCATTGGACTGATTCGAGATCGCTGGGCGCGAGGCAAGTCCGCGCGAAGCGAAACCGCGCCAGCATCTGGCCGGCAAAACCGACGTGCGGACAGCATCCCCTACGCTCCAGCGATTGCGGCCGGAGTTTGGTTGAGCTTGGTTGGAGCGACGTGATGCCGCAACAGAACAGGTTTTCCGTGGCATTCCAGTTGGCGATCGAGTGCAGGAGAGAGGGATATGGATCGTAGATTTCTGACGGTATTAGGCGTGAGTCTGCTGTTCGCGCTCGTAATATCCAGCGTGTTCTACCAGATGACGGCGCGTGCTGGCAACTCGAAGAAGGCTGAGCCCACCGACTTGAAAGACATTGTTTTGGCCGCCAAGCCGCTCTCGGTGGGAACGTCCATAAAGCCGGCCGACATCAAGATCGGCAAGATCCCATCGGCTGCCTTCCCCAAAGGCGCCTTTGCCAAGCCCGAGGAAGTGATCGATCGCCCCCTCATCAGCAACGTTTTGATGGACGAGCCGGTGCTCGAAGGGCGACTGGCGGCGCGTGGCAGTGGAATCGGTCTTGCACCGGTCATTCCGGTTGGAATGCGCGCCGTGACCCTGCGCGTAAACGACGTCACGGGCATCGCTGGTTTTGTTTTGCCGGGCATGCGGGTCGACGTACTGGTGACGGGCCACCCGCCGAACTCCCCAGATTCGGTGACCGCGACACCGGTGCAACTGCAGAATTTGCTGGTGCTCTCCGCTGGTACCGTGATGCAGCCGGATGCCCGGGGCCAAGCCATGCCAGCCCCGACCGTCACCTTACTCGGGACACCGGAACAAGCCGAGACGCTCACCCTGGCCAGCTCGGATGCACACATTCAATTGGTCTTAAGAAACGGTAGCGATCAGACCATCGAAAAGACACCCGGACACGACATCGCGGAGTTGTACGGCGAACGCTCGGCGCGCAAGAAAAGTCCCGAAAATACTGCACCGCGGCCGCGTTCCCAGCCGGTGGTTGTGGCCGCAGCCCCGCCGCCACCGCCTCCACCGCCCGATCAGATCGTGGTGATACGCGGAACGCAGAAGAGCGTGGAAGTGGTCGGAGTCGGCGGGGGAAAGTAAACCATGCGAGCAATGAAAAGGCTATACATCCTGTCTGGGCTGGTGGCTTTGGGTACGGCCAGTTGGCTTTTCGCCCAGGGAGGCCCAGAAGAAATTCGATTGACGGTCGGAAAGAGCATCGTCATCGATTATCCGGCTGACATCGCGCGGATTTCGACCAGCAACCCGGACATCGTGGACGCTTCGCCCGTAACCGGGCGCGAAGTTCTGGTCCATGGCAAGTCTTTCGGAACCGTGACCCTGGTGGTCTGGAGCAAAGCCGGTCAGCGCAACTTCTATAACATTACCGTCGAGCAGAACTTAGAGCCCCTCCGCCAACTTCTCAAGGAAACGTTTCCGGCGCAAGACATCCACGTGCAATCCTCGCGCGACTCGCTGTCCCTCACGGGACGGGTAGCCAACAAAGACATTGGCGACCGAGCGAGCGCGCTCGCGACGCCATTCGGGAAAACCGTGGTGAACAACCTCCAAGTGGCCGAGGCACCATCGGAGAAACAGATCTTGCTGCGCATCAAGTTTGCCGAACTGGACCGTTCTGCAGCCAACTCGTTCGCAGTTAACTTGATTTCCACCGGGGCTACCAACACCGTCGGCGGCGTCACCACGGGCCAAGTTGGGTCCACCACACCTCCTTCGAGTATTGGAGCGGGAGTAACTTCTCCCTTCACCGTTTCGAACGCGTTGAACATCTTCGCCTTCCGGCGAGATTTGAACCTAGGGGCATTCATCCAAGCCCTCGAACAAAGAAACCTACTGCAAACGTTGGACGAGCCGACCCTGATGACCAGCGATGGCAAAGAAGCCAGCTTCTTGGTCGGCGGTGAATTTCCAATCCCAGTCCTGCAGGGCGGAGCGAACTCCGGCGCAGTCACCATTCAGTTTCGAGAATTCGGCGTACGGTTGACCTTCACGCCGAACATTACCGGGAATAACAACATCCGGCTGCACGTCAAGCCGGAAGTTTCCGCGCTGGACTACACCAACGCGCTGTCGTTCAACGGTTTCACCATTCCGGCACTGTCGTCGAAAAAAATGGAGACCAATGTAGAGCTGGGCGAAGGCCAGAGCTTTGTCATTGCCGGTCTCATCGATAACTCGGTCACGGAGACCATCTCCAAAATTCCCGGTTTGTCGAGTTTGCCCATCCTGGGGAATCTGTTCAAGTCAAGATCCGTAAACAAGAGCGATACCGAGCTGATCGTGATGGTGACGCCTGAAATCACGATACCTCTGCAACCCAGCGACGCCAAGCCCGCCCCGCAGATGCCGCGAGACTTTCTGGTACCGGTTCCGCCGGGTTCTAAAGACGCATTCCCAGCGAAAGGCAAGGCGAAGTAGGAGCACCGCGGATGAGAAAGGGCAGGATTGTGCGATGACGGGCCGGCAACCAGTTTTGACTGCGCTTGCGATCATTCCCGATCGCGAGCTTGCGGCCCACCTTGCGTCCGCTCTCGAGCGCTCCCGTTCCTTTCAGATTCTTTCTGAATTGAAGTCGTATCCTTCGCTGCAGACGTTGGAGATCCGAGTGCGCCAAACGAAGCCGGATGTGATCCTGCTTGACTTGTCCTCGGGCCTCGATGAGGCCTGCGAGTTGATTCGTTCGGTCTCGTCGCTCAGCCTGCGGGCGCAGGTGGTCGGGCTGCATGTTCGCAACGACTCCGATGCGATCCTGCGCTCCCTGCGGAGCGGGGCGAGCGAGTTTCTGTACGCGCCTTTTGACGTTCAAACGCAAAACGACGCCGTGGCCCGGCTGCACCGTCTGCTCCAGCCCGGCCCCGCCGAACAAGCCGAACCAGGCTCCATCGTCGCCTTTTCCAGCGCGAAGCCCGGCTCGGGCGCATCCACGCTCGCGGCTCAAGCCGCATTCGCCTTGCGGCGCGCCACGTCGCAACGTATTTTGCTCGCAGACTTCGATCTGATGGGCGGCATGATTGGCTTTTATTTGAAGCTAGCCAACACCAAGTCCCTGCTCGACGCCCTGCAAATTGCCGAGTCTCTCCAGGACGGTGGGTGGGCTTCCTGTGTCGCGCTAGTGGATGGAGTGGACATTTTGCCGGCGCCCGAAGCGCCTTACGCCGGACCGATCGACGCCGCCCGCTTGCACGCCGTAATGGAGCACGCCCGCATGAATTACGAGTGGGTGGTGATCGACTTGCCGGTAGTGTTTCAACGCCTGAGTTTAATGACCATCTCCGAGTCCGACCGCGCGTATCTGGTTTCGACACCCGAGTTGCCAAGCCTCCATCTGGCGCGCAAAGCCGTCAATCTTCTGGATCATTTGGGCTTCCCCAAGGAACGCTTTCAGATTGTGATGAATCGCATCGACCGGCGCGATGAGATCGCCGGATCCGATATCGAGCGGTTGTTTAACTGCGCGATCGACGCGCGGATTCCCAATGACTATTTCTCGCTCCACCGCGCGGTGACGTTGGGCCAGCCTGTGGACGGGCATTCCGAACTCGGCAAGGCCGTCGAGAGTTTGGCACACCGCCTGTCCGGCGGCGCAGGCCAGGATCGCAAACGCGGGGCATTGCCGGACTTGAGAGTAGCGACTTCGCCGGTGTGAGGAAGGCTTGTGTGAAGGGTCTATAGCGATTTATGTTTCCTAACCTCGATACCAAATCGACGCCCCAAATCAGCTGGGAGCAACGTCTGTTGAAAAACGGCGGCAAATCCAAGGGTGCGCTGAAGCCTGAGTATCAGGAGCTGAAGTTCACGCTGCATCGTAAGCTGGTGGACAAGATCAATCTGGAGGCGCTGGCCACCATTGACAATCAGCGGGTGCGAAGTGAAGTCCGCCAGGCGCTCATTTCGCTGATTGATTCCGAACCTACCCTGCTCAGCTCGCTCGAGAAGCAGCAGATCTGTGATGAGGTACTGGACGAGGTGTTTGGCCTCGGCCCGCTGGAGCCCCTGTTGCAAGATCCCAGCATCTCCGACATTCTGGTCAACACCCACAAGCAGGTTTACATTGAGCGCAAGGGCCTGCTCGAATTAACCACCGTCACGTTTCGCGACGCCCAGCACCTGCTGCGCATCATCGACAAGATCGTTTCCCAGGTAGGCCGCCGCGTGGACGAATCCAATCCCATGGTCGATGCGCGCTTAAGCGACGGTTCGCGCGTGAACGCCATCATTCAGCCACTGGCCGTGGACGGACCGCTGTTGTCGATCCGCCGTTTCTCGACCGACAAGCTGATGCCTCCCGACCTGGTGGATCGCCGCGCCATGACGCCCGGCATGATGGAACTGCTGGAAGCGGCCGTCAAGGCCAAGATGAACATCATCATCGCGGGCGGCACCGGCGCCGGTAAGACCACGCTGTTGAACGCCATGTCGGCTTTCATCTCCCCCAAAGAGCGCATTGTCACCATTGAAGACGCAGCCGAATTGCAGTTAAAACAGCCGCATGTGGTTCGCTTGGAAACGCGTCCTCCGAACCTGGAGGGCCATGGCGCAGTGCGGCAGCGCGAGCTCCTGGTCAATAGCCTCCGTATGCGTCCCGATCGCATTGTAGTTGGCGAAGTCCGCGGCGAAGAAGCGCTGGACATGTTGCAGGCTATGAACACCGGTCACGATGGCTCGCTCACCACCGTCCACGCCAACAGCCCTCGAGATGCCATCTCGCGCTTGGAAGTCATGGTGTCCCTGGCCAGCGCCAACATGCAACTGGTCTCGGTGCGGCAACAAATCGCCAGCGCCGTCCACCTGCTGGTGCAGGCGTCGCGATTGAGCGATGGCTCGCGCCGGGTAATCAATCTCACCGAAGTAACGGGCATGGAAGGCGAAGTGATTACGCTGCAGGACATCTTCGTTTTCGAAAAGCGCGGCCTGAATCCCGACGGCCGCGTGGTGGGACGATTCGCGGCCACCGGAATCCGGCCCAAGTTTTACGAAAAACTGCTGGCCGCCGGCATCCGGTTGCGCTCGGACCTGTTTGACGAGGTGGTGGAGGTTTGACCGCATGTTTGTAATGATCGCCATCGCGGTATGGGCTTGCGCCCTGGTCATATGGTGGATCTGCTCCAACGCGTTCCGCCACTCGGACCTCGACAAGCTCAAAAGCCGGCTGATCGGCACGAGCAAGACCAAGACGGCCAAGTCCGCCTCGGGCGGCCGCGGTTCCCTCATCCATACCGAAGAAAAGAATGTTCTGCTGGCCACCAAGTTCCTCAGGCGCTTCCAGCTCCAAAGCAAGTTGCAGGAAATGATCGAGCAGGCAGGGATGAAGTGGAGCACGCACCGGCTGGTGAACACTTGCTTGCTGGCCGTGGTGGCGGCCTGGGCGATCGCCTGGGTGTTGCTTCCCGACCCGGTGCGGCGCTTTTCCTATCTGCCCGCGCTGTTCGCAGGCGTGCTGCCGCTGCTGTATGTGATCCGTAAGCGCCGGGCGCGCATGCGCCGTTTCGAAGAATTGTTTCCCGACAGCCTGGAGTTCGTATCGCGATCCATGCGCGCCGGACATGCTTTCTCGGTATCCCTGGAAATGATTCACCGCGAGTTTCAAGAACCGTTGGCGGGTGAATTCCGGCGCACCTTCGAAGAACACAACCTGGGTTTGCCGTTGGATGTGGCTCTGCAGAAACTGGCCAAGCGCGTTCCCTCGCTCGACGTGCACTTCTTCGTTTCCGCGGTCCTGCTGCAAAAGCGCACCGGAGGCAACCTGGCAGAGATTCTGGACAAACTGGCCTACGTGATCCGGGAGCGTTTCAAGCTGCGGGGCCGCATTCGTGCTATTAGCGCACATGGGCGGATGACAGGGATCGCCCTTAGTTCCATTCCAATCGGTGTCGCGGTGCTCATGTTCTATACCAACCCCGATTACGTGAGGTTCTTTTTCCTCGATGATGTCGGCAATATCATGCTGGGCGGCGCTGTGTTCTTGCAGATCACCGGGTACCTCATCATGAAGAAAATCACGAGCATCGAGGTTTAGCGCCATGGCAATTCTGTTCAGCTTCGTGATTTTTTTGCTAGTCGCAGCAATATTTTCCTTTGGCGGCATGAGGATGTGGGTCAAGCCGAAGGAAGCCATCGAGCGGGTCGCCGGCACCGGCATGGGCGCTCACGACGCCCCGCCCGTTCACCCCAGCCTGCTGTTCCACGACCTGGTCAAGCGGCTGGGCAATCTAGTGCCCGCTTCGCCCAAAGACGTGACAGTGATGCAGCGCCGCCTGATTCGCGCCGGCTACCGCAATCCCAACGCCCTCAAGGTTCTGTATGGCGCCAAGGCGATTCTTGCCGTCTTGCTGCCCGTGGTGATGACAGTAGCGGTCTTTAACTCCTCGGCGCAGCAGAGCAACAAAGTAGTCGCTGTTCTGGTGGCGGTGGCGGCTGGATTCTTCGGCCCCAACGAATACGTGCGCATGGCTGCCAAGCGCCGCCAAAAACAGATCCAGCGAGGGCTGGCCAATTCGCTCGACTTGATGGTGGTCTGCGTTGAGTCCGGTCTCGGACTAGATCAAGCCATCATGCAAGTCGCCAAAGAACTCGAGCACGCGCACCCGGAGATCAGCGAAGAACTGGCCATCGTGAACCTCGAATTGAAGGCCGGCAAGCGGCGCGCGGAGGCTTTGCGAAACTTGGCCGACCGGACGGCGGTGGAGGACCTCAAAAAACTAGTGGCGGTCTTGATTCAGGCCGACCGTTTCGGTACCGGCGTGGCTCAGAGTCTACGCGCCCACTCCGATTACATGCGCGTCCAAGCGCGCCAGATCGCCGAAGAGAAGGCTGCCAAGCTGGGCGTAAAGCTAGTCTTTCCGATTTTCTTCTGTATTTTGCCATCTTTGTTCGTGGTCACGGTTGGGCCGATTGTCATGAAAATCATGCGGGAACTGCTCCCCATGATGAATAACATGTAATGACAAATAACATGTTGCGGAGTCATTTCGCGGGAAAGGAGAAAAGCGATGATGGATAGCTCGATGATTCGCATTGTTTGCGCGGTGCTCGCAGTCCTGTTTCTGGGACTGATCGTTCTGCGGCGCAAGAAGAGCCCTGAGTAAATACGGGTTGCACGGGCTGGGGTGGGCGTCAGGGAGTCAGGTCCCTGGCGCGCCAGACCCCGCGCGCCGATTGTGGTTTCTGAGGCCGAGACGGACCTCGATCTAGCTAGAGAGTGAGCGCGGGTTGGGTCCGCGCCGGTTGTCTGCAACTGAACGGAAAAGCTGAGAATCTGATGTTTTTTTGGAGTGAATCGTTATGCTGAAGTCATATTGCTGGAAGACCGTTTTGGCCGCTTCGTTTGCGGCGGCGGCCTGGGGAGGAACCTTTGGGACAGTGGTGTCCATTGGAGGCGAGGCCTCGGACTTGGCGCTGGATGAGACGCGGGGCGTGCTCTACATCGCCAACTTCACTGCGAACCGGATCGACGTGATGTCCCTCGCCAATCTAACGATTCAGACTTCGATTAACGTGGCCGCGCAGCCTAACTCCCTCGCTCTGTCACCCGATGGCCACTATCTGGTGGCCACAAACTTCGGCAACGCAGCGGCTCCCGGTTCTCCGTCGAACGCGCTGACGGTGATCGACCTGACGAATCAGGGAACACAGACCTTCTCGCTCGGTAATCCGCCGCTCGGTGTCTCCTTCGGTGCCGACGGTATAGCGCTCGTGGTCACCACCACCAACTTTCTGCTCTTTGATCCCACCACTGGCGCCACCCAACAGCTCGACACCCTTGCCAACGTGGTCGCCAACACACTACCAGTGCCGCCAGCCAACTTCCCGGCCGACATCACCGCCGCTTCCGTCGCAGCCTCCGCGGACGGCCTGGAGATTTACGGATTGGGAGGAACAACCAACACGGTTACCTTTCGCTACTCGGTGAACGCCAAGGCGATCTATCCGGGCGCCATCGTGACCAACTCAGGAGTCCTTGGACCGCGTGTGGTCAGTCTGAATCATGACGGCTCGCTGGTCATGGCCGGATGGGTGATGATTAACGAGTCGGGCTTCGGCAACTACTTTCCTCAACACACCAATCAGTTCAGCGTTGGAAGCTCTGCGTTCGACGATAGCCGAGGCTTAGTCTACGCTCAGATTCCGGTGGTTCAAGGCGAGGCGCCGACGCTAATGGTGGTCAGCTCCAGTAACCTGACACTTCAGGAGCGCTTGCAACTGCCCGAGAACCTTAGCGGCAGAAGCGTGCTATCGAGCGATTCCAATACCCTCTACTCCATTTCAGAGAGTGGCGTCACGATAATGCCCGTCGGCAGCCTGGCCCAGCAGCCCCAGGTGGTGGCGCAGCAGGAGGCTCTAGTATTCCGAGGAAGCTTCTGCAATCAGGGCGTCTCGACCCAGCAGCTCACCATTGTCGACCCGGGTGGCAACAACACGCCCTTCAGCGTCAGTTCCGACACGACCGGCGTTTCTGTCTCTCCGGCGTTCGGAGTTACTCCCGCGGTAGTGACGGTTTCGGTGGACCCGTCGGCCTTCCTCGGCCAGACAGGGACCGTTACCGCAAACCTGGCGATTCAATCCGGCGCTGCGATCAATGTGATACCGAGTGTTCGGGTATCGGTGAATAACGCCGCGCCTAATCAGGTCGGCAGCTTCATCGATATCCCCGGGACCCTGACCGACATCGTGGCCGATCCGTCGCGCAGCCGTTTCTTCGTCGTGCGAAGCGACAAGAATGAAGTGCTGGTCTTCGACGGAACCAATTACTCCCAAATCGCCACACTTCCAACGGGCAACCAGCCGACCACCATGGCCATCTCCTTCGACCAGCAGTACCTGCTGGTGGGTAACCTCGGGTCGGAACACGTCAGCGTTTTTGATCTCGACACTTTGCAGGAAGATACGCCGATCAAACTGCCTTCGGGATTCGTTGCCTATTCCATCGCGTCTTCGGCCAACGCCGCCTTGGCGCAAGGTGGCTATTACGATGGCACGTTCCATATCTTGCGGCTGGACATCCCGCAGCGTACGGGCATTCAGTTGTCCTCGCTCGGCGTTTTTAACAACGTAACCAACGCCAACACCGTATTGACCGCCTCGCAGAACGGCTCTTCGATACTGATCGCCCAGGCCGACGGAACGGTCTATTTGTACGATGCGAATTCAGACGCGTTCACGGTATCGCGGCAGGACTTTAAGTCGCTCGCTGGCCCGTACGCCGCGTCCGCCTTCAATCAATATGTAGTCGCCAACAATCTGCTTGACTCGTCGCTCGTTCCAGTGATGCAGTTTGAGACCGGCACCGGGACTCCGTCCGGCTTCGCCTTTGTGGGCCAGAGCGGCTTCCGAACCAACGCGCCGCCGCCGGCGAGCACCACGTCGACCACCGGCACTACGCCCTCTCCGACACCCACCAGCGGCAACGGTCAGAGCACGTCGCCCGGCGTCATCCAACGCATGGACATGACCAACCCATCCAGCTCCGTCAGCCGCGCGACCGCGATGGTGGAAGCCCCGCTACTTGGGACCACAGCTTCGCCCTTTACCCGTACCATTGCGCCGCTGGCAGATCAAAGTGCCATCATGAACCTGACGGTCTCCGGCGTCACCGTGCTGCCTTGGAGTTACGATGCCGCCGTAGCACCACCGCAGATCAGTTCGGTGGTGAACGCGGGCGATGGAGGAAGCGACATCGCGCCGGGGGGCCTGATCTCTGTCTATGGCAGCCAATTGAGCCCAGTCAATATGACTACGTCGGAGATTCCGTTGCCCACCGCGCTGGCCAACAGCTGCCTCAGCGTCAATGGCCTTCCCGTCCCGATTCTGTTTGTTTCGCCCAACCAGGTCAACGCACAGATGCCGTTCCAGGAGATCGGCGACGTAGCATTGATCTTGCGCACTCCCGGCGGTCAGAGCGACAACTACAACCTCGTGATTCAGCCGAATGCGCCCAGCGTTTTCCTGGCCGCGGTTGGTCCGGACGTCAACGTCCCCACCGTGGTCCGGAACGACGACAACCAACTTGTAACACCATCCCATCCGATCCACAGAAAGTCGAACACGGCGCTGGTGATTTATCTCACCGGCCTTGGTCCGGCTTCGCCGGCGGTTGGCACCGGCCAGCCTGCGCCTACCAATCCGCTGGCTCTTACGTTGACCCAGCCGACCGTCACCCTCGGAGGAGTAGAACTGCCCTTGCTGTTTTCAGGCTTGGCCCCGGGCTTCGTCGGCGTCGATCAGATCAACATCTCGGTGCCTTTCACGGTCCCGGACGGGATGTCTGTCCCCCTCGTGATCACTCAGGGAGCGGTCTCGACTTCGATCCCTGTGCGGGTGGTGGATTAACCGCAGAACTCTAAAACAGAATGAGAGACAAGATGAAACATTTTCTGTCGTTAATGTCTTTGGCGATTGCCGTGGCGACTCCGTCGGCCTTCGCTCAGAAGTGGGAGGTCGGCTTCGGAGCTGGCGGCAGCTTTCTCACCTCCGAAACCGTAACCAATCCGGCGGGTAACGCCGATGCAACGCGCAATCCAGGTTTGGCATTGAGCGCTTGGCTGGACAACAACATTGGCAGCGGCGTATTCGGTGGAGAATTCCGCTATGACTATGAGATGGGCAATCTAAAACTATCCTCTGGCGGCACAAGTACGACCTTCGCCAGCCGCAGCAACGCGGTCCATTACGATTTCGTCTTCAATTTTGCCTCGTCGGAATCGGCCGTGCGGCCATACGTGGCCGCGGGTGGCGGTGTGAAATGGTATTCGGGAACTGGGACTGAGCAGGTTTACCAGCCGCTCTCGAACATCGCTGTTTTCAGTGATGTCCGTGACCTCAGGGCTCTCGCTTCGGTGGGCGCGGGCGTGAAATTTAACATCGCCAAATCCACCCTACTGCGTCTGGAGATTCATGACTACATGACTCCGTTTCCCAGTAAGCTGATCGCGCCCGTTGCGGGATCTAGCGTCGGCGGCTGGCTTCAGGACTTCGTGGTCTCGGCAGGCCTCAGCTTCAGTTTCTAATTCCCCGGCCCTGGAACCCGGTTGAGAAATCCCGGCCGGGTTCAACGAAACGCCGCGCGGGTGTGTGACTCATGAATCTCTCCAGCGCTTCTTCGGTAACCGCAGTTTTGATCATCGCCTTTGGGTTGTTCGTGATGTATACCCAGTGGAAGAACTGGTTCGACAGCAACCTCCCTATTATTTTCTACGTGGTTTTCTTCGGCTTCATGCAAACCATGGACGGCGTGGTGCCCTATTGGCTGATTCTCGCCGGCTTTGGCCTGACACTCATCCTGCGATTCGAATTCATGAACACCGGCTTCACGCGGGTGGTGAAGTACCTCGAACTCGGCGCTCTCGGCACTATGCTCTATCTGTCGACGACGATGCTGGTACGTCTTTGATTGCCTCCGCTCTGGTTACTTGTCCACGGGAAGGCCGGAAGCCTGATAAGCGCGCCATCCGCCATCGAGCGAAATCGCTTGGGTGTAGCCCATCTCGCGCAGCGCATCGGCGGCCAGCGCCGAGCGGTAGCCTCCGCCGCAATACAGAATCAGCTTGGTGTCCTTGCGCGGCACTTGCGCCTCAATGTCACGCTCGATAGTTCCCTTCCCTAAGTGAATCGCTCCGGCAGCGTGCCCGGCCGTCCACTCGTGATCTTCACGGGTGTCAATCAAGATGTGCTCCTCGCCGGCCCCGCGCAAACGCTCATACTCGTCAATGTCAATTTCTTGAATTCTACTCTTGGCTGCATTCACCAGCGCAATAAAGCCCGGGTTGTGATGTTTGGGTGCGTTCATACTTGATTTACCCGCTCGATTCGCGCGCCCACGCGCGCCAACTTTTCCTCGATTCTCTCATAGCCACGGTCAATGTGATATACCCGATCCACCACCGTTTCCCCACGGGCCACTAAACCCGCCAGCACTAGCGAGGCGCTGGCTCTCAGATCGGAGGCAATCACTTGTGCGCCCGTGAGCTCAGCCACGCCCGCCACAATCGCCTGCCGGCCTTCCACGCGAATATTCGCTCCCATCCGCGCCAATTCTTGTGTATGCATGAAGCGGTTTTCAAAGATGGTCTCGCTGACGAACGAGATTCCCTCCGCCAGCGTCATGAGCGCCATGTATTGCGCCTGCAGATCCGTGGCGAATCCCGGGTACTCTTCGGTTGTGATGTCGGTGGCGCGCAATCTTGAGGACGCTTGGACTCGCAGTGCTCCGTGACCGGCTTCGGTTACATCGACGCCCGCTTGCCGCATCTTCTGCGCGAGAGCAGCGACGTGTTCTGGAATGAAACCGGATACTACCAAGTCGCCGCGCGTGATCGCCCCAGCGATCAGGAACGTACCGGCCTCGATGCGATCCGGAATGATGGCGTGCTCGGTTCCGCGCAAACTAGGAACACCTTGCACTCGAATCGTGGAAGTGCCCGCTCCCTCCACTCTGGCCCCCATCTTATTCAACAACAAAGCCAGATCCTGCACTTCGGGTTCGCGCGCGGCATTGGTAATCAACGTCTCACCCTCGGCCAACACCGCCGCCATCAGGACGTCTTCAGTGCCGGTGACGGTGATCCGATCGAAATGTACCTGGGCGCCCTTGAGTCCTCGCGACGCTCGGGCTTCCACATATCCGTGCGATTGGTGAATCTCGGCGCCGAGTTGCTCCAGCGCCGCCACGTGCAGATTAATTGGACGCGCGCCGATCGCGCAACCGCCCGGCATCGATACGCGCGCACGGCCAGTGCGAGCCACCAACGGCCCGAGTACCAGGCTCGAAGCGCGCATCGTTTTCACCAAATCGTACGGCGCTTCGGGACGATCCAGCTTCGCCGCGCGCACGGTCACACTACCGTCTGCGAACTCGACGTCGGCGCCCGCGTGTTGCAACAACTGCTGCATGGTCCAGATGTCGCGTACCGGCGGAATGCGCTGCAACTTCACGGGCTCGCTGGTGAGCAAACACGCCGCCAGCGCGGGCAGCGCGGAGTTTTTTGCCCCGCTGATCGCGATTTCGCCCTCCAGGGGCACGCCGCCATGAATCCGGAACTTATCCATTGTGATTAGTTCTTCAATGCCTCGGAAATCCGGCCCCCAGCGGCAGCCAGACGAGCTTCGGCCGAGCCGCGATCGAGCGACAGCCTTGCCATTACAATTGCCACCGCCACGCTTTCCCCCGCCTCCAGCAGCAGTTCGCCGGCTCGTTGGTAACTCAGCGCCGCGCTCGATGCGATGATCCGCGTCGCCCGGTCCCGGAGCTTGGCATTGCGCGGCTGCACGTTCACCATTAGGTTGCCAAGTACATATCCCAGCCGAATCATGACGGCGGTGCTCATCATGTTCAACACCAGCTTGGTCGCGGTTCCAGCCTTCATTCGGGTGGAGCCCGCAATGACTTCCGGCCCTACTAAAGGCGTAATAGCGATCCGCGCGCAACGTGCCAGCGGCGAATCTGGCGTGCAACTGATCCCGATAGTCAGCGCTCCCAGCTCATTTGCGGCCTCCACCGCCCCCAGCACATAGGGCGTGCGCCCGCTGGCGGCGATCCCTACCAGGGCGTCGTTTCCCGTGAGCCCCCGTTCGCCAAGATCGCGCCGGCCAGCGTGCGAGTCGTCTTCGGAGGCCTCGGTCGCCCGAGCCAATGCCGCCTCGCCACCGGCAATGATGCCTTGGACCAGCTCCGGCGGCACCTGAAACGTCGGCGGACATTCGGCGGCGTCCAAAACGCCCAGCCGCCCGCTCGTACCTGCTCCGATGTAGAACAGCCTTCCGCCAGCGCGCACCCGCATGTAAATCCCATCCACAGCCTCGGCAATTCGCGGAATCTGAGTCGCGACAGCGACCGCTACTTTCTGATCTTCTTGGTTAATGACTGCCAGCACTTCGGCCGTGGGCAGGGCGTCAATGTGGCTCGAAGCAGGGTTCATCCGCTCAGTCAGGAGCCCGTTGAGGTTCATACATATGACAGAGGCGCCGGAGGCAAAGCCTCGCGACGCCCCATTCGTCTAATTCTTGAAGTGTTTAGGCGCTGAAGGAGCTTCCACACCCGCAGGTGCTCTTGACGTTGGGATTATTAAACTTAAATCCCGACCCTTCCATTGTTTCGACGTAATCCACTTCGGCGCCGTCCAGATACAACAGGCTGGCCTGATCGATGAAGACCTTCAGATCGTCGAAGCTATAGGTCTTATCCAGCATGTTTGGAGTGTTTTCGAAAGCCATCGAATAGCTAAACCCGGAGCATCCGCCGCCCACCACCGCGATGCGGAGCCCAGCTGGCTTGGGGTCCTGCGTCCCCAGAATCTCCTTCACCTTGCTTACGGCTGTCTCGGTCAGTTGAACCATTTCTTTAAGATCTCCTGTTGGCTGAAACTCTCTAGAAGCCATTATCTCCTGAACGCCCGCCCATCGCAAGACGTCAGCCTCTAAGAAAGTGGATGTTACACTCCCTGGTAGGATGCAATTCCTGCGAAATCCCGTTTTTTACCCCCAACTGACTGCAACCGCAAGCGGTTGGCATGCGTCTGGCAGGGTGTATGAGCGGTCTTGCTGGCACACTTCCCTTCCCGGTGTCCGGAACCCGGGTCCAGGCCAAAACCAGAGTGGATCACCGGAATTCTGAAGAAGCCGCCTTGGTGCGGCGCGTTCAGGCCAGGGATGAAATGGCCTTTCGCGAGATCGTGGAGCGGTATCAGGCCAAGGTCTTCTCCATCATCTATGGCATTCTTCGTAATCATAACGATGCCGAGGATATCGCCCAGCAGGTGTTCGCAAAGATCTACTTCTCCATCCAAAGCTTCGATTTTCGCAGCTCGCTGCTCACTTGGATCTACAAAATAACCGTCAACGAGTGCTACGACTACCTGCGCAAGAAGCGGGTGCGGAAGCTGGTTTACGAGAGCGATTTTTCCGAGGAAGACGCCCAGCGGATGCAAAACAGCGAGAGCGCCACCGGTCAAACCCCGGCGGTAGATACGCAACTGGCTCGCAAGGACCTGGTCTTGAAGCTGCTAGCCAGGCTGTCGACTCAGGATCGGAGCCTGTTGCTGCTGAAGGAAGTGGAAGGGCATTCGGTGGAAGAGTTATCGCAGATGACCGGCATGAATGAGAATACGATCAAGGTGAAATTGTTTCGGGCGCGACAGAAGTTGTTGAAGGTCGCCCAGCGTTTGACGCGCGGCGGGCAAGCGCTCGCATAAGTGTGATAGAACAGATTGGTTGCGGTAAAGAGTCGACAGCGAAACGGACGAATCGATCCGTAAGAGTAAAAAATTAGCGGTCTTTTTTGAGGGAAGAAGTCATGCATCAGGAAATCAGGCACAACCTCGAAGATTATCTTCGACGTGACGATGATCAAAAAGGCTCGGAGCTTCCCAAAGAATTTCATACGCACTTGGGAGAGTGCGGGGAATGCGCGAACGAACTGAGGTCGCTCCAAGCGCAATCGCAACTGCTGCGATCGTTGCGAGCCCCCCAGGAGATCGAACCACGCGCCGGCTTCTATGCCCGCGTCCTGGAGCGGATCGAGGCGCAACCGGCGTCGATCTGGTACATGCTTCTCGATCAAAAATTCGGATTCAGGCTGGCGGTGGCTTCGGCCATGCTGGTGGCGCTGCTAGGAGCCTATCTGGTGACCTCCGAATTGAGCGGACCGGAGCTAGCCTCCGCGCCCGCGGTGGTCTCGACGGATACGCCACTGGCTACCGAAGCTGACCTCCAGACTGCAACTAACAGGCCACAAGAAGACGGTCCCCAACAGCAGCAGCAGCGCGATGCGGTCCTGGTGAATCTTGCCAGCTACCGCCAATAGAGCCATGTTCGCTTCGGATCAGCCGACCTGGCAGAATCCGCGCATCTTGACGCTGTTGGTGCTAGTCTTCCTCACCGGCGCGCTGGCCGGGGGGATCGGTATGCGGGCGGGTCTGCACGAACAGTTGCGTCGCACCGTAACCTATTGGAAAAGCGACAAAGCCGAGTTTTCCTACGATCAGCTTAAAAGGGAGCTCAACCTGACTCCGGAACAGTCTGCGCGCTTGAAAACAATCCTCGACGACTTTGTAAAGTACCACGAAGATCTGGAGGCGCAGATTGAGGATGTCCGCGCCACCGGGCGCAACCGAATCGTGCAAATGCTAACCCCCGAACAGCGCAAGCGCTTCGAACAGCTTTCCAACCAGCTTCCCGCCCAATAGCGGGCTGCTATGCCTTACCAGCGCTGATATAGGCGTCCACCTGCCGCTCCAACAATTCCAGCGGCACAGTTCCCGTTCTCAGCACGACGTTGTGAAACTCGCGCAGCGAAAACCTGTCGCCCAGAGCCTTCTTGGCTTTTTCCCGCAGCTCGATGATCTTCAGCTCTCCAATCATGTAGGAACACGCCTGGCCGGGAAAGACGGTATATCGCTCCACTTCGCTGGCTTCGATGCCGTAGTCGATTCCCTGCTGGCGAGTCCACTTCATCGCGTGAAGGCCGGTATCCACCACCAAACGGCGCGCGCGGAAAAGCTCGGAATAGAGTTGGCCAAGTAGTCCTTCGCTATCGTCTCCGTACCAGCCGGATTCGGCCGTGAGACGCTCGGCATAAAGTCCCCAGCCTTCCGTCAGCGCGGAAATCCCGCCGAAAGCAGCGATTTGACGGAAGCGCGGAAGATCCTTGTTTTCGATCTGCAAGGCGATCTGGAAGTGGTGGCCAGGCACGGTTTCGTGATAGACGATGCTGCGCAGCCCGAACTTGGTCATGTTCTCGATGCGCCGGGGAAACTGGAACGTGCCGGGTCGCGAACCATCTGGCGCTGGCCGGTTGTAATTGGCCGCGGCATTGGCTTCGCGAAAACGCGGAAATGGCCGAGCGACGATGGGCGATCTGGGACGCAGATCGAACAGCAACGCGGATCGCTGAAGCGCGTCAGAAAGAATCCCATCGATGTCGCTCATAATCTGCGCGCGGCTCTCCTCCGAAGTGGGATTCGGATATTGGAGGTCCAGTTTGAGTTTCTCGGCGCGGTCCTTGACTGAACCTTCGCTCCGGCCCAGCCGGCGCAGCAGCGCGTCCATCTGGCTCTCAATCCGCTCCACCTGCTTCAGGCCGATTTCGTGGATCTCGGCAGCAGTGAGATTCGTCGTCGTGAAACGGTGCAAAAAGAAGGCATAAGCATCCGCGCCGCCTTTCAGCCGCCACAAACCGGCATTGTCCGTTGCCTTCGCGCTTTGCGCTTCGAGCAGCGCGACTGCCTTCTTCCATGCTGGATAGATGTCCTCGCCCACTAACTTATCCGCGGCGGCCTGGAGTTCGCGGCGCTTGGCCTCAGGAAGTGACTCGATGGCTGCCGTCTTCTCCACGAACGCGGTGACGAAGGGATTCTGGCTCGGAGAAGGATCCGTGAATCCCTGCATTTGTTTCACCGTCGCCTTCAGAATGAATTTCGGCGGAATGACCTTTTTCGCTTCGAGGCGGCGCGCTTCGGCGATTGCTTCCTCCATTCGCACGCGCACCTCACCCAGCGCAGCCACGTAATTCTCAGCGTCGCGTTCGGTGAGCAAGGGATGCCGCACTGTCATAGTCTCCACCAGCCCGACATTGGCGCCGTTCATTTGTTCGAGCGGAAATGTGTAATCGAGGTAAGGCTCCTCGCGGACCACCTCGTTGAGTTGCCATACCATCAGGTCGGCCGAGATTCGCTGGGTCTCGGTAAGTAAGTCGCGGTTGAATTTGCCGAGTTCCGCGATCCCCTGGCGGGCACGCTGAATACGGTCGCGCCTCCATGCGAGCGTTTGGGGCGTCAATTGGCGTTCCATGCGATCCTGCTCGTCGCCGGAGAAATAGCGCGCACTAGTCGCCAGGTTGGGATCGCGGCGAACGCACTCCGCCGTGAAATCGCGGAAGAAATCGTCGATGCTGGGCGGCGAGGTGGGTGATTGGGCCAAGGCGGCCCCGGCAGCGATTCCGGAAGTAATGAAGTTCCTACGGGACAGGACGGCCATGATTTACTCAGTATAGGGCTATTGCATATCACCCAAGCCGGTGGTAAGCTGTAATTGAACCGTGGATTGATTTAGGCTCTGCCGCAAGGTGGGGCTGGCTAATTGCAACCACGCTAAAAAGTGCTAAAGGTGAGTCGGTCTTCACGAAACTAAACCCCCTGTGGCACTTGCCCAGGGGATTTTTATTTAGGGACCGGGTCGCCGGAGAGGATCACTGCATGACGGCGTCTGTACCCGAGGCTGCTCTATTTGGTCGCGAGGGTGAACTCATCTCCCTCAGTATCGCGACCGACCCCAAACTCCTGGAGGATTTATTGGAGGCTTTAGCCTCGCTGGATTTCCCGGTCAATCCCCAGCTTTATCACCGGCCGACTGAGGTACTGGTGGAATTTCCCGCCTATTCGAGCCAGGTGGGGCGCGTGCTCGACACGCTCTCGCGCCAGGGCTTCGACAGCGGGGGCGTCCAAGTAACTCGTCCTCTCGTCCGCGCCCAAGCCGGTTAAGGACGAAGCCCGCTTAAACGCCCGGCTTGCCGGCGGCTGTCCTGGTGGCAGCCATTTTGCGCTCTACCGCTTTCATCAACCGCGCTTGCACTTCCGCCGGAATTTCCTTCTCCTGCATTCCCTTGTAAACCTTGATGGTTTTCTGGGTGGTGTCGAGAATGACAAAGCAGTTCGGGCACTCGTTGATGTGCCTTTCCAGCTTCAGGCGAAGTTCCGCGTCCACGGTTGCATCCAGATAATCGGTGAGCTCCTGCAAAAACTCCTTACAGGTAAGCAAAGACGTCATCCCCTTTCCGTCGGAAGAAACGCGTCAGCTTTTCACGCAATTGCAGACGCGCGCGCAATAGGCGGCTCTTGACCGCCGGCACCGATATACCCAGCGCTTGGGCGGTCTCTTCAGTGCTCAGTTCTTCGATGTCTCGCAATACAAAAACGGTTCTGAAAGTAGGTTTCAGGCTTTCGACCGCTTCATCCAGGATCTTCGCCAGCTCCTCGCGGGAGTACTGCTGCTCGGGGTTTTCATCCCAGACGGCGATTTCGCGGAGTACCGTGTCTTCGCCGGTGTCAAGGGGCTCATCCAGCGGCACAGTCCGGTCGGACTTCCGCTTGCGCAGCTTCATGAGCGATTCATTGACAGCGATTCGGACAATCCAGGTGTAAAACTTAGATTGCCCGTGGAAGTCACCTAAGTGCTCGAACGCCTTCATGAAAGTCTCTTGAAGCACGTCCTCGGCGTCAGTATCGTTCTGAGTAATGTGTTTGGCCAGGCGGTAGATCTTGCGCGAGTACCGGTTCACCAGCTCCGTGAAGGCCCCGACGTCACCCTCGCGAGCCTTTGCCAGCAACCCGGATTCGTCGAACACCCCTGCTTCAGTGGTGGCAGGCATTCTTTTTTTATAGTACCGCAGGCTGGTTTGTAACACCCAGGTTCCGCAGCGAGGATCGAATGAAACGCGCCAGGGGCGCGGCGTTCTCGGCATTGAAGGTCGAGTTGTGATGACCCGAGTCATGATGACCGGAGACAGAACCCTCCTCGAAAGGACCCCGCGCGAGTTCTCGCCACCCCTTTCTGGAATCCTCAAGCACCTTCTCGCTGAGCTCCTGGTCACCAGCGAGTACATTGGCGAGAGGCCCTGGAAATGGCAGCGGCACATACGTGCGCATCACAACAGCTCCGGGAGTGAGGGGGATGGCTTCCGCGCTTTTCGACTCCTTGAATTCAGCTATCGACGCCCCGGATTCGGCTGGAGACGTCTCCGATTCGGCTGCCAACAGCACTTGTTTCGCTCTGCGGTTCGTGTTGCGCAGCGTGCGAAGGAACCGGAGATGCTCGACTAGCTCCGCAAACAACTTTCGCCCTTCGCCGCGAAGGACGGTAGCAAAGGCGCCGGGCAGATGCGTCACGTAACTGCTTGCGCGGGCCTTGGGATACCCGGGCGCACTGACATCGACGAGCACAACCGCGACACCGGACCGCGACATTCCGAACATTCGTTGCGCAACTTCATAGGCCAGGATTCCGCCATAGCAATGGCCGGCGACAACGATCGGGCCAGCCGGCTGAATTCGTGAAATCAGGCTGACGAATCGGCTCGCAATTCCCGGGAAATCGGCAGCATCGGTAAGCTGATGGCGAAGCGCGAAGAAAGGCTGTTGATCGCCCAGAGACTGAGCCAAGTGACGCAGATACCACGGTTCGGTCCCTTCACACGGAAAGAAGAACAGCGGAGGACCGTCGCCTGACGGCTGCAGGCAAACCGCGGAGACGTCTTCGAACCGCATTTCCCTGGGCGTGTTCGGCGACTCATGTCCACGGGACGCTCTTTGACGAATCACTTGGACCAACTGGAAGAACGTGGGCGAGTCGAGGAATTTCGGGATGTCCAGCAGCGCATCGCCAAGCTCCAATTCCTGCTGAAGAAGAGCAAACAGGCGCGTGGCCGACAGCGAGTCGCCTCCCATCGCAAAGAAGTTGTCGTCCGGCTGCGGCAAGCCCGAATCGAGGACGCGCATCCAGATCGCGCCGATTCGATGACCCAGCAAGCTGGTGGATTCGTCTTCCGGGACCGACCCTTCTTGCGATTGTTGGGCCTGCGCACTGGCCTGGAAACGCGTTCTCAGAGTCTCCCGGCGTGGCTTGCCGCTCGCACTGAGCGGTATGGATTCCACAAACCAGATGCGGCCAGGCACTTTTGACCTTGAAAGCCGCCCGGCAACGAAGGTTCGCAGCTCTGAAGCAGCCGCCCTTGCGCCGGGTCGCAGAACGACAGCGGCCACGATGTCCTCGCCGAGAGTTGGGTGCGGCACCCCAAAGCTGGCCGTCCGCGCGATATCCGGATGCTCCGCCATCGCATGGTCTATTTCGAGCGGAGAAATCGTCTCTCCGCCACGATTGACGATTTCCTTGATTCGGCCGGTGATAAAGAGATCGCCTTCGTGATCCATACGGCCCAGATCGCCACTTCGAAACCACCCGTTGAGGAAGATGTCGCGATTGGCCTCCTCAGCATCCAGATAGCCCTTCATCACCGCGTCGCCACGCAATACAACTTCTCCTTCGGTACCCGGCGGCAGCAAATTGCCGCTATCATCCATGATTGCGATTTCTGGGCCGATGGTTCTTCCCACCGAGCCTGCTTTTCTCGGAAGCTCGGGTGGGGTGTTTGTCGCGCATCCCACTTCCGTGAGACCGTATCCGTTGATCACCTGCAGCTCCAGCACGCGCTCCAGATCGTTCAGCAGCGTGGGTGATCCAGCACCGCTGCCGCAGCGCACGAACCGCAGCGGCGATCGATGAAAGGGGGCGCGATCTTGCTTTGCGATCTCGAGAATGGCTTGGTGCAGTGCTGGTCCGGCTGCGTACCAGGTGGGGCCCAGTTCCTCGATCCACCTCGGAAACATCTGCGCGTCGAAACCGGTGCATGCGACGCTGCCACCGGCCATTAGTTGTCCGACAGCGGAAGAAAATCCGAGGATGTGGTGCAGCGGCATGATGCTCAGGTAACGGTCGTCAGCGCGCAGCGCCAAACCGCGCTGGACGCCGACGCACATCGCGTGCACATTGATGTGGGTGAGCGGCACCAGCTTGGGTTCGCCGGTGGTGGCGGAGGTTTGCAAAACGAGAGCGCAATTCTCGGGCGCGCGCTTCCAGCGATGAGAGACATCCGGCGGAGCCTCGGCACGGAGAACGGCATTGCCGTCCGGGAGAAAATCCAACTCGACCACGGGGATTCCGAGAGTCCGCGCAACCGCTGCACCATGACCATCGATGGCGAAGCGCACCACTAGGACACGCGGTGAAAGCAGCGTCAGGCGCGATCGAAGCTCCGCCTCCGTGAACTGCCAGTCCATTGGCGCCGCCACAGCCACTTCCATTGCGCCGAGTAAAGCAGTGAGAAAGTCGGGGCCATCCGGCATCGCCACGGCTATCACATCGCCCGGCCTCACACCAGAGCCTCGAAGGGCCTGCGCTACAGCGGCAATTCGGGCTGTCAGGTTCGCAAACGAGACCGCAGGTTGGCCAGGACCAAGTAGGGCCGGTGCGGTAGGCGCTTCTTCGGCTCGCCGGGCGAGGTCGATCCAACTAAAGCCCTGAGGCTGCCGCAGAGAAACTTCGGTGTTGGTCAAGGCGCGATTCCCTCCAGCAGACGTCCCTTGGTTTCCACCGTGCATCTGGCCACGAAAGCAGCGAACCACGCCGTCAAGCCAAAAACCAGAAATACCATGGAAAGCGACGAACGCGCCACTGCGAATCCAGCCCGTAGCGGAGCGATAATGGATGCCACGCGGAGCCAGACGGCGGCCATGCTGGTCGCAAAGGCGCGGATGCGCGTGGGGTAAATTTCCGGTGTATGAAGCAAAACCACCATAGCAATTGAGTTTGCGAAAAATAATGTCACGGAGGTCAGAACAACAACTGCGCGCGCCGGAGGAACGCTCCAGAACCATAGATACAGGCAGGCCAGACATGCGAGGATATCCCAGGACCGCTGGCCTGTCCATTCGATCAGGAATGTGACGGCGATGCATCCGGCGAAGCGCGCTACGCTCCACACCAGGCCGTATCGAAGCGCGGTCTCTAATGGGAGCCGGTACACCGTGGTGTAGAGCGTAGGCACCCGATATGACAAGCCGTTGAGAAGCAGAAACGCTGCGAACCATATGATCCACGTGGTGGCCGTGCGAATGCGATGTACGCCGCGAAACAGTTCCTTCCAATCTAGCGTTTTATGGGCGCGGGTTGGATCGACTGCGCGTGTTGGCGGGCGTGGCTCGCGCGTTTGGAGTTCCATTTCGCGAACTACGTCCCCGGCTTCGTCGAACCGCCCTTGGCTGGCGAGCCAGCGCGGGAATTCCGGCAAGGACCGGCGGAGAAAGACGACCATCAGAGCGGGCAAAGCTCCGACGCGAAACAAATACCGCCAGCCGAAATGCGTAACAACCCAAACGCCAAGCAGTGCGGCGACCAAGCGTCCCGCCGAGTATGTTTGTTCGTTGAGCAGGAAGAATCGTCCGCGAGTTTTCGCCTTCGCGAGCTCGTTGATATATGCGGCCACGACGGGAACTTCACCGCCCAGTAGTACGCGGAACAAGAGGAGTGAAGAGTAGTTCCACGATGCGGCGCAGACCAGGCTCAACACAGCATAGATCGCGGTGGTAGACCGGATTGTGGAAACTCGACCGATTCGCTCCGGCAGCCAGCCGAAGCAGACCCCGCCGACCAATTGGCCCACATAACCGGCCGAAATCAGAACACCGGCTTTTCTGCGGGGACAGATGCCAAGTGGAAGTCAGAACCGGTAGCGCGTAGGCAATCGCTAGCGTGTCGACGCCGTCGGAGAGCGTGCCCGCTCCCACTACTAGTCGCGTCTGGAAATGCCAGCGCGATGATGGTATGCATTCTAGCCGGGCGACAACATCGTCTAGCTGTTCAGGAGTGTGCGCTTCCACGAAGTAACAGTTATTCGCTCAAACTTCGTCAGTCGGATCGGAGCGCCTGCATGACGTCGACCCGCGCGGCGCGAGCCGCCGGCTGGATGGACGCAACAACGGCGGCGGCAAGCAGCACCATCGCGGACCCGAGGATCGGCAGGACGCCGGGCATGCGCACATCCTGGAAATAGCTGCTTGCCAGACGCGCCAGCGCGAATCCGCACGCCGCGCCGACTAAGATACCCGCTGCAGCCATCACTGTGCCTTCTCGGATCACACCCATCACGAGAGTTCGCGGCTCCGATCCTACGGCGAGCCGGACGCCGAACTCGCGCGTGCGGCCGCTAACCGAAAACGCCAGCACGCCGGCAACTCCCACCACGGCGATCAACAGCGCGACGGCCGCGAAACCGCCGAACACCAGCGTGTTCAGCCGGTCCGGCGTGAGCACTTCCGCGCGGACATCTTCGAGGGTTGCCGCGTGTTCCACCACTTGATCGGCGGCCATGTTGCGAATGATCTGCGTCACCGGCGATACCAGCACGTAGGGATTCCCGCGGGCGTGAATGAACAGCCGGCCTCCGCCGATCTCTTGGTCCAGGGGATGATACACATTGATCGCCGCGCCCGGCATCACGTTCTCATCATCCATATCCGCGACCACGCCGACGATTCGCCGGGGCGCCGGGCTGACGTCGATAAATTTCATTACCGGATCGGTCCAAATCAGGTGACGGTTCACGGCATCCTGATTCGGAAACATCCGCTGCGCCAGGCTCTGGCTCACGATGACCACTCGCTCGCTCTTGGCGCGATCAGCGTCGTTGAAATCGCGGCCAGCGATCATCGGGACACCCAGCGCGGCGAAGAACCCGGGTGATACTGTCCGGAACTGGGCGCGCGGATCTTCTTCGCCCGGCCCACGGACGTGGCCGTCGGCCGAGAACTCGAACCCAGGGCCAAAGCTGCCTGCGTCGCGCCATGGAACAACGGTGCCGACTGCGACGCGATCCACGCCGGGCAGCACCGAGATGCGCCGGATGGTTTCTTTATAGAAGCTAACGATCTGATCGGGTGTTTTCCCGTACGACATTACGGGCACATTAATGGCAAGCACGCGATGCATATCGAAGCCAGTCTGAGCCGCTTGGAGCGCGAGCAGCGTCTTGAGCAACGTGCTGGCGCCGGCCAGCAGTACAAAGCATGCGGCGATCTGTGTCACAACAAAAACCCGCTGCCGCCGGCTGGTGCTGCCAGTGATCCGAACGCTGCCACTGGCGAGGTTGAGTCCATGCGACGCGCCGGCCACCGGAAGGCGGGGGACAAACGCCAGGAGCACCGCCGCGACCAGGGCCAGCACGGCTCCAACCCAGAGCATGCCGGAGTCCACCGTGAGATCGAGAGCGCGGACCGAGAAGCGGGCGGTGTAGCGAGTCAGGATTGCCACCATCGGCCGCGCGCTCAACACACCGAGCGCCGCACCTGCGCCGCACAGCAGCAAGCTTTCGGCTAACAGAGTACGCCGCAGTGCACCCGTGCTTGCCCCAAGCGCTGCCCGAATCGCAAGCTCCCCTTCGCGCCGAACCGTGCGCGCGAGAATCAGATTCGCGACATTGGAGCACGCGATGACGAACACCAGCACCGACGCTGCGAGAAGCACCCAAAGTACGGTCCTGGCGCGCGACGTGATCTGGTCGCGCAGCCGAACTGCGTCGATACGGAAGTCCGCTTTGCTTGAATACGCTTCGGGATGCTCTTTCAGGACGGTCCCGTGAACCGTACGAAGCTCGGCGCGCGCCTGCTCCAGAGTGGCGCCGGGCGCGAGCCGCCCGAAGAGCTCCGTCATGCGATGGACCCGTCCGGTCACCATCGTCGCCGACAGATGATGCGGGCTTGTCACTACGTTGGCGATGATCTCGGTCTCCGCGGGATACGGTACCGACGGTTCCAATACTCCCACAATGGTGGCCGAGCGCTCGCCAAGCCTGACGGTTTTCCCCAGCACCGACGGGTCGCTCTTTAGCTCGGTGGTCCAGAAACGGTAGGTCAGCACCATCGCACCGGCCGCGCTTGGTCCGTCGTCGCGCATGTCGAGCAGTCGGCCGAGCACTGGGCGAAGCCCCATGACATCGAAGTACGATCCGCCGACCACACCCGCGCGGACTTCGCGTGGCTCGCCCAGGCCGACCATGGTGAAGCCGATGGTGGAGAAATCGCCCAGCTTGGTCAAATTCTTGACGCGCGAGCGCAGATCCTGAATCTCGGGCACCGAGAACGAGACGTCGTCGACACCGATGCCGCGCGCGCTTTGGCGGATGTAGATGAGCCGGTCCTCGTCGCGGTTGACGAGCGGGCGCAGGAGCACGCCGCGCACCAGCGTGAAGATCGCCGCATTTGCGCCGATACCGAGAGCCAGGGTGAGTACCACGGTCACGGTGAGCCCCTTCGTGCGCATGAGCGAGCGAACCGCGAATTTCAGGTCTTGCCAAAAGGTCATGGGAGCCTCCGTCAGTGGATGCTTTTATCAAGTATACGGCCAGTGGCGTTAACATAACTTGTAAGTTCCCAGGGCCGCCATGATCGGGCAGACGGTGTCACGGTACCGCGTCATTGAGAAGCTAGGCGGCGGAGGCATGGGTGTCGTCTTTAAAGCCGAGGACACCGAGCTTGGCCGCTTCGTCGCCTTGAAGTTCTTGCCAGATGAGCTGGCGCGCGACCCGCAATCGCTGGAACGCTTTCGCCGCGAAGCGAGAGCCGCTTCCGCGCTCAATCACCCGAACATCTGTACCATTCACGAAATCGGAAACACCGGCGATCAGTCGTACATCGTCATGGAGTTTCTCGAGGGTATGACGCTGAAGGATCGTATCGCCGGGCGGCCTCTCAAAACGGAAAAACTGCTCTCGATCGCACTTGAGATTACTGATGCCCTGGACGCGGCGCACTCAAAAGGCATCATTCACCGCGACATCAAGCCCGCCAACATCTTCATTACTGATCGCGGCCACGCCAAGATTCTGGATTTCGGGCTGGCGAAGGTGCAGCTTAAGGCCACCGCGGCGACAACTCAGACCGCCACGATGGACCAGGAGCATCTCACCAGTCCTGGATCGACCATGGGTACTGTCGCCTACATGTCGCCCGAGCAGGCGCGCGCCAAGGAACTGGACGGGCGCAGCGATCTGTTTTCCTTCGGCGCGGTTTTGTACGAGATGGCGACGGGCGTGCTGCCGTTTCGCGGCGAAAGTTCCGCGGTGATTTTCAAGGCGATTCTGGACGGAACGCCGACGCAAGCGGTGCGGCTCAATCCCGACGTGCCGGCAGAGTTAGAACGAATTATCGACAAAGCGTTGGAGAAGGATCGCGATTTGCGCTACCAGAGTGCGGCGGAAATGCGGTCCGACCTGCAACGGCTGAAGCGGGACGCGGAGTCGATGAAATTAACGGCGGCGCCGGCTCCACGCAGGCGATTGCCTTGGATTGCGGGAGCAGCCCTGATCCTGATCGCGGCAGTGGGTGCGTCCTATTTCTTCCTGCGTCGTCCTGCTCCGAAACTTACTGAAAAAGACACGATTGTTCTTGCCGATTTCACCAACACCACCGGCGATTCCGTGTTTGACGGCACGCTGCGGCAAGGACTCTCGGCGCAACTGGAGCAGTCGCCGTTTCTGAGCCTGATCTCGGACCAGCGCATCGCGCAAACACTAGCTCTAATGGCTCAGCCCAAAGATTCGCGGCTTACACAGGAACTGGGGCGTGAGGTTTGCCAGCGAACCGCCAGCGCGGTCACGATTGAAGGTTCCATCTCCAGTTTGGGTAGCCAATACGTGCTCGGTTTGAACGCCGTGAATTGCCGCAATGGCGACCTTCTCGCCCAAGAGCAGGTGACCGCCAATGGAAAGGAGCAGGTACTCAAAGCTCTCGGGGAAGCAGCCACCAAGTTGCGCGGCAAGCTGGGCGAATCATTGGCCTCAGTGCAGAAGTACGACGCACCACCGGAGAACCTTACCACGCCATCCCTGGAGGCGCTGCAAGCGTATAGTCTCGGCTATCGGGCGATCGAAAAAGCAGATTGGGCCGGCGCGATCCCGTTCTTCCAGAGGGCAGTCCGCCTGGACCCGAGTTTCACGATGGCCTATCTGCGATTGGGGGTAATGCATTCCAACCTGGGTGAGAACACCCGGGCAGCCGATAGTATGCGCAAGGCCTATGAGTTGCGGGAGCGGACGAGCGAGCAGGAAAAGCTTACCATTCCCTCGTATTACGAGGTGCTCGTTACCGGCAATCTGGAGGCAGCTCGCAAAGCACATGAGTTATGGGCCCAGACCTACCCACGTGATTTCGAGCCGCGCCTTCAGTTGGGACTCGTTTATATCGACTTGGGGGAATACGACAAGGCTCTCGCCGTAGCGCAAGAGGCTTTGAGACTTAATCCCGGAAGCGCACTTAGCTATGCGAATCTGGCTAGCGTTTACGGGTATCTCGACCGCTTGGATGAGGCCAAAGCCACAGCGCAAGAGGCGCAGACCCACAATCTTGACGGGCCTTTCCTTCAACAAATTCTTTACTACGTTGACTTCCTTCAGCACGATGCTCCGAGCATGGAGCGCGCGGCGGCTGGGCTGATGGGGAAACCGGGATACGAGGATCAGATACTTGACTCTGAGTCGGACACCGCCGCATATGGCGGGGAGTTTGCCAAGGCTCGCGAATTAACGCGCCGAGCCGTCGATTCCGCGCAACGAGCTGATGAAAAGGAAACGGCGGCGTTATATAACGCCGAAGCCGCACTCCGGGAGGCCTTGGCGGGGAATATGGCTTTGGCAAAACAAGAGGCGCAGGCCGCACTCGCGCTGGCGAATGGTAAAGATGTCGAGGGAACCGCGGCGATTGCGTTGGGAATGGCGGGCGATTTAGCAAAAGCCGCGCGGCTGGCGCTCGATCTTGGCAAACGCTTCCCGGAAGACACGATTGTCCAGTCCCAATATTTGCCCATGATTCACGCAGCCGTCGCGCTTTGGAGCGGCGATTCTGACAGCGCCGTGGAGGCGCTCGCGGCGGCTGCGCCGTACGAATTCGGACTGGGTTCTATTCTTCGTCTCTACCCAGTCTATTTGCGGGGTGAAGCGTATCTGGCGGCGAAGCAAGCCGGCGCGGCGGCGGTCGAGTTTCAGAAAATTCTCGACCATCCCGGCGTGGTTCAGAACGATCTTATCGGCGCACTCGCACACCTGGGCCTCGGCCGCGCGTACGCCCTGACCGGCGATAACGCGAAAGCGAAGAGCGCCTACCAGGATTTCCTCGCGCTATGGAAAGCGGACCCCGACATCCCGATCCTGCAGCAAGCCAAGGCGGAGTACGCAAAGTTGAAGTAGCCTGATAACCTGAAAGTTAATGAGCGCAAGCCTTACCATTACTTTGCCCGACGAGAGCCAATCCGTCGTCCCTGCGGGAACGCGCCCGATCGACATCGCGAAATCCATCAGTCCGCGGCTGGCCGATGACGCCGTGGTCGCGCGCGTCAATGGAGACCTTTGGGACCTGACTCGTCCGCTGGAAAAAGACGTCAAGGTTGAGATTCTGACGTCGAAGAATCCGGAGGCGCTCCAAGTCTACCGGCACTCGACCGCGCATTTGCTCGCCGCCGCGGTTCTGGAGCTGTTTCCCGAAACCAAACTCGGCATCGGGCCTCCCACCGACACTGGCTTTTACTACGACTTTCAGCGCGAGACGCCATTCACGCCCGAGGATCTCGAAAAAATCGAAGCGCGCATGCAGGAGTTGCAGGCCAAGAACCTGCCCTTCGAGCGCGTTATGACGCCCAAGGATGTCGGCCTAAAGAAATACGCCGACGATTGGATGAAGCACGAGCTGATCGAAGAACGCGCGGGAGAGATCTTCTCCGAATACACGCTGGGGCCGCATTTTATCGACTTTTGCCGAGGCCCGCATGTACCCTCGACGTCGCGCCTCAAGGCGTTCAAGCTTCTGTCCGTAGCCGGAGCCTATTGGAAGGGCGACGAGCACAAGCCTCGGTTGCAGCGCATCTACGGCACGGCCTTCTTCAACAAGAAGGAGCAAGACGCGTATCTGCAGCGGCTGGAAGAAGCCAAAAAGCGCGATCATCGCAAGCTCGGCCAGGAATTGGATCTGTTCAGCATCCAGGAACTTGCCGGACCCGGCTTGATTTTCTTCCACCCCAAGGGCGGCCGCATTCGCAAGATCATCGAGGACTGGATGCGCGATCAATACCTGGCGCGCGGCTACTCGCTGGTCTACACCCCGCACGTCATGCGGCGAGATTTGTGGAAGATTTCCGGGCACGCCAATTTTTATAGCGACAACATGTTCAAGCCCATGGAGCTGGACGACGCCGAGTAT
>Ga0209415_10001710_pt1 | contig 41778 bp, 37 predicted proteins | sample PeaSoiSIISIP2007_FD_187696 | JGI IMG/M metagenome (GOLD analysis project Ga0209415, IMG submission 187696) | Peat soil microbial communities from Weissenstadt, Germany - SII-SIP-2007 (SPAdes) (version 2) | ecosystem: Environmental > Terrestrial > Soil > Wetlands > Peat | place: Germany...
CCCGGAGATGACGCCGGCGCCGGCGCAATCGGAGCTGAGCGACGCGGGCTTGGCCGCGCGTCTCAAGCCCGCCAACTGGACAAACGGCGAGTCGTTTCCGTGCGGCGCGCTGCAGCCGGCGACGATCTACGTGCTGGAACTGCCTGGCGCGCCGTTCGTGGATGGCTATGCGGCCGGCACGCACGCCAATCGGTCGCCGTCATAGGCCGCCGCGCCGCGGGAGGATCAGCGCCGCAATGCCGAAAGCTGTTCCGCCGCCGCCATCGCGGCGTGATAGCCGGAGGCCACGGCCAGATCGTACGCCTTCCAGTCCTGCAGGCCGACGCCTTCGACCTGCGGAACGATCTCAATCAGATCGTCGCGTGGCGACGGCAGCGCGGCGGCGCTGGAGATGGTGGCGGAGCGGATCAGCACCGAGACGATCGGCGGGCCCCTGAGCCAAGCCCCCGAGGTGAGCCAGCGCCAACCCGAAGGCTTCAAGAGAAGATCGTCGGGCGTCAGCCCTTCCGCGACAGCCACGTCGACGCCGATGGTCACCCCGTCATGCTGCTCGCGCACCAGGTCCACCGGCAGGTTGCCCACCAGCGCGCCGTCAACCAGAACATGGCCGCCCTCCACCACCGGCGGTAGGATGCCGGGCAGCGACAGCGACGCACGCAGGGCGCGGCGCAACGAGCCGCGGCGGTGGATGTGCATGCCGCCAGTGGTCAGGTCGGTGGAGACGCAGGTGAACGGCCGCCAGAGGTCGCTGATCTCGGCATCGCCGAAGTGAGTCTCCAGGCGGCGGTCGACCATGCGCCCGCGCGTCATCGCCAGGAGTGGGAAAGCGATGTCAGACAAGGGGCTGGAATCGACGAACGCCTGGCGGATGCGCCGGTCCATTTCGACTGCCTGCCAGCCCATGGCGAGGCCCGCGGCGATCACCGCGCCCATGGAGGTGCCGGCGAGGAAGTCGATGGGCGTCTTGAGCTCGGCGAAGGCCCGCAGAACGCCCACATGCGCGTAGGCTCGCGCGCCGCCGCCACCCAGCGCCAAGCCCACCGAGTTGCCGGTGTAAATGCGCGCTAGGCGCGCCAGGTCCGCAGCATCGCCCGCCCGGATCTGGAAGAGGCGCGAGACCGGCGCGACGTCCAGCCAACGGTCGGACCGAGAGGGTCGCGGCGTGCCGGGCGGCTGGACCAGGATGATGTCGACCAGACGCTGGCGGCGGATGGCGGCGGTAGCGAAGGCGATCGGCGCGGCCGGTTCTGACGCGACCCCGTCGGCCACCAGGACGAGGCGGTCGATCTGGCGGGCCGCATAGGCGGCGAAGGCGCCGTCGCTGCGTTCGGCGGCCATCAGGATGAAGTCGTGCTCCGTCTCCAGCGCGTGCAGCCACGACGCGGTGGCGTCGACCGCCTCGGCGCCCACCACGGCGACCTCGGCGCCCATTGCGCGCATGGCCGCGGCAAGGCGTTCGGCGAGGTCACGCACAGCGACGCCGGCGCTGGCGGCCAGCAGGCCCAGGATCGAGCTCCTGCGCTGGGCGACGGCAGGCTCGCTCGAGCGCATGCGCTCGAGCGCAGCGCGAGCCACCTCGGCCAGGAACTCGGGTCGTTCGCGCAGCAGGGCCTGGGCGCGGGCGGCGGGGATCGCCTCGAGCTCGGAGTCGCGAAGCGCCGTCAGAGTGGTGTGATGGCGCCCGTCGCCCAGGAGCTGCGCGCCGCCGATCAGGTCACCGGGCCGATGCACCCTGACCAAGCGCCCGCCGCCCTCAGTCGTTGGCTCAAACTCGGCGAGCCGCCCGGCGGTCAGGCGGCAGAGCGCCTGCACGGCGTCCCCGACCTCGGCGAGCGACGTCCCGCCCTGCAGCACCATCGACGAGGCTTCGGCGGCGAAGGCTTCGTCCAGGGCGTTGGGCGGCATGACCCTTCCAGGCGAGTCAAAACGAGCGCGGCCGCATCATTCCATTATTGCGCCGGCCAAGCCACCCGGCCGGCCTTGGCCCGCAGAACGCCGCCCAAGCATCGGGCGCGCCGGGCGCCTCCAACCGGTGGGGCGGGAGAAACCGTCACATAGCTGGCTCAGACTGGCCACCCCTGCCTCGGAAAGGCCGAGCCATGCTGATTTCCCGCGCCCAGCTGCTGCGCGGCGCCCTCGCCGGCGCCGCCCTCCCCGGCTTCGCCGCCCGCGCCTCGATCCAGACGCCGGCGTTCTGGTCCGAGCCGACCGCGGGCGCCGCCCGGCCCTGGACCCATCCCCTGCCGCCGGGCGCCGCGCCACTGCGCTTCGCGGTCATCGGCGATCACACCGGGTTGGGCCGGCCGGGCGTGTTCGATGCGGCGATGACGCAGATCAGCTGGATCCAGCCGGACTTCGTGCTCTCGGTCGGCGATCTGATCGAGGGCTACAGCGAGGATCGCGCCGAGATCGCCCGGCAGTGGAACGCGGTCGAAACATCGATCGCCAAGGCTGGCTGCCCGTTCGTGTTTAGCCAGGGCAACCACGACGTCTCCAACGCCGAGACCCTCGATGCGTGGCGCGAACGGCGCGGGCCCGGCTACTACAGCTTCGTCTACAAAGGCGCGCTGTTCGTGATCCTCAACACCGAGGATACGCCCACGCCGATGTCGGCCAAGCAGGCGGCGGGCTTCTATGAGCGGGTGCGGCAGATGCAGACCGACCCGGACCAGGCCGAGCGCGACGTCGAGGCGAAGATCGCCGCCAGCGTCGCCGGCCAGAAGGGCGAATACAGCGCACTCGAGGTGGTCAATCTCAGCGACCGCCAGCTCGGCTTCGTGCAGGGCGTGCTGGCGCGCCATCCGCATCCGCGCTGGACCTTCGTGGTGCTGCACAAGCCGGCCTGGAAGATGCAGAGCGCCAGCTTCGCCAAGGTGCAGGCCATGCTGGCCGGGCGGTCGCACACCGTGTTCGCCGGCCACACGCACTACTTCACCCACGAGGTGTTCGACGGCCACGACTACATCAACATGGGCACCACCGGCGGCATCCGGCAGCGCAACGGGCCCGGGACCATGGACCACATGATGCTGGTCAGCCTGGCGCCGGAAGGGCCGGTCTACGCCAACACCCGCTTCACCGGCCTGATGGACGTCGCCGGCGAGACCGGCCAGGTGCGCGCCTACTGAGGCAGGGCTTTGGCGAGCAGCAGCGACTTCACCGCGGCCAAAGCGCGGTCGGTCGGCGCGCGGCGGTAGTCCCAGATGGCCTCCGGACCCGGCGGCGAGATCACCATGCCGGGATTGGCCTCGAACAGCAGCAGACGCCCGTCCGGGGCGACGGCGAAATCGACGCCCGCGTAGTCGAGGCCCAACGCCGCGGCGATGGCGGCCAGAGCCGCGGCGGCGCGCTGGCCGATCACGGCGCCGAAGTCGGCCAGGAATGCGGCCTCCTCTGTGCGGTGGGCTTCGTCCTGCGCCATCGCCGCGGAGAAGTAGTGCACCTTCCAGTGCGCCGACACCGCCAGGTGCAGCGGATAGAGCGCGCCGCCGACCAGCATGACACGGTATTTGCGGAAGAGACCGTCGGCGCCGCGCGCGTCGAGCGGCTCGATCGCCAGCAGTTCTTCGCCCGGTAGCTCGGCGACGGCCGCCGGCAGGTCCTCGCGGCGCTCGACGCGCACGAAGTGCTGGCCGGTGTGGAAGCCGGGCGAACGGACCAGGCACGGGACAGTGAGGTCGGCGGAGAATGGCCCGGCGCGCGCGATCATGGCGATCCTGGGTGCGACGACATCGGCCAGGCCGCGCAGGCGGTCGGCGATGGCGACGCGCCCGGTCCGGCTGACCAGCGCGGGCGGATTGACCACCGGCGCCGCCGATGCGGCGACGATGGCGCGCGCGTTCTCGAGCGCAGCGCCGCAGAGATCCGCATCGCCGATCGCGTTGAAGATCAGCGCGTGCGGCGGCAGCGGCAGAGCCGGGTCATGGTGCTCGGCATAGAGCGCGGTGACCGCGAACACGGTGTCATCGAGCAGCGCGCGGGTCGGGATGTTGCCGCCCGTCGCCGAGACCAGCAGCAACACCGGAACGCCCGCGCCGTCACCGCAGTAGGGTTGCGGCGCGATGGCGCCTCCGCCCAGCGCCTGCCGCCAATGCTCGGCCGCGGCCCCGGGCTCGCCGAGCGCCCCAAGCACCCGGGCGAGGCCCTGATGGGCGGCCGCCATGCCCGGCCTCGCCGCCAGCGCCAGTTCGAACTCGGCCCGCGCCGCGTCGAACTCAGCGGTCTCGATCATCAGGTTGCCGAGGTTGACCCGGGCGGTCGGCTCATACGGATGGCAGAAGATCGCCTGCTGATAGGCGGTGCGCGCCGCCGAGCGATGACCGCTGCGCAGCGCCAACCGCGCCAGTTCCAGCAAGGCTTCGAGGCAGGTCGCGTCGCGCCGCAGCACATCGAGGTAGGCGCGCTTGGCGCGCTCGTCCGCGGCCGCGCGGGCCAGGCGCCTTGCCTCGCCGAGCAGCGCTTCGGTCGTGGGGGGGTCTACGGTGGTCTGCACCTCTTGCGCCTTCCGACGCGGGAATGACTCGTGGGACCTAGCGTGGCCGCGCCATGGTTAACGAACCCTGCGCCGCCCCGTCTCGCAGAGAGTCTCAGAGCAGGGAGCTGGAGCTCGACTGCCCAGCGGTCAGGCGCGTCAGCGCGCTCTGGTAGTTGGCGATCTCGTTGGACAGGTACGTCGGCGTCTTGCCGCTCGACACCGCCTTCTGCAACGCCAGTACATTAGCCGGCGTCGCGGCGTTCTTCAGGTGCTGGTAGGCGTTCTCGACCACGCTGACCGCGCCGGCGAGCTGAACCTGCGCGGTCTTGATGTCCGCGGCGGATGAGAAGTCGAGCGTCGCCGGCAGGCCGAGGCTGAAGACCGCCTCGTTACTGCCCGCAAGCAGCGTCGCGCCGTTCTTTTCCGTCGTGTCGGCGATGACGCCCGGCTTCAGGCCGAGCCCCGCCAGGGCGTCGGACTTCGCCGGACCATCGATCAGAGTGACGGTCGAGCCGGGATATGACGACTTGATCTCCAGGGCGGTCCCGCCGCCGGCCGCATATGAGGTGGTGGCGTTGACGGTGAAGCCGGTGGCTTTGGCGATCTCGGTGGCGAGGGAGGCCATGGTGTCGGTGGCCTGGACGGTGATGGTCACCGGCGAGCCGCCGTCGACCGCGATCTTGAAGCTGCTGCCCGCGGCCACGCTGGTGCTGGCGGTGACCAGGTTCGAGACCGGCCCGTCGACCACGCCTTGCGGCAGGCCGAGCTGATCGAGGATGCTGGCGCCGGTGGGGGCCACCGCGATCGAGGTGGGCGCCACCTTGCCGTCGAGCCCGGTGAAGCGCTGGGCGTAGTCAACGGTCCCGGCGCCGACGTTCAGCGCGGCAATGAAGCCGTCCTTGGCCCCGATCGCCGCCTCGCCCGGCAGATCGCCGGTAGCGCTGCCGGTGAGGTACACATCGCCGCCCGAGACGGTCATGCCCGTGGCGTTGGTGTCGCCGGAGACGCCGCCGTAGTAGGCGATGGCGTCGGACGAGGCGGGCGCAAGGCCGGTCGACAACGTCGCCGCGAAGGCGGTGAGGCCGCTGCCGGGGGCGGCGCTGGTGACAGTCCCGGCGCTCAAGGCCGTGTTGCGCGTGGCGCCGGCTACATAGACGGTCCCGTTCTGCACCGACACGCCCGCGACTGAGCCGCCGCCCAGGCTGCCGAGGTCGCGCGTGGCGACCAGTGTCGGGGCCGTGGGCGTGCTGAGGTTGTACTCGCTGACCACCGCATCGCCGTTCTGTACTCCGGCCACGTAGACGTTGGTCCCATCAACAGCGACGCCATTGCTGGTGTTCGGACCGCCGGAGGCGATCTGGGTGTTGGCGACCCGCACGCCGGTGGTTGAGAACACCTGCAGGAAGCTGTTGGTAGGACCTTGCGGACCCTGCACGGCAGTCGTGGTCTGCGCCTGGCCGGTGACGTAGACCGAGCCGTCGGCGCCGAACGCGACGGCGTTGGCCTGGTTCGGCGTCACGCCGTCGTCCTGGCTTTTCCAGGTCTGGTTGCCCTGGCTGTCGTAGACCGCGACGAAGCTGTTGGCGCCGGTCGGGTCGATGACGCTCTGGCCCGCCGTCAACGAGCCGGTGACCTTGCCGGCGATCGCCACTTGCGAACCGTCGGCCGAGACCGCGAGCGACAATCCGCTCGCGCTGTCGGCCGAGCCCAGGTCATGGGAGAAGATCAGCTTGCCGGTCGAATCGAACTTCTGCAGCGCCACGTCCTGGCCGCCGGCGGGCGTCGTTCCGGTCGTGGTCGCATCGACGTTGGTCAGTACATAGACCGAGCCGTCCGGCGCCACCGCCGTCGCCTGCACCGCCGTGGCGCTCGAGCCCAGGGTTGTGGCGGAGATCTGATCCGGGGCCGCGTCGGTGGGTTTGGTCGGGGCGACCACGCCCGCGCCGCTGGCGTCGAACTTCAGCAGCTGGCTCTGGGCGTCGGCGGCGACGTTCTGGCCGCTGCCGCTGGTGCTAGCGGTGGTGTTGCCGACGGTCTGGCCGATGTAGACCGCCGGCCCCACGCTGGGCGCCGACAGGGTCACCGTCTCCGCCGGGCTGGTGTTGATCCGCAGCGCCCACGCCGGCTGTGTCGCCGCGACGGTGACGGTCTTGCCGCCGACTTTGATGGTGTCGGGCGTCCCGGCCACCGGCACGGATGAAAAACTGGCCCCACGAACGCCGGCCGCCGTCAGCTGGCCGTTCATGAAGTTGACCACATTGCCCATGGTCCGCGGCGTCGAGCCCATGTTCGCCAGGTCGATCGGCACGTTCACCGTCGTCGTGCCGCCAAGCTGCACGGCCACGTTGAACGAGACATTGCCCTGGAACGCCGAGATCGCGGCGTTGGAGTCGCCCGAGGTGTTCAGCGGGACCGTCGTGTAGCTGGTCTGCTGCTGCGGCGTCGAGGCGGTCGAGGTCTGGCTCGACTCAGTGACCCCGGGGGTGATTTTCAGTTTGGAGAAGCTGGTGTCGCCGAGAAACTTCGACAGCTGCGTCATGCCGTTGTTGAACGCCGTCGACAGCTGGCCCAGCTGCAGGCTGGAAACGTTCTTGCCGCTCGCCTCGGTGGCGACGGAGTAAAGCGTGTTGAGGCCTGAGTAGAGCGCGAACAGGTTCTTGTAGTCAGCGCTGGCGCCCTGCATGTCGAGCTTGGCGGCGGCCGGGTTGAACAGGTTGGCGCCGCTCAGGGCCTGCTTCACCAGTTTGCTCTGGCTCGGCATGCTGCTCTCGTTCCAAGGCGCGGTCGGCGCGTACTGGACACTGAGGATGCTGTCGGTGATCGACGTGGTGCTGGGCGTGCTCGAGCTCGACGCACTGTTCGAGTTCGACGAATTCAGGGCCGCGTTCGGGTCTGTCCCAGTCCCGCCGAAGAAGGACTGGTACCAGCTTAGAAGCGTACTTGCGCCGATGGCCCCGGCCACGCTGTTCCTGCCTTGTCTAAGAGCTTGATCGCCCTGCAGGAAGTATGCCGCCAGCGCGGCTTACAGGCCGTTAAGGGCCGCCAAGAATCAGCCGGCGTGGAACAGCGCCAAAATGGCGTTCGGCGACTGGCTGGCGATGCCGCCGGTGCTGAGCGACAGCTGCTGCTGCACCTGCAGCGCGGTGAGGCGCGCGCCATCGCCGTCGAGACCGCCGTTGACCGCGCCGGCGACGCCCGGCGAAAGCGCTAGACCGGCCTGGGCGAGCACCGAGAGGTGGCTCTCGATCGCCTGACCCTGCGCAGAGATCTGGCCCACCGCCTGGCCGACCTTGACGATGGCCGCGCCGATCTGGCTGGCGATGGCCGACGCCGTCGATGGATCGGCGAGGCTGGCGTCGGCGCCGAGGCCGATCAGCGGGCCGCCGAGCGACAGGTTGACGCCGGTGAGGGTCGCGGACGAGACGTTCGCCTCGCCGTTGACCGAACCGTCGATCAGGTTGACGCCGTCGACGCCCGCCGAGGAAATCGCCTTCTGGATCTGGGCCAGGTTGGCCTTGAAGCCGGACTCGAGCGCCGCGCGGCTGCCGCCGTCGAGACCCGGGTCGCCCGCGGCAGCCGCGTGCTGGCGCATCTGGGTGAGCAGGCCCTCGATGGTCGTGCCTGCGGCGACCGCGGCATCGGCGATCGAGGCTGAGGTGGCGAGCCCGGCTGAGACGCCCGGCGCCCCGCCGGAGACGTCGATGATCGATGAGGCGCTCTGAGAGTCGCTCTGACCGCTGGTCGCGTCCAGCAGCGAGGTCGCGCCGCTTCCACCGCTGGCTTGGGTCGTGAGCGATTCCAGCGTCGCGAGTTGCGCCGCGGCCGAACCTTGAATGCTGATGCTCATCGGGCGCCCCAAGCTTTCTACGCTAGCGGGGCGGCCTTCTGGCGTCCCTTCCAGTCGAACGGAAGGCTAGGGCGCCGATGGTGAGCTTATGGTTAACGCTTCCCACGCATCAAAGCCGCCGTCTCCCGGGGGTGACGTCGGCGGCGGGTCGTCGGAGCGACCTGGGGCGGGCTAGCCGCCTATGTCTGGCGCCAAGACGCCGTCAGCTGCGCGAATCGACGATCGTGCCGGGCCTGTAGTCCGGCGCTTCTCGCATCTTCAGCAGCTGTTCCCGCGGCAACTGGGAAATGACCTTGCCGGTGATCGGATCGACCGTCTTGTAGACGTAGGATCCGGCGGCCTTGTCTTCCTCAATCACCAGACGCAGATCGGCTTGCGCATCGCTCTGCGTGGGAGGTGCTTGGCTGTTTCCGGCGCTTGCCTGTGGCGTCGCCGGCGCGGGAAGCGCGGGCGTGACGTCAGGCGATATGCCGGAAATGGGTGCTGTGTTGCTCATCTCTCCTTGCCGCCGGCCGGTTCGACCGGCGTCTCCCGAGGGGCCGAGCGCGGCGAGAGCCTACTGGGGCTCTCGCCGGCCCGTGGCGGGCGAGCGAATTACCGCCCGCCCGCCGGTTGGCCTTAGCGGAACAGACCCAGGAGGGCCGAAGACGAGGAATTGGCGATCGACAGGGCCTGGATGCCAAGCTGTTGCTTGGTCTGCAGGGCCTGCAGGGTCGCGCTTTCCTTGGCGAGGTCGGCGTTCACGAGGTTGCCGATGCCGGTCGTCAGCGTGTCCTGGAGGTTTGACACGAAGTTGAGGTGAGTATCGAGCGCGGTCGACGCGGTGCCGAGGGTGGCGAGCGCGTTGTCCACGTTCTGCAGCGAGGTGTTCACGACCGTGATGGCCGCGGACGCCAGAGCAACCGTGCTGATCGACGCAGTGGCCGTCAGCGTGATGATCCCGCCGCCCAGAGAGAGGTTCTGTGCGTTGGTGGTCAGCACCGAGCCGCCCTGAGCGCTGGCCAGCGACGTGATTTTGGTCACGCTGTTGTTCAGCAGGTTGACGCCGTTGAAGCTGGCGTTCGCCACCGTCGAGGTGATCTGGTTGCGCAGCGCGACGAAGTCGTTGTTCAGCGCGTTGCGGCTGGCGGTGTCGAGCGAGGTGTCGGAAGCGGCCAGGGCCTTTTGCGACATCTGCGTGAGCAGGTTCGACACGGTCGTGCCGGCGGAGTTGGCGACGTCGATGATCGACTGGCCAGTCTGCAGGGACGATTTGACCGCATCCAGCGACGAGACGGTCGCCCGTTCGCTCTGGGCGATCGACCAGATCGCGCCGTTGTCCTTCGCGTCGCTGATCGCGAGACCAGTGGAGACGACGTTTTGGGCTTTGGCGAGTTGCTGGGCGGTGTTGTTGAGGTTTTCGAGGGCGATCAATGCGCCCGCATTGGTGTTTACGCTGAGCATAGCTCTACTTCCTTCATTCTAGGTGTCCGGCGTCATTTTGACGGCCGGGGGCGTTTTGCCCGCTAAACAGGAAGCAAATGCCGGGCCAACTCGGCCGATCGGCAAGAAGGTACAAACTATTGATTTTATTGCGTTAATAGACTGTTAGGCTTGTTTTGCCCGGCAGTTATTGCCGAGTTGCGGCGCCCACGGCAGAAATTGCCGGGCGGACTTGGCAAGTGCAACGAAATGTTGGTGCGGGCGGACGCGGCCTGAGCCGCCGTCGACCAAGTAATGCGTTAAGTTGTCTTCACCATGTCTCGAATGAAAGCCGCCACGCTGAAAGCCCGGCGGGCCGCCGGCCCAGAGGCGCGGCGCTGGGGGCCCGATAGCGAACCGCTCTCGCTCGTGGTCGCGACGGCAGGGCGCGCTGGCGCCGACCGTGGCCGCGATCATCCGTGACGCCGACTGTCGAAAGCTTCGCGAGGCCCCGTCGTCGCGCCGTATCAGATCCCAGCCGAACCGCCGGCCGCGAGCGCCTTGCGGCGGGCCTTCCGGCTCGCGCGCCGACCGCCGGGGTGGATCCCGGGAGCGGGTGAGATGAGGGGGCGTGATCAACGGCGCGCCCGCCGCGGGGCCGAGGACGCGCCCTGTGTCAGCCAGGCCAGGCGCCCGTCGGCGGCGGTGACGTTCAGCGCCGCCGCCTCGGAATCGGCCGGCGGCAAGCCATCCGACCGTGCTTGGCGCATCGGCGCGCCGCGGCCCTCGCCACCCGAGGGCTTTGGGCGCCCAGCGACGCGCGGGCGGGCTCTTCAGGATACGGGTCATCGCTCCAAGCCTTGGATCGGTTCCGATTTCGAACGCTATGGCCGGCGCGTGCGGCGTTGGCGCGGTGGAAGCGCCAAAGGCGGCGGGAGCGCCTGGCTCCCGCCGCCCCTGAAACGGACCGTCGGCCGGGGGCGATTCCGCCTAGCGGAAGAGGCCCAGCAGCGCCGAAGAGGCGGAATTGGCGATCGACAGGGCCTGGATGCCAAGCTGTTGCTTGGTCTGCAGGGCCTGCAAGGTCGCGCTTTCCTTGGCGAGGTCGGCGTTCACGAGGTTGCCGATGCCGGTGGTCAACGTGTCCTGAAGGCTCGACACGAAGTTGAGGTGCGTATCCAGCGCGTTGGACGACGTGCCCAGCGTGGCCAGGGCGGTGTCGACGTTGGACAGCGAGGTGTTGACGACGGTGATGGCCGCGGCGGCCGTGGCCACCGTGCTGATCGTGGTCGTCGCCGAGATCGTGATGATGCCGCCGCCGAGCGTCAGGTTCTGGGCCAGCGTGGTCAGCACCGAGGTGCCCGAGGAGTTGGCCAGCGACGTGATCTTGGTCAGGCTGTTGTTCAGCAGGTTGACGCCGTTGAAGCTGGCGTTCTGCACGGTCGAGGTGATCTGGTTGCGCAGCGCGACGAAGTCGTTGTTCAGCGCCAGGCGGCTGGCGGTGTCCAGCGAGGAGTCGGAGGCGGCCAGGGCCTTTTGCGACATCTGCGTGAGCAGGTTCGACACGGTCGTGCCGGCGGAGTTGGCCACGTCGATGATCGACTGGCCGGTCTGCAGCGACGACTTCACCGAATCCAGGTCGGCCACGTCGGAGCGTTCCGACTGGGCGATCGACCAGATGGCGCCATTGTCCTTCGCGTTGCCGACCAGGAGGCCGGTGGACACGATGTTCTGGGCTTTGGCGAGTTGCTGGGCGGTGTTGTTGAGGTTTTCGAGCGCGATGAGGGCGCCGGCGTTCGTATTGACGCTAAGCATGGTCACAGGTCCTTTTCATCAGGGGTCCGACGTCATTTTGACAGCCGGGGGCATTTTGCCTGACGGAGCAGGAGCAAGCGGCGGGCCGCCGCGAACCAAACTCTAGTGAGCTGTTTTTATTGAACTATATCGCGCCAGCCGGCCGTTTGGACTGGGCACTTATTGCCACGTCGCGGCCCGGTCGGCAGAACCTGCCGGGAAAATCAGGCCGCCTGGCCGGACAGGCCCTGCATCATGGTGCGGTTGAGGTCGATCAGCACTTCGATGTCGGTCTCGCGCCGCATCACCTGGCTGGTGGTGCGATGGACGAACAGGCTGAGCGAGATAACCTGGGCGCGTGTCGCCTCCGGCAAGGCGTTGCCGGGCTGGGCGCAATCGTCGGCCAGCGCCGCCCAGATACGGCGATTCCAGTGCAGCACGTCGATCCAGGCGTGCAGGTCTTCCCGCGGCGTGGACCTCACATCCAGCAGCGCCCGGGTGACCTGGGCGAACAGGCGATATTCGACGTCCCTGGGCGTTTCAGCCCGCTGCGCCGCCTGCTGATAGGCGCGGAGCGACATTCCCCAACCTCTCGTCTTCGTACTCGATCAACCTGCGACATAACATCAGCGCTTTGTAATACTCTCTTATCATCACGTGCCGCGAAATATTGACGCAGTCCGTCAGTATCTCCGGATTGCGCACGGCCCCCATGAACTCGGACAGTCGCTGAACAAATTCATCGTGATAGGTGTTGGCCCCGTTCGGTTGATCGAGGTACATCATCATTACTGGAAAGTATATTCTGCGCGCCGGGCTCACCGCCTCGTCGGCCTGCATGATGTCCTTCTCGCGCAGCACCGAGGCTTTGTTCTGCAGCAGCAGCGAGGAGCGCCGGTCGCCGTTCTGCACCACCGCGCCATTGAGCACGAACTTCTCGCCCGGCTTCAGCGACAGTTTGAGCGGCATCGGTCGGTTCTCCGGCGGGCTTGGAAAGCAACGTCACGACCGCCTCGAAGCGCACTTGGAAGCTAGCCTCTGAAGCTTTCGGCACGCTAAACCGACGTGGTTAACAGCGCCTTGCAGCGTTGGACGCATGCTTAACGGCGCCTTAAGACCCTGCGCGCGAACTGGCGCCGTCGCCATCCGCCTCCCCGAATCGCAGCGCTTCATGTCCGCCAAATCGACAGCCAAGTCTTCGGTTTCCGTCGCCGCCATGGGCTTCGCCGACGCCGCGCCGCCCGCGGACCCGGCCCCAATGGGCGACGCCGCGTCCCCGGCCGCCCTGACCAAGCTTGAAGGCGCGCTGGACGAACTGAAGGCTCTGGCCATCGTCCCGATCCTGCGGCGGGCCATCGACGCCGTACGCGAGAACGACGGCAAGACCGGCACCGACTGGGCGCTGAAGGCTTTGAACCAGGATCCGCACTCGGGCATGGCCTGGTACGTGCTGGCGGTCGCCCGCGAGAAGGCCGGCGACTTCGCCAGCTCGCTGCAAGCCTACCAATCGGCGCTGGCCCTGATGCCGAACCACGCCGACATCGCCAACGACCTCGGCCGCCTCGCCTTCCGGATGGGGATGAAGGACGTCGCCGAGCAGCTGTTCCGCCGCTACCTCGAGGCGCATCCGGACGACTACGGCACCCTCAACAACCTGATTTCCTGTGTCCGCGACCAAGGCAGGGCGGCCGAAGCGATCGACCTGTTGAAGCTTGCGCTCAAGACGCGGCCGGACGATCCGCACCTGTGGAACACGCTGGGCACCGTCGTCGCCGAACAGGGCAACCAGGCCACCGCGATCATCTTCTTCGACGAGGCCCTGCGCCTCGACCCGGGACACGCCCACGCCCGCTACAATCGCGGCAGCGCCTTTCTGGAGATGAACGACGCCCAGACGGCGCTCGCCGACTGCGAAGCCGCCATCACCGTCGCCCGCTCCGAGGACGACCGGCTGATGATGCAACTGGCGCGCTCGACCATCAAGATCGGCCTCGGCCGCATCGGCGAGGGCTGGGACGACTATGAAGCGCGCCTCGCCCCCCTCTTCGCCGGCGCGACGATCTTCCTGGTCGATCTGCCGGCCTGGACGCCGGAGACGTCGATCGAAGGCAAGACCTTGCTGGTGATGGGGGAACAGGGCCTGGGCGACGAGGTGCTGTTCGCCAACATGCTGCCGGACGTGATCGAGGCGCTGGGACCGCGCGGCAAGCTGGTGCTGGCGCTGGAAGAGCGCTTGGTGGGCCTGTTCCAGCGCTCGTTCCCAACGGCGGAAGTGGTCCCCCACGTCACCTATCGCCAGCACGGCCGCAATCACCGCGCGGCGCCGGCGCTGGGCGACATGAGTCGATTCGACCTCTGGACGCCGATGGCGTCGCTGCTGCGCCGCTTCCGCCGCCGGCTGGAAGATTTCCCCGCCCGCGAGCGCTTCCTGATCGCCGATCCGGCCCGCGTGGCGCATTGGCGCAAGGTGCTGCAGACCGCGCCGGCGGGGCGCAAGGTCGGAATCCTCTGGAAGAGCCTGCGGCCCGAATTCGCCCGCTCACGCTATTATTCGCCGTTCGAGCTGTGGGCGCCGGTGCTGAAGACGCCAGGGACTACAATCATCAACCTGCAGTACGGCGACTGCGCGGCCGAGATCGCCTGGGCCGCCCGAGAACTCGGCGTCGAGATCTGGACGCCGCCGGGCATCGACCTGAAGCAGGACCTCGACGATCTCGGCGCGCTCGCCTCGGCGCTCGACGTGACGCTCGGCTTCGCCAACGCCACCTCCAACATCGCCGCCGCCTGCGGCGCGGCGACCTGGATCATCTCGGTCCCAGGCGCCTGGACCCGGCTCGGCACCGATCGCATGCCCTGGTATCCGCAGGCGCGCATCTTCAATCCCCCGGGCCTCAGCCACTGGGAAGAGACCATGGCCCGCGTCGCCGCGGCGCTGGCGGAGGGCTGATCTAGAGCGGCGAAAAGCCGCCATCGCCGCCACGATCCAGCCTCGATCCGTCACCGCTCGGATGGAACCATCCACGGCAATCTGGCGTCGCTCACCGCCAAAGCCGCTTGAATGTCGCGCCCGGCCCTTTAGGGTGGGCGTGATTTGAACAATTGTTCGAGCCCAACTGAGGGCCCGGGAGCGGTGAATGAGCGAGCGTTTCCAAGGCACGGCCGATTACATCGCCACGGAAGACCTGAAGATCGCGGTGAACGCCGCGGTGGCGCTGGAACGGCCGTTGCTGATCAAGGGCGAGCCCGGCACCGGCAAGACGGTGCTGGCCTATGAGGTGGCCAAAGCCCTCAACGCCCCGCTGATCACCTGGCATATCAAGTCGACCACCAAGGCCCTGCAGGGCCTCTACGAATACGAGGCGGTGACGCGCCTCCGCGACAGCCAGCTCGGCGACGAGCGGGTCAAGGACGTCAAGAACTACATCAAGCACGGCAAGCTTTGGGATGCGTTCGAATCAGACGTGCGTCCGGTGCTGCTGATCGACGAGATCGACAAGGCCGACATCGAGTTCCCGAACGACCTCCTGCAGGAGCTCGATCGGATGGAGTTCTACGTCTACGAGACCGACGAGACCATCAAGGCCAAGATCCGGCCGGTGGTGATCATCACCTCCAACAACGAGAAGGAGCTGCCCGACGCGTTCCTGCGCCGCTGCTTCTTCCACTACATCCGCTTCCCGGACGACGCGACGATGCGCAGAATCATCGACGTGCACTATCCGGGGATCAAACAGAAGCTGGTCGCCGAGGCGCTGCGCATCTTCTACGACATGCGCAAGGTGCCGGGCCTGAAGAAGAAGCCCTCCACCTCCGAGCTGCTCGACTGGCTGAAGCTGCTGATGGTCGAGGACATCGACGGCGACGCGCTGAAGGAAAAGGATCCGACCAAGCTGATCCCGCCCCTGCACGGCGCCTTGCTGAAGAACGAGCAGGACGTGCAGCTGTTCGAACGCCTGGCCTTCCTCGCCCGCCGCGAAGGCTCTGGGGCCCGCCCCGGCTCGATGTGACGGCCGCGCTTCGACGATGAAGAACAAGACGCGAAGGCGGATGTCTCCGCCCTCGCGTTTTGCGTTTCAGAACAGGCCGGCGGAGGTGGAAGACTGCCCGCTTGGCGCCGCACGCCCCCTCCCCTAAGTCACTCTATCGGCGATGAGACCGGCGTCGGGTGAGGGAGAACGAGAGCATGGACCTGCAACTCAAGGGCAAGAAGGCGATCGTCACCGGCGCCTCGCGCGGCATCGGGCGGGCGATCGCCGAGGCGCTGGCGGCCGAAGGCGCCGATGTCGCCATCTGCGCCCGCGGCCAGGCCGGCGTCGACGAGGTCGTGGACGCGCTAAAGGCCAGGGGCGTTGCCGCCTTCGGCGCGGCGGTCGACATCGCTGACGGCCCGGCGCTGAAGGGCTGGATCACCGAGGCCGCGGAACGCCTCGGCGGCTTGGACGTCCTGGTCTCCAACGCCAGCGCGCTGACCCGCGGGGCCGGCGAGGAAGACTGGAAGGCGATGTACGACATCGACCTGATGGGCGCGGTGCGCTCGCTGGAGGCCGCCCGGCCCTTCCTGGAGAAGGCGGGGGCCGACAAGGGCGACGCCGCGTTCATCATCACCTCGTCGGTCTCGGCGGCGGAAGCCAGCGCGCCCGGCGCCTACGGTGCGATCAAGGCCGCGCTGATCCATTTCGCCAAGGGCGTGGCCCGCGAGGGCGCGCCCCGGCATCTGCGCTGCAACGTGGTCTCGCCCGGCACGGTGTTCTTCGAAGGCGGCGTCTGGGGCGTGACCAAAGAGCGGGCGCCTGACTTCTTCAAGATGATGATCGCCCGCAACCCGACCGGCCGCATGGGCACGCCCGAGGAGATCGCCGCGGCGACCGTGTTCCTGGCCAGCCCGCTCTCAGCCTTCACCACCGGCGTCAACCTGGTGGTCGATGGCGCCATCACCCAGCGCGCGAACTTCTAGGCCCCTACGCGCTTGGATATCGCCCGGATTCAGGCCGCCACCGTCTCCAGGCCGCGCGCCCTCGCTTCGGCGGCGGTGAACCAGACCTGGCCGTCGCCCCAGTCGTGGGCCACGGCGTCCGGCGGCGGCTTCGCGGTCTCGCCGCAGAGGAATTCGAGCTCCCTGGCGGTGAGCATGCCCCAACGGGCGAACGCCTCGGCCGGGGTGGGATCAGGCCTCGGATCGGCCGTGGCGCCGGGCGCCGCCGCTTCCAGCCCGGCCACATAGTCCTCGTACGGGACCCAGCCGGCGACCGTGGCCTCGCCCGCCGGGCCCTTGAAGATCAGCGTCGGCAGGGCGTAGCGGTCGTGACCCTCCGAATGCTTGAGCTCGCCGTTCATCGGGCCCTCGTGCTTCAGATGGCGCACGTAGTCATTGGGCGTCCGCGTCTCGGTCCAGTCCGCCCGGTAGGCCGCCGCGACCTCGGGGCGGGCCTGGTCGGCGCGCCAGCGGGCCTGGTCGAGGCCGGCGACGCCGACGGTCGCGGCGGCGAACTCGTCCGGCGTCTGCGGCCCGACGCCGAAGACGAAGATCTGCTCGCGGAACCGGCGCAGCACCCGCTCGGCCACGTCCAGGCCCTGCAACTCGGCCGCCTTCACCGCCGCGCCCAGAGGATCGGTGGATTGCAGCATCAGGCGCATGGGGTTGGGATAGGGCATGCCGGTGAGCGCCGTGACGCGTTTCCAGTAGGCGCGCATCGGCCCGGCCGCGCCGACCCGATCCCAATCCGCCCGGCCCGAGCTCTTGGCCGCATCGCCCACCAGCCCGCCCATCACCTTGCGCCAGGTGAGATGGTGGCCGTGGCGCCAGTCCAGCCGCCGCAGCAGCGGCTCGGCGCCCCAGGCCGTCGAGCAGACGGCGTCCGTGTATTCGACGACTTCGACGCGGGGCATGCGGCTATCCTGGGCGAATGAGATCGGCATCGTCCCGCCAGCGGGCCGCGATAGCAAGTCCGAACGGCGCGCCCTCTAAGCCCGCGCCACGTCCGTCACCTTGTAAGTGAGGAGGCGGCCCTCCTCGTCGGTGATGCTGACGTATTCGCCGACGGCGAAGCGGTGCTGGCCGAGGCGGAAGCCCGGTTCCTCGCCGGTGTCGGCGGCATTGTCGTAGTCGAAGTACCAGCTCTTGCCGACGCGCACGAGCTTGCCGTCGCTGGGGTCTTCGTCGGGAGCGAAGCGCCGCACGGCGCAGGCGTTCTTGACTTTGGCGTAGGCGACGCCGTCGAGGTGCCCGTCGCTGGTCAGCGGCGCGACCAGCGAATAGCCGCGATGGTCGTCGCCGTCCGTGAACTCGGTGCCTGGGTTGCGCGCCAGGCGCATGACGATGCGCGAAAGCGACGCGTTGGTGCGTGATCCGTCGGCCATGGCAGGGTCCTAATGCGAAATGAACAGAGACGGCGCGGCGGCGGTCAGGAAGGTCCGCGTGGCGCCGCCGAACACGAATTCCTGCAGCCGCGGGTGGCCGAACGCCCCGGCGACCATCAGCTCGGCGCCAACCTCCAACGCCGCCTTCAACAGACGCGGGGCGGCGTCACCAGACCCCTCCAGCGCGTGGATCTCGGACTTCACGCCGCGCGCGTCGAGGTAGGCCTGCAGGCCGGCGGGATCGAACTGGCGCGAGGCGGCGGCGGGGGCGGTCAGAATCACCACCTTCGAAGCCTTTTCCAGCAAGGGGATGGCGGTGCGCACCGCGCGGCTCGCCTCCTTGCCGCCGTCCCAGGCGATGGCGACGACGCCGCCCACCTTGAAGCCCGGCCGGGCCACCAGCGTCGGGCGCTGCTCGTCGGCGACGATCTGCTGGAACACTTCGGCCAGCGGTCCCCGGCCCTTGGCCGCGCCGTCTTCGAACACCACGACATCCGACAACCGACCCTGCAGCGCCAGCGCCGCCCAGACCGGCGAGCTGAGCGTGCGGAAGCTCTTGTTGGCATAGGGCAGGCTGTCGACCAGCGCCTGCGCCGCCTTGGCGCCTTCGGCGGCGGCGTCGCGGATGGCGTCGACCGCGCTCGCCTGCACGCCGCCCATGAAGCCGTCGCCCATCCAGGGGATCAGGTCGGCGACGTCCGGCGGGGCGTGGACGCATACCAACTCGGCGCCGAACGCCTCGGCCACGGCCGCGGCGGCGGCGATAATGTGCCGATCGGCCTCGCCGCCCGACAGCGGCGCCATGATCCTGGCCCAGTCCATCCCGCGTCCTCCGTTATGGTTGTTTACGCCCCACAACGCGGCGCCGCGCTTTGATATTTGTCAAGCGATCGGTCTCAGCGCCCCCCTTGGCGCCAGCGGGCTGGCGGGCGAAGTAACGCCTGTGGCCAGAACCCCAACAGTCCGTCGCCGCAAGATGATCGAACCGCGCGCATGGCAGCGGATGCTGTCGGGGCGTCGGCTCGACCTGCTCGATCCCTCGCCGCTCGACATCGAGATCGAGGATATCGCCCATGGTCTGGCCCGCGTCGCCCGCTGGAACGGCCAGACGATCGGCGACCACGCCTTCTCGGTGGCGCAGCACTCGTTCGTGGTCGAGGAGATCGCCGCGCACGTGCGGCCGGGCCTCGCGCCGCGCTGGCGGCTGGCTGCGCTGCTGCACGATGCGCCGGAATATGTGATCGGCGACATGATCTCGCCGTTCAAGGCCGCGCTCGGCCTCGATTACCGCCTCTTCGAGGAGCGGTTGGAGGCGGCGATCCATCTGCGCTTCGGCCTGCCGGCGCGGATCCCGGCCGAGATCAAGGCGCTGATCAAGACCGCCGACCGCGCCTGCGCCTTCTTCGAGGCGACCCAGATCGCCGGCTTCGGCCACGAGGAGAGCCTGGAGCTGTTCGGTCGGCCGCCAGCGGGTTATGCGCTGAAGATCGAGCCGATGGCGGCGACTGTCGCCGAGGCGCGCTATCTTGAGCGCTACCAACTGCTGGCCGAAGCCGCGGGCTATGCGCCGGCGGCGCAGGCCTTCAACACCGAGTAGCCGCCCGATGGTCCTCGTCGTCACGCCGCTTCGACTGCTGCCGCAAGTGCTGGCCGAGCGCGCGCCGTCGCACCTGATCACCCTGCTGAGCCCCGCCGAGCTGATCGAGACCCCGGCCGGGTTCGATCCGAAGCGCCACCTGCGACTGGGCATGCACGACATCGCCGTTCCCGAGGCCGGGTTCGTCGCCCCGGATGCGCGGATGGTCGAGCGGGTGCTGGCGTTCGCGCAGGACTGGGACGAGCAGGCGCCGATGGTGGTGCACTGCTGGGCTGGCATCAGCCGCTCCACCGCCAGCGCCTTCGCCATCGCCTGCGAGCGCAATCCGCACGCCGATGAGCTCAAAATCGCCCTTTCCATGCGCAGAGCCTCGCCCTCGGCCTTCCCGAACCGCCGCATCGTGGCCCTCGCCGACGACATCCTGGATCGTCGCGGACGCATGCTGGAGGCGGTGGAAGCCATGGGGGGCAACGGCTTCGCCGTGGAAGGCGTTCCCTTCGACCTGGCCGCACGGCACTGAGATGCGGGGCGAGGACTGCCCTCAACTACGGAGGAGGCTACCGTGCTCTATCGCGGGGCATGGGGCGCCCGTCGGGGGTGTGAAGAGTGGACCACGAAAAGCACGAAAAGCACGAAAATATTCTTTTTGCCGAGGAAGCTTTCCAAATCCAGGGCGCCGTGTTCGAGGTCAGCCGACAGATGGGGACTGGCTTCCTCGAAGCAGTCTATCAAGAGTGTCTCACGCTCGAACTTGCCGCTCAGCGGATCCCCTTCGTAGCCGCACCAACCTTGGCTCTGGTTTACAAGGGCCAGCCGTTGAAACAATCGTACCGACCCGATTTCGTTTGTTTTGGCTCAATCATCGTCGAGCTGAAGGTCGTGCGGGAATTGGCTGCCGAGCATCGCGCACAGGTGTTGAACTATCTCAAGGCGACCGGCTTAAGACTCGGCCTGCTGGTAAACTTCGGATGCGCGCCGAAGGCGCGCGTCGAGCGTTTCGTGCTTTGAGCCGCTGGGTTCGTGCTTTTCGTGCTTTTCGTGGTTCAACAACGACCTCGACGGGCCACAAGCGGTTGATGCTGGAGCGCCGAATGGCCGGCGGGTCGCCGAGCTAGCGATGGCCACCGACGTCGTCATTGGGCTGTCGGCGGTGGTGATCGCCATCAAGGACGGCGAGGCCGTGGCGCTCACCGTGCGGCCGCGCGACCACGGGCAGCCCTCGCCGCTCGAGGGTCTGCCGTTCGGACCGTTCGACCCCGACGGTCATCGCACCTTCGAGATCGCGCTGCGCGAGTTCGTCACGCGCCAGACCCGCTTCGAGCTCGGCTTCGTCGAGCAGCTCTACACCTTCGGCGACAAGGGCCGCGAGGCGCCGCTGGCCGACGTCGGCGCCGGGGCGGCGCGGGTGATCTCGGTCGGCTATCTGGCGCTCGCCCCGCTGGCGGTGGAGACCGAGGCGCCGGGCAGCGCCTGGTCGCCGTTCCTGGACTTCTTCCCGTGGGAAGACTGGCGGCGCGGTCGGCCCAACATCGTCGACGAACGCATCGTCCCGGCCCTGACCAGCTGGGCCGGGCGCTCGGAGAGCCGGCTGGCGCGGGTGCGGCTGCTGTTCGCACTGGACGACTCGCCGTGGAACGAGGAGCGGGTGCTGGACCGCTACGAGCTGCTTTACGAGGCCGGGCTCGCGCCGGAAGCCGCCCGCGACCGCTCCCGCGCCTTGGGCGGCGAGCCGGCGGAGCCGGTGGCGATCGGGCTGGGCGCGCCGATGATCTCCGACCACCGCCGTATTCTGGCCACCGGGCTTGGTCGACTGCGCGGCAAGCTGAAGTACCGGCCGGTGATCTTCGAGCTGATGCCGGAGGCCTTCACCCTCTCGGCGCTGCAGCGCACCGTCGAGGCGATCAGCGGCGTCGCCCTGCACAAGCAGAACTTCCGCCGCGTGGTCGAGCGCACCGGCCTGGTCGAGGGACTGGGCCGCATGGACGTCGAAACCGGCGGGCGCCCGGCCGAGCTGTTCCGCTTCCGCCGCGAGCTGCTGGCCGCGCGGCCGGCGTCGGGGTTGTCGTTGCCGCTGGCGCGGGAGTGAGGATCGGGACCGCTTGATGATGGACACGCGCCCGGAACTGGAAGCTGACACGAAAATCGTTGTAGGCGAGAGACGCAATGCTTGAACTGATATCGATCCTGGCCTCGCTCGTGCTGCTGGTCATGACGCCAATTCAGACCTCGCAGATCTGCGAGGGAAAGATCAGCCCGAAATACAAAGGCACGCCGCAGGCCTACGCCGCGGCTTTCCGCAAGCAGATCGGCATTTTCGTGTGGTTGGGCGCTGTGTTCGGCGTGTTGGATGTCGTCATGATCTTCATGGACCCCGAGCCGGGGGAATGGATCGTCAAGGCGGTTGCGGCGGCGCTTTGGCTCGGCGTTTCGGGGGTCAGTTTGTACTCGAGGCAGAGGCTCGCCAGACTGCCGACGCCAGCCGAAGGCGGCGGCGGCCCCGCCTGAAGCGCGGTTGCGGTTGGACAGGAGGACCCTTCGCCGCTTGACGGCGACTCAACCGCATGGGCTGCTCCGTCTGCGCCGCCCTTCGACGCGGGTCTTTGAAATCGTTGACGTTTAGAAAAACTGGCCCAGAGGCGTGGGCGAAGCGCGCCCTTTTACGGGGCGGGGACCGTTATCAACGGGCGTTAGCGGTTTCACGTGAAACAATGGCGCCGCAGCAATACTGCAAAGGCCGTGCGCTGCGGCACTACAGATACGCCCAAGCCCCCACCGCCAGCCCCCCGGCGCTCAGCGCCAACGCCGCGTACCAGGGCCAGCGGCGGTGGAGGATGATCGCCAGGGTGGCGATGGCGATGGCCATGTGCAGCAGGGTCGAGGCGACGGTCAGGCGGCCGTGGCGCACCTCGTGGGTTTCGCCGGCTTGCAGGAAGGTCTCCCGCTTGGCCTCGAACGCCTGGGCGGCGGCCTTGGCCTTGTCCGAGTCGGCGCTCTCCTTGGCGGCGGACTTGGCGTAGGCGGCGGCCTTGGGTCCGGCGGCGGCGTCGGCGGCGATGACGTAGATGTTCTTGCGCAGGCTCTTGGAGTTGGCAAAGCCCCACTGGTCGGTGGCCTGGTCCTGCACCAGCACGGCGTCGTTCTTGGCCGAGATGGCCGCGTCGCTCTCGGTGGTCTCCAGGCTGGCGGCGACGGCGGCGACCACCGCCAGCACGGCGATGGTGAAGGTGACCTGTGAGATCAAGCTGTCGCCCGTCTCGGCGGCGTGCGCCGCGTGCTCGGCATGCTCGTGGTTCTCGACCTCCTCGAGCGGAGAATCCGACATGCTCGCCCCTGCCCTTGTCTCGATCCAGCTTGTTTGCCCGAGTTGGGCGACGGAATGAAGGCTGTGCGCGGCCTCAGGCGTTGGAGGTCGAGCCGCCCTGCAGCGCGGCCTGCGCCGCGGCGAGGCGGGCGATGGGGACGCGGTAAGGGGAGCAGCTGACGTAGTCGAGGCCGACGCGGTCGAAGAAGGCGATCGAGGCCGGATCGCCGCCGTGTTCGCCGCAGATGCCGAGCTTCACATCGGGGCGCACGGCGCGGCCGCGCTCGACGCCGATGCGCACCAGCTCGCCGACGCCGTCCTGGTCGAGGGAGGCGAACGGGTCGCGCTCGAAGATGCCCTTATCCAGGTAGGCGGCGAGGAAGCGACCGGAGTCGTCGCGGCTGATGCCGTAGGTGGTCTGGGTGAGGTCATTGGTGCCGAACGAGAAGAAGCTGGCGTGGGCCGCCAGTTCGTCGGCGCGGATCGCCGCGCGCGGCAGCTCGATCATTGCGCCCACGGTGTAGTCGAGGGTCGACCCTGTCTCATCCAGCACCTGCTTCACCACCCGGTCGGTCAGCTGGCGCAGAAAGGCCATCTCCTCGCCCTTGGCGACCAGCGGATGCATGATCTCGGGCTGCGGCGCATCCCTGCCCGACGCCTTCACCTCCAGCGCCGCCTCGATGATGGCGCGCACCTGCATCTCGTAGATCTCGGGGTAGGAGACGCCGAGCCGGCAGCCGCGGTGGCCGAGCATGGGGTTGGTCTCGCGCAGCTCGCGGGCGCGGCGCATCAGCTTGGTGGCGTCCAGGCCCGTCGCGCTCGCCACCGCATCGAGGTCTTCCTCCGTATGCGGCAAGAACTCGTGCAGCGGCACGTCCAGCAGGCGGATGGTGACCGGCAGCCCCTCCATGATCTCGAACAGCCGGACGAAGTCGCCGCGCTGCATGGGGGCGATCTTCGCCAGGGCGGCGCGGCGGCCCTGCTCATCGTCGGCCAGGATCATCTCGCGCACGGCCGCGATGCGGGCGTCGTCGAAGAACATGTGCTCGGTGCGGCAAAGCCCGATGCCTTCGGCCCCGAACTGGCGGGCGGCCGCGGCGTCATTGGGCGTTTCGGCGTTGGCCCGCACCTTCAGCCGGCGCACCTGGTCAGCCCAGGCCATCAGGGTCGAGAAGTCGCCGCTGAGCTCCGGCTCGATCATCTTGGCCGTGCCGTAGAGGATCTCGCCCTTGCCGCCGTCGATGGTGACGATCTCGCCGGCCTTGAACACCCGGCCGCGGGCGCGCATCTCGCCCTGCTTCTCGTAGATCTGGATCTCGCCGGCGCCGGAGACGCAGGGCCGGCCCATGCCGCGGGCGACCACCGCCGCGTGGCTGGTCATGCCGCCTCGGGCGGTGACGATACCGCGGGCGGCGTCCATGCCGCGGATGTCCTCCGGGCTGGTCTCGTCGCGCACCAGGATCACCGCTTCGCCCGCTGCGCCCAGCCGTTCGGCCTCCTCGGCGGTGAAGACGATCTTGCCGGTGGCGGCGCCGGGGGATGCCGGCAGGCCCTGGGCGATCACGTCGCGGTCGGCGCCGGGATCGATGGTCGGGTGCAGCAGCTGGTCGAGCGAGGCCGGTTCGACGCGCAGCACCGCCTCTTCCTTGCTGATCAGCCCCTCGTTGGCGAGGTCGACCGCGACGCGCAGCGCGGCCTTGGCGGTGCGCTTTCCGTTGCGGGTCTGCAGCATGTAGAGCCGCCCGCGCTCGACGGTGAACTCGATGTCCTGCATGTCGCGGTAGTGGCGCTCGAGCCGGTTCACGACGCCCTTGAGCTCGCCGAACACCTCCGGCAGCGCCTCCTCCATGGAGGGCGCCTTCTCGCCCATCTCCTCGCGGGCGGCGCGGGTGATCGACTGCGGCGTGCGGATGCCGGCGACGACATCCTCGCCCTGGGCGTTGATCAGGAACTCGCCGTAGAGCGCGTTATCTCCGGTGGACGGATTGCGGGTGAAGGCGACGCCGGTGGCGCTGGTCTCGCCCATGTTGCCGAACACCATCGACTGCACGTTGACGGCGGTGCCCCAGCTTTCGGGGATGTCGTGCATGCGGCGATAGAACTTGGCGCGGTCGTTCATCCAGCTGTCGAACACCGCGCCGATCGCGCCCCAGAGCTGCTCGCCGGGGACCTGCGGGAACGGCGTCTGCAGTTCGCGCTCGACCAGGGCCTTGTAGTCGGCGATCACGGCTTGCCAGTTCTCGGCGGTGAGCTTGGTGTCGACAGAGACTGCGAGCGCGTCCTTATGGTCGTCGAGGATCTCCTCGAACATGTGGTGGTCGAGGCCCAGCACCACGTTCGAGTACATCTGGATGAAGCGGCGGTAGCTGTCGAAGGCGAAGCGGCGGTCGCCGGCGAGCTTGGCCAGGCCCTCGACGGTCTCATCGTTGAGCCCGAGGTTCAGCACCGTATCCATCATGCCGGGCATCGAGGCGCGGGCGCCGGAGCGCACCGAGACAAGCAGCGGATTGTCCGCGTCGCCGAACTCCTTGCCGGTCAGGCGTTCGACCTGGGCCAGGGCCTCGAACACCTCCTCGCGCAGGCTGTCCGGATAGCGGCGCTGGTTGGCGTAGAAGTGGGTGCAGGCCTCGGTGGTGATGGTAAAGCCAGGCGGCACCGGCAGGCCCAGCGACGACATCTCGGCCAGGTTCGCGCCCTTGCCGCCGAGCAGCTCCTTCATCGACGCATCGCCGTCAGCACCGCCGCCGCCGAAGGCGTAGACGAAGCCTTTGCGGGTCAAAGTCTCGACCATGACCGTTCCTATCCCGAAACCAGAGAGAAGTCCGCCAACTGGCCCATCAGAGCGCGCACCTCGCCAAGAAGCTTCAGCCGGTTCTCACGTTCGCCGGCCTTGTCGGAATTCACCAGAACCTTGTCGAAAAAGCCGTCGACCGGCGCCCGCATCGCCGCCAGGGCGGTCATGGCGGCGGCGAAGTTCTCGGCCTCCAAGGCCAGCTCCACCTTGGGCAGCGCCCCGTCGAGCGCGCGGATCAGCGCGGCCTCTTCAGGCGGGGCGCCGGGCAGCAGGCTGGGCGGACCGTGGGGCATCACACCCTTCTTGGCCTCGGCGGCCAGGATGTTGGAGGCGCGCTTGTACGCCGCCAGCAGGTTGGCGCCGTCGGGCGTCGCCAGGAACCGGCCCAGCGCCTCGATCCGCCGCATGATCCGCACCAGGTCGTCATCGCCCAGCGCGTAGACGGCGTCGACCAGGTCGTGGCGGGCGCCCTGCTCGCGCAGCAGCACCTTCAGCCGCTCGACCAGGAACGCGGTGACCTCCTCGGCCACCTCGCGCGCGGCGCGGAAGCGGTAGACCACCGGCTGGCTGGGCGGGCGGGCGACGATGGCGGTGCGGTCGAACGCAACGGGGCGGTCCTCGTCGACGGCGATGACATAGGCCGCCTCGCTGATCAGCGCGGTCTCCAGCTCGTCGAGGTAGGTTTCCATCGCCCCGCCCGGCGCGTCCCAGCCGACGCCGAGCCAGCCGGTGGTGCGGGCGGCCGAGGCGTAGACCGCGCGGCCAGGCGCCGCGTAGGTCTTCAGCACCCGGTACCAGTCGCGCACGGCCTCGCGGATCGGCAGCCGGACGTCCGACTTCAGCATGATGCGGATCAGCCCCAGCGCAGCGCGGCGCAGGGCGTAGGGGTCGCGCGAACCGGTCGGCTTCTCGCCGACGGCGAAGAACCCGACCAGGGTGTCGAGCTTGTCGGCCATCGCCATCGCCATCGCCAGCGGGGCGTCGGGGACCTCGTCCGACGGACCTGCCGGGCGGTACTGCTCGCCGATGGCCTGGGCGACCGGTCCCGGAAGGCCGGCGTCGCGGGCGTAGTAGGCGCCCATCACGCCCTGCAGCTCGGGGAACTCGCCAACCATGGCCGAGGCGAGATCGGCCTTGGCCAGATGCGCCGCCTCCCGCGCCCGCTTCGGATCGGCGCCGACGATCGGGGCCAGCATCTCGGCCAGCGCCTCCAGCCGGGAAACCCGCTCGGCCATGGTGCCCAGCTTGGCGTGGAAGGTGACGCCCTTCAGCTTCTCCAGCCAGACCTGGAAGCCTGCGCGGCGGTCCTCGTCCCAGAAGAACTGGGCGTCCTTCAGGCGGGCCGACAGCACCCGGGCGTTGCCGGCGGCGACCAGCGCCCCGCCGTCGGCCGCCTCGATATTGGCCACGACCACGAACCGCGCCGCCAGCTTGCCCGAGGTGCGGTTCTGCACCGCGAAGTAGCGCTGGTGGGTGCGCATCGAGGTGCGGATCACCTCGGGCGGCAGCTCGAGGAACGCCGGGTCCATCTCGCCCAGCACCGGCACCGGCCATTCGGCCAAGCCGCCCACCTCGATCAGCAGGTCGTCGTCCTCGACCAGGTCGAGGTCATGTTCGCGGCAAAGCGCGCTGGCCGCGAACTGGATGCGCTGCTGGCGCTCATCGGCGTCGAGCACGACGAAATGGCCCGCCAGCGCCTCGCGGTATTCGTCGAAGTCGCGGCACCGGAACGGCCGCGCCTGGCCCATGAAGCGGTGGCCCTCGGTCAGGTCGCTGGCCTCGAACCCTTCGATGTTCAGCGGCACGATCTGGCGGTCGAACACGCACAGGATCCGCTGCAGTGGCCGCACCCAGCGCAGCCGGCCAAGGCCCCAGGTCATCGACTTCGGCCAAGGGAACCCGCGCACGATCTCCTCGGTCATCTCGGCGATGATCTCGGCGGTGGGCCGGCCGGCGTGGGAGATAGTGGCGAACCAGGCGCCGTCTCGTTCAACCAGCGCCGCCTGGGCGACGCCGGCGGAGCGCACGAAGCCCGCCAGCGCCTGCTCCGGCGCGCCGACGCGCGGACCTTTGCGCTCCTCGGTGCGATCGCCCTGCACGGCCGGCAGGCCATCGACCACCAGCGTCAGCCGCCTGGGCCCGGCGAAGGCGCGCAGCCGCTCGAACGGCAGCGCCGCGGCCGCCAGCCGCTCCTGCGCCATCCGCTCCAGGTCGCGCTGGGCGCCTGGCTGCATGCGCGCCGGAATCTCCTCCGAGAGTAGCTCGAGCAGAAGCTGGGGCATGGCCTTAAGTCCCCGCCCCGGCGTTCTCGCCCTGCTCGGCGACCCACGCCTCCGCGCAGGCTTTGCAGAGGTCACGGATGCGGCCGATGTAGCTCTGGCGCTCGGCGACGGCGATCGCGCCGCGGGCGTCCATCAGGTTGAACAGGTGCGAGGCTTTCAGCACGTGGTCGTAGGCCGGCAGCACCAGCGGCTGGCCGCGACGGCCCTTGGCGGCCAGCAGCCGTGGGACCTGCCGCTCCATGTCCTCGAACTCCTTTTTCAGCACCGCGACGTCAGCGGCCTCCTGCTCGAAGGCCGAAAACTGGCGCTCGTTCTCCAGGAAGACGTCGCCGTAGGTCATGAAGTCGGGGCTCTGCGGGTCGTTGTAGGCCAGGTCGTAGACGCTCTCGACGCCCTGGACGTAGAGCGCCAGACGCTCGAGGCCGTAAGTGAGTTCGCCCGCCACCGGGAACACGTCGAGCCCGCCGACCTGTTGGAAGTAGGTGTACTGAGTCACTTCCATCCCGTCGCACCAGACCTCCCAGCCGAGCCCCCAGGCCCCGACCGTGGGGTTTTCCCAGTCGTCCTCGACGAAGCGAATGTCGTGCAGCGCCGGATCGATTCCGACCGCCTGCAGCGAGCCGAGATAGAGCGCCTGCATGTCGGGCGGGTTGGGCTTCAGGATCACCTGGTACTGATGATGCTGGTGCAGCCGGTTGGGGTTCTCGCCGTGCCGCCCGTCGGCCGGGCGGCGCGAGGGCTGGACGTAGGCGGCGCGCCAGGGCTTCGGGCCCAGTGCGCGCAGCACCGTCGACGGCGCCAGGGTGCCTGCGCCGATCTCGACGTCGTAGGGCTGCAGGATCACGCAGCCTTGCCGGCTCCAATAGTCATGGAGCGCAAGGATCAGTCCTTGGAACGACAAGGGTGGCGAGGCGGCCATCGGAGCGGGCTTTTTGATCAGTCGCGGGCGCGAAAAAGGTCGGCGGACCTATAGGGCCCGCCGACCTCTGCTTCAAGCTGACCCAGCCCCAGACGCGGCACGCTGGGCGCCGTCGGGCTCAGTTGCCCTTGGGCGCGGTGTGCTTGCCGGCGTGCGACAGCGGCTGGCCGTAGGCGGCGCGGTTGGCCGGGGTGTCGGGCACGGGCTGGCTGGCGATGACCTGCGTCCCGTTGGCGTCAACGGTGGCCGAGGTGTTGGCGGCGGCGCCAGTCTGGGCGGTCGTGGCCGGCATGGCGCCCGTGCTCGGCATTGCGTCAGGCGCCGGGCCGGCGTTAGCGGGCGGGGCGGCGTTCATGTCGGACGAGGCGGCGGGCGGCGCAGTCTTGTCAGTGGTCGTGGGCTGGGCGTAGGCGGCGGCGCCGAGGAGGCAGGCCGCCGTCGCGATCAGGGCGGAGCGAACGAGGGGCATGACGTACAAGTCCTTTTGCGGGCGGCCTTATGACCGCACCGCAAAGCTAACGCTTGGACTCGCCGAGGGTTCCTCGCCCTGACGGGCCGTCAGGTCCCGGCCGGCGTTGGCGCCGCCGAAGCGGAAGCCGCGGGCGCGGCCGGGGGCGCAAACGGGCTGTCGGTGGGGATCAGAACCTTGTCGATCACGTTGATGACGCCGCCGTTGGCGACCTTCACGTCGGCCTGGATGATGTCGGCATTGTTGACCAGCAGGTCGTCGGGGTTGGCGCCGTCGAACACCACCGGGGTGTTCTCGACCGTGTTCACCGGGCCCTTGGCGCCCTTGATCTTGCTGGAATCCACCACTGCGTTGATCAGGTGGTACTTCAGGATCTGCTGCAGCTGGTTGGCGCTGGTGTCGTTCTGGGCCAGCAGCTTGGTCAGCACATCGGGCGGCAGCGCGTTCATCGCTGCGTCGGTTGGGGCGAAGAAAGTCAGATTCGGATAGCGCTGGAGGATCGGCGCGAGCCCGGCCTGGTCGAGCGCCTTGACCAGGATGGTGAACTGCCCGGACGTCTTCAGCGTCGTGTAGATGTCGGGTCCGGGCGCCACCTTGGGGATGCTGGGCAAGGCCGGCGTCGGCGGTGCAGGCGCGGCGGCGGGCGGCGCGGCGGGCGGTGCATCGCCGGGCGCGGCCAGGGCCGCGGCGGGCAACGTGATCATGGCCGCCGCGAGCGCGGTGGTGGCGAGACGGATCAGATGCATTGAAGTCCTCGGCTGCAGGACCCCACCCGGCGTCCCAAGCCCGACGCTTTATTAAGCCTTACGCCCTCTCGTCAATCGGACTCGGTGGGGCCTGCGACAAGGAAGCGCTCATCGCTGCCTGATCGGGCGGCGCGATCGTTCACCGATCGACGAACACGCTCGGCCCCGACCGCATCAGGATCGGCGCCGGACGCGGCCACCAAATCTCCGCCATCGACGGCGCCCGCGCCGACGACAGTGCTCAAGTCGCCCCTAATTTAGGCGCCGGACTGGGAGGTTGAGCAAAAAGTGGGCGCTTTCGCCCCTTTCTTGCCAGAACCTTACCGCGCAAGCCTGCTTTCGAGGCGCCCGCCACTAGCGTCGCCAGCGTCGGCGTATGGGGTCTCGAAGTCGCGAGCGGACGGCTCCCTGGTCGGTTGGGGATAACACTTTCAAAGAGGCGCGCGCGTCGGCGGGAGACCGTCAGACGCGCGACAGCGAGAGCGAGGCGGATGAAACTCATCATAGCAATCGTCAAACCCTTCAAGCTCGACGAGGTTCGCGAGGCCCTCGTGGCGGCGGGTGTCGAAGGCCTGACGGTCTCCGAGGTCAAGGGCTACGGCCGACAAAAGGGCCATACGGAAATCTACCGCGGCGCTGAATACCAGGTGACCTTCGTGCCGAAGGTGAAGCTGGAAGCCGTCGTGGACGACGCGGCCGCCGCGGGGGCGGTGGACGCTATCAAAGCCGCCGCCGGCACCGGCAAGATCGGCGACGGGAAGATCTTCGTCCTGAACGTCGAGGAAGCCGTGCGGATACGCACCGGCGAGACCGGCGCGGCCGCGCTCTAAACAAAGGGACATGGGGATAGTTCACATGAAGCTACTCGGTATGCAGCGATTGGCGGGTCTGGCGATAGCCGCCATGATCATAGGCGCGCCACTGGCCGCTTTCGCCCAGAACACGACCAACGCCGCGACGAACGCTCCGGCGGCCGCTGCCAACGCGGCGGACTCCAACGCCACCAACGCGACGAACGCCACCAATTCGGCGGCGGCGGCGCCCACGGCCGGCACGTGCGCCGCACTCAACAACTGCGCCACGCAGACCTATCCGAAAGACTCGGTCAATTCGGGCGACACCGCCTGGATGCTGACCTCGTCAGTGCTGGTCTTGATGATGACGATTCCCGGCCTGGCGCTGTTCTACGCCGGCATGGTGCGCAGGAAGAATATCCTCGACACGCTTGCGCAGAGCTTCGGCGCCACGGCGGTGATCACCGTACTGTGGATGATCATCGGCTACTCGATCGCCTTTACCGGGCACAACCCGTACATAGGCGACTTCAAGTACCTGCTGCTCGCACCTCTGAATGGCGACATGAACATCGCCAACACGGACCTGGCGCCGACGATCCCAGAGACCGTGTACATGTTCTTCCAAATGACCTTCGCGATCATCACCCCGGCCCTGATCGCCGGCGCGGTGGCCGACCGGATGAAGTACTCGGCCTTCCTCTGGTTCATGGGTCTGTGGCTGCTCTTCGTCTATTGCCCGATCGCGCACTGGGTCTGGTCGGCCAAGGGCTGGCTCGGTGAAGGCGGCATCGGCGCGCTCGACTTCGCCGGCGGCACCGTGGTGCACCTGAACGCCGGCACGGCGGGCCTCGTCGCCGCGCTGATGCTCGGCAAGCGCAAGGGCCTCGGCACCGAGAACTTCGCACCGTTCAACCCGGCTTACGCGATGATCGGCGCCTCGCTGCTGTGGGTCGGCTGGTTCGGGTTCAACGCCGGGTCGGCGGTCGAGTCCCATGACGGCCAAGCGGGCATGGCCGCGGCGGCGACGCAGATCGCCACCGCCGCTGCGACGATGGGCTGGATGGGAATGGAGTGGCTCATCGCCAAGAAGCCGACCCTGATCGGCATGTGCTCCGGCGCGGTCGCCGGTCTGGTGGCGATCACGCCAGCCTCGGGCTTCGTCAACCCTACCGGCGCGCTGATCATCGGCGTCGCCGCGGGCGTGGTCTGCTACTTCTCCGCAGTGCACATGAAGAAGATGCTGGGCTTCTACGACGACGCCCTGGACTGCTTCGGCGTGCACGGGGTCGGCGGGGCGCTCGGCGCGCTGATGACCGGCATGTTCGCCTCCAAGGCGATCAACTCGGGCATCCCGTCGAAGGGCGGCTGGCTGATCGACGGCAACTTCGGTCAGATGTGGCTGCAGCTTATCGATGTGGCCGCGGTGTTCGTCTTCTGCGGCGTCGGCAGCTTCATCATCCTGGCGATCCTGAAGTACACCATCGGCATCCGCGTCAGCGAGGACGTGGAGATCGAGGGTCTGGACATCAACCTCCACGGCGAGGTCGTCCAAGGCTGAGGTTAGTTCCTCCTGGTCTAAGCGTAGCGTAAGGAAGCGGGGGCCCTCGGGCCCCCGCTTTTTGTTTGTCCACGGCTGGGGTCCGACGCGACGGACGGACGCCCAGCGCAACCGCCGGAGCGCACACTGACCAAGTATCCAGGCTTTCGCATGCTCTATGCTCTAGCGGTAGCGCTGCTCTGGGGCGCGCTATGCGGCCTCGTGCACGCACCATTCTGGGCTGTGGTAATGGGCGGAGTGGCCGCCGCCGCCCTGGCGATCCGGCTCGAGTGGGACGCGCTGGGCGGCCGCTCGTCGAACCGGCGGCCGAACTTCTGGCTCCTGTTGGCCGCTGCCTACGTCTTCCTCGGCATGATGGGCGTTGGGGTCGTCAGCCTGGGCTACTACTTGGGCGAATGGCTGCTGTTTCAGCTGCACCGGCTCTAGGGAGAGTAGCCGGCCAGCCTGCAGGGTTGCACCCACCAGTCGCCGTGAGCGTCGGCCAGCGCCAGCGCCAGCGCGTCGCGCTCCGCCAGATCGGCGCAGAGCGCGAAGCAAGTGGCGCCGGAGCCGGACATGCGGGCGAGCAGCGTCTCTGGACGGGCAGCCAGCGCTGCCAGCACCTCGGCGATAGCGCTCTGAAGACCGATCGCCGGCGCTTCGAGGTCATTGCGGCAATCCGCCAGGAAAGCGGCGACAGCCGAGACCGAGGAAACCTCGGCCGGCCAGTCCGGCCGGTCGGCGCCGCCCGGCGAGCCGGCGTCGTCGTACGCGCGGTAGACCGGGCCGGTCGGCGACGCTCGAAGCGGGTTGACCAGCACAGCGGGCAGATCGGGGAAGGCGGGCGGCGGGGAGAGGTCGTCCCCCCTCCCCTCGGCCAGCACGGGCGTAGCGTCGAGGCACATCAGCGCGTCCGCCCCAAGCTGTCGGGCGACCGCCTGGGCCGCGGCCTGGTCCTGCAACCCGATCGCCTCGCCGATCAGTCGCAGCGCCGCCGCCGCATCGGATGACCCGCCGCCGAGGCCGGCGGCGATAGGCAGGCGCTTATCCAGCGTCAGGTGGAACGGCGCGACGTCCCGGCCGGCCAGCAGCAGGTCGCGGGCCCGGGTCACGAGATTGTCGGCCTCTCCCGCCAGCGTCTCGGCGAACGGACCTTCGATCGAGAAACCCATCGTCTCAGCCGAAGTCAGGCGCACCACGTCGCCGACATCGGCGAAGGTCGCGAGGCTGCAAACCGGGTGATAACCGTCGGAGCGCAGGCGGCCGACGTGCAGGAAGAGGTTCACCTTCGCCGGGGCGAGGCGTTGTCGCTGCATGCCGGCGCTACTGGGTGATCGTGCTGGGCATCGGCGCGGTCGGCGCATCGGGGCCGAGTGGCGAGGCCAGCTTGGCGTCGGCGCGAGCCTTCAGCTTGGCGTTGGCGTCGAGCGACAGCACCCGGCGCCATTGGAACTCGGCCTCGGTCTTGCGCCCGACCCGCCAATACGCATCGCCGAGGTGGTCGTTGACCTCCGGGATGGCGGGCTCCAGCGCAATCGCCTGTTCCAGCTTTTCGACGGCGCTCTTGTAGTCGCCGAGGCGGTAGTAGGCCCAGCCGAGACTGTCGATCATTTCGCCCGACTGCGGGTCCGCCTCCACGGCGCGCTGCACCATGGCCAGCGCTTCCTGCAGGTGCTCGCCACGGTCGATCCAGAAATAGGCCTGGAAGTTCAGCAACTCCGGCTCATCCGGGTCGAGCTTCAGCGCGGTCTGCAGGTCGGCCTCGGTCTTGTCGACATCGCCGATCTCCTGGTTGGCGGTGGCGCGCAGGTAGAAGAGGCGCCAGTCGGCCTGCGAGCCGGCGGCGTCGATCAGCCGGGTCAGGACCGCGGCGGATTCCGCGAACTGCCCGTTCGCGCGCAGCAGATCGGCGAGGCTGGCGGCGGCCTCGCGGCTCGCCGGGGCCGCGGCGGCGGTGTCGCGGGCGATCTTCAACGCTTCGTCGGGCTCGCCGGCGTTCTGATAAGTCCAGGCGAGCTTGCCACGCGCCGCGACATAGCGGTCCGAGCTGGGCTGCACCTGGGCGTAGGCGAAGCGCGCGGCGTCGGGGTCGGGCTGCAGCAGCAGGTCGCCGACCAGGATCCAGGCTTCGCTGTTGCCCGGATCCAGCCGCAGCGCCAGGCGCAGGTAGTCGAGGCCGTAGCCGTCCTGCTTCTGCGCGATCATGCCGGCGGCGGGGATCAGCATCGCTTCCGATGCGCCTTGGCGGATGCTGGCCAGCGGCGGCGGGCGGCCGTGTTTCATCGCTCTCGCCAGGGCGTCGGCGATTGGCTGGTTGTCGGCCTCGTGGGCGAGCCGGTCGCGATAGAGCTTGGCGGCGTCGCCCCAGCGGCCGCGCCGCTCCAGGAATGCGCCGTAGGAGACCGCGACGAGGCCGCTCTCGTCGCCATCGCTCAGCAGCCCTTTGTAGGTCGCCTCCGCATCCGCAGCCTTGCCGAGGCGCTCGTCGAGTTCAGCCTGATCGAGGTCAGCGACGAACTGGCTGACGCCGTCGCCGCCCATGTCAGGATGGGCGGTGGCGTGCGCCGCATCGCCTGCCCCTGCCGCCGCGAACGGCGCAAGCAGTTGCGCCATCGCCTTGTGCGGGTAGCCGGCCTCGGGGCCGCTCAGCAGCGCGTAGGCATCCTTGTCCTTGCCGGCGGCCATCGCCTCGACGCCGCGCACCAGGACGCCCAGCCGCCGCGCCGCGAGGTTCGGGTCGTCCTGCGCCGGGGCCAGGGCCGCAGCGCCGGTGACGTCGCCGGCGCGCAGCGTCGCGTCGAACGCCTCGACCCGCACATAGGTCGGCTCGCCCGCCGTGGAGGCCGCCCGACCGAGATAGGCGGCGGCCGCGCCCAGCTCGCCGGCGTCCCGCGCCGCATGACCGGCCAGGAACAGGCCGTAGGGCGAGGTTCCCGGATCGGGAGTCGGTTCGGCGTCGACGATGGGCGCCGCAGGCGGCGGCGCGGGCTGGCTGGCGCAGGCGCTGAGCGCCGCGCCGGCGATGAGGATCGTCAGCAGTCTCAATCTCGCCATGTGCGCAAAGCCATGCCGCGTTCCAAGCGTCGCGGCAAGGCGACCGATTGGTCACATGTTCGGATAGTTGGGTCCGCCGCCGCCCTCGGGGGTGGTCCAGTTGATGTTCTGCGACGGGTCCTTGATGTCGCAGGTTTTGCAATGGACGCAGTTCTGGGCGTTGATCTGGAAGCGCGGGTTCTGGCCCGCGTCGTCGTAGAGCACCTCATAGACCCCGGCCGGGCAGTAGAGCCGCGCCGGCTCGCCATAGCGCGGCAGGTTGACGTTGATCGGCACAGTGCGGTCCTTCAGCGTCAGGTGCGCTGGCTGGTCCTCCTCGTGGTTGGTCGCCGAGAGGAACACCGACGACAGCTTGTCGAAGCTGAGCACGCCGTCGGGCTTGGGATAGACGATCGGCTTGTAGTCGCTGGCCAGCCCGGTCGAGGCCGCGTCCGTCTTGCCATGCTTCAGCGTGCCCCAGGGCGAGAAGCCGCCGAGGAAGCTCGTGCACCAGAGGTCGACGACCACGAGGCCCGACCCGATCAGGGTGCCGAACCGCGACCAGAGCGGCTTGGCGTTGCGGACGGTCTTAAGCTCCTTGGCGATCCACGAGCCCGCGAACGTGGTCTCGTAAGAATTCAGGGTGTCGCCCTCCCGGCCGGCGCCGATGGCCTCGAATGCGGCCTCGGCGGCGAGCATGCCGCTCTTGATCGCGTTGTGGCTGCCCTTGATCCTGGGCACGTTCACGAACCCAGCCGAACATCCGATCAGCGCCCCGCCCGGGAACGCCAACTTCGGGATCGACTGCCACCCCCCCTCGGTGATAGCCCGGGCCCCATAGGCGATCCGCTTGCCGCCCTCGAGATACCGGCTGATCGCCGGGTGGTGCTTCAGACGTTGGAACTCGTCGAAGGGCGAGATCCACGGGTTCTTGTAGTTGAGGTGCACCACGAACCCGAGCGCCACGTAGTGGTCGCCGAAGTGGTACATGAAGCTGCCCCCGCCCGTAGCGTCATCGAGCGGCCAGCCGACAGTGTGTTGCACGAGGCCCGGCTCAAATACGGCGTCCGGCACCTGCCACAGTTCCTTCAGCCCGATGCCGAACTTCTGCGGCTCGCGCCCTTCGGTCAGCCCATACTTCGCCTGGATGACCTTCGCGAGCGAGCCGCGCACGCCCTCGGCGATGAAGACGTATTTGCCGTTGATCTCCATGCCGGGCTGGTAGTCCGGCTTCTTTTCGCCGTCCTTGCCGATGCCGACGACGCCGACCACGACGCCTTTCACCGACCCGTCCTCCCGGAGGGTCAGGTCCGAGGCGGCGAACCCGGGATAGATCTCGACGCCCAGCTCCTCGGCCTGCGCGCCTAGCCAGCGGCAGAGGTTCGCCAGCGAGGCGATGTAGGCGCCATGGTTGTGCATGAGCGGTGGGAAACCGAACATCGGGATGGTGATGTCGCCCTGCGGCCCCAGAAGCATGAACCGGTCCTTGGCAACCGCCGTCTCCAGCGGCGCGCCTTTCTCCTTCCAGTCGGGGAACAGCTCGGCCAGGCCCCTGGGGTCGATCACCGCGCCGGAGAGGATGTGGGCGCCAACCTCAGAGCCCTTTTCCAGCACCGCGACGGTGATCTCCGACCCCGCCGCCGCGGCCAGCTGTTTCAGGCGGATCGCCGCCGCGAGCCCGGCCGGCCCGGCGCCGACGACGACCACGTCATAGTCCATCGCCTCGCGTTCGACGTCGTCGCTCATCGCCTGCCCATCCCTTCGATCACGCAACGGTCTTATTCGAAGCGCCGGGCGGGGCGGTCAAGGGCCTGCTTGACAACCTCGCCGGCTGGTCTAGGCCGCTCGGCATGAGACAGAACGCAGCGCTCGCGAAATGGCGTCGGGGTGAACCGTCGGTGGGAGCCTGGCTCTCACTCGGCAATGTTCACGTGGCGGAGATGATCGCCAACGCGGGATTCGACTGGATCTGCGTCGACCTGCAGCACGGCCTGATCGAGTATGGCGACCTCCTGCGCATGCTGCCGGCGATCTCGACCACCGAGACCACGCCGCTGGTGCGGGTCGCCAGCAACAACCTGCCGGAGATCAACAAGGTGCTTGATGCGGGCGCCATGGGCGTGATCGTGCCGCTGGTGAACACCGCCGAGCAGGCTGCGGCGGCCGTCTCCGCCTGCCTCTATCCCCCCGATGGGACCCGCTCGTTCGGCCCGACCCGGGCGGCGATGTGGGGCGGCCGCGGCTACGCGCAGGAGGCCAACGGCCAGATCGCCTGCATCGTCATGGTGGAGACCCAGGAAGGCCTCGACAACCTCGACGCCATCGTCGCCACGCCGCACCTCGGGGGCGTTTACGTTGGCCCGGCGGACCTCGCGCTGTCACTCGGCCTGCCAGCCCGCGGCGATGTCGATGAGCCGCGCCATCTGGCGGCGGTGGAACGCATCCTCGCCGCCTGCAAGCGCGAGCGCGTGCCGGCCGGCATCCACACCAGCAGCCTCGAGTGGGCCAAGCGCCGCCTGGCCATGGGCTTCGACTTCGTCACCCTGGGGACGGACGCCGGCTTCATGATGCAGGCGGTGACGGCGGATCTCGCGGCCGTTCGGGCGGGCTGAGGCCTGGTTTCGGCGCGGGCCGAAGCATCGGCCCCGGATAGCGTGCCATCAGACGCGGAAAGGAGACCGCGCCATGACCGCCACCTACGAAGAAACGCTCGACTATCTGCAACGCCACTTTCTGACCCTAGAGCAGCTGTCCGAACGCTCCGGCCTGGCGCCGTCGCGGCTGGAAGCGCTGATCGACGCCGGCCTGATGCCGGCCCACTCGCACGAAGCGGCGTTCCGCCTGACCGTCTATGCCAGGGTCAACGGCCACCATCCCACTGAAGACAAGCGCGTCCGCTACTACCACCCCGATCTGGCGGAGCTGGCGAAGGCCGCGGACACAGCGGCGCAGGACCTCGGACTTGCCGACGCGGCCATCGCCGTCCGGGCGCAGCACGACGCTGAGGTCTTCGCGGCGTCTTCCCTGGCGGCCGGCGACCTGGCCCTCAGGGCCTTCGCCGATGATGCCTGGTGGATTTGGCGCGACGGAACCATCGGTGTCTGCCTGCAGCGGTTCGCGCCGGCCAACATCGTGCGCAAGACCGAGGCGGTCGCGGCGATGGCGATCGCGCTGGAACAGGCGGCGGCTGACGGACCGGGCGCCGTCGACCGCAGCGCGCTCGAAGTGGCGTTGGAGGCCTACGCCGCGGTCGCCGGCCCGTTCGGACCGCATGAGCTCGACACCAGCACCCGCGCCCGGATCTACGACCCGGCGCTCGCTCTGGCGGCCAGGATCGAGCGCGGGGCGGCCGCCTAGTCGCGCGCCGCCTGCCTCAGCCGCGCCAACTCGGCCTCGACTGCCCGGCGACGCAACTCCCGGGTCGGCGCGTACACCATGACGCCCTGGGCGATTAGGGCGATGCCCCAGCAACCGGCGGACCAGAGGAACCACGGGCTCGATGGCGTGACGCTCAGGTTGCCGAGCGCCATGCCAGCGTTGACGACGACATAGATCGCCGCGTGGATCCAGAAGCCAGCTTTGGCGTCGACGCGGCGTTCGGCCAGGCGTCGCAGTTCGGACTCGTTGGCGAAATCGGACATGACCGGTCTCCTCGCGCTTGATGCGCCGGCAACCTAGGTCTGGTCATGATCTCGGAAAACTGAATTTCGCAGCTAAGTGATATCGATTCGGAGGGGATCGCTGGCGCCCGGCTTCCGGCGACGCGGGCAAGTGCTAAGTCTGGGAGATGCTCGACCCGCGCGCCGTCGAAAGTCTGATCGCCTTCTGGGCCGAGGCGGGCGTCGACGTGGCTTACGCCGATGCGCCGGTCGACCGCATGGCGCGCGGTCTGGAGGCGTTGAAGCCGAAGCTCCAGGCCGCGCTCGCGCCGCCGTCGCCGATCAACGCGCCGCGTCCAGCGTTCGCCCCGGCCGCGGTCGACGCTGGGTCCGTCGAGGCGGCCCGCGCCGCGGCGGCGGCGGCCAATGACCTGACCGAGCTGGAGGCCGCCATCGTCGCGTTCGACGGTTGCGATCTGAAGCGGCAAGGCGCCAGCCGCGCTGTGTTCGCGCGGGGCGAGCCCCGCGCGCCGGTCATGGTGATCGGCGAAGGGCCTGGCGCCGAGGAGGACGCGCAGGGCGCCCCGTTCGTCGGTCGCGCCGGCAAGCTGCTCGACAAGATGCTGAGCGCCGCGGGCCTCACCGGCCGGGTGTTCATCACCAACACCGTATTCTGGCGTCCGCCCGGCAATCGCACGCCCTCCCCCGCCGAGCAGGCCGCCTGTGCGCCGTTCGTCGAGCGGGCGATCGCCCTGGTGCGGCCGAAGCTGCTGGTGCTAGCCGGCGGCGCCTCGGCCAAGCACATGCTGAAGACGTCGGAGGGAATCCTCTCGCTGCGCGGCCGCTGGTTCGAGTGGACAAGCGAGGACGGCGCGCTGGAACTGCCGGCGCTGCCGATCCTGCACCCGGCTTTCCTGTTGCGGCAGCCCGCGGCCAAGAAGAAGGCGTGGGAAGACCTGCTGCGGCTGACGGAAAGGCTTGATCGGCCTGGGCGGCCTTCGTAACCTCGCCCTACGTACCGTTAAGCCTCATCCGGCATATTCGGAGGTGGTTGGCCCTGCGGCCAGCCGTCGCCTGCTACGCGAAACTCTTGATTTGCGACCCGATTCAGCGAACGCACACACGTCCGTCCGGGTCCGTTGGGCGAAGTAACGCAAGGGACGAGGAAGCCGCATGGGGGCTAGACGACTGACCACGGGCGTGGCCGCCGCCGTCCTGTTCGGCATCGCCGCCTTGCCGGCCAACGCCGGCTCGCTCGCCGCCCTCGACGCCCATGACGTCGCCCTCTACGCCGCCGCGTTCCAGGCCGCCGAGCGCGGCGATGTCGCCGCCGCCGACCAGGCGATCGCCCAGGTCTCCGATCCCTGCCTCACCGGAAAGGTGCAGTACGTCGAGCTGACCCACGCCAAGGCGCGCTCGGCCAGCTATGACGAGCTGAACCGCTGGCTGAACTCGTTCGCCGACCTGCCCGGCGCGAGCCTGGTCTATGAGTTGGCATTGCGGCTGAAGCCTGCCGACGCCGCGCCGCCGAAGCCGGCGGCCACCGCCGCCTCGGCGCCCGACAGCGACCTGCGACTGCCGCCGTCGCACGAATACCACGCCGCCCGCGAGGCCTATTTCGACGGCAACGTGCGCCAGGCGCTGGAGCTGGCCCGCCGCGGCGGCGATGCGTGGATCGCCGGATTGGCGGCCTATCGTCTCGGCCAGTACGGCGACGCGCTGATCTCGTTCGAGCGCCTGGCGGCCAACCCGGCCGAGGATGACGCGGTGCGCGCCGCCGGCGGCGTTTGGGCGGCCCGAGCCGCGGTCCAGGCCGGCATGCCGGATCACGTGACGCCGCTGCTGAAGATCGCCGCCGCCGCGCCTGACACCTTCTACGGCATGATCGCCCGCCGGAAGCTCGAGCTGGCCGACGACCCGATGGGCCGGCTGATCGATGCGTCGACCAGCGGCGCGCCGCCGCCCGCCTCGGCGCCCGCCGTCCAGGGCGAGACCGCACTCGACCGTCTCGCCCGCACCGACCCCCGAGCCCACCGCGCCGTCGCGCTGATGCAGCTTGCCCGCCAGGTCGACGCCGGCGCCGAGATGCGCGCCGGTTTCGCCGAGGCCACCGACGATGAGACCCGCGGGCTGTGGATGAACCTGATGTTCGAGCTGGGCCCGAACAAGCCGCCGACCGGCGAGATCGTGCTGAGGGCCGCCGCCCCGGTCTCGTCCGCCCGCACCGCCTATCCGACCCCGGCGCTGCAGCCCGCCGGCGGGTTCACCATCGACAAGTCGCTGGTCTACGCGATCGTCTGGCAGGAGAGCCGGTTCAACAGCCTCGCCGTTTCGCCTGTCGGCGCGGTCGGCCTGATGCAGCTGATGCCGCCCTCGGCGGCCAGCATGGCCGGCGATCCGAACCTGGCCGCCGATCCGATCCACCTGTTCGACACCGGCCAGAACCTGCAGCTCGGCCAGGCCTACATCCGTTGGCTGGAGAGCAATGCCGGCCACTATGATCTGCTGCGGACCATCGCCGCTTACAACGGCGGGCCCACGACGCTGGCGCGCACCGAGAACGGGCTGCCGCCCGGCGCCGACAGTCTGATGGTGATCGAGAGCTTCCCGTTCTCGGAAAGCCGCGCTTACGTGCGCAAGGTGGTCGCTGCTTACTGGAGCTACCGCCGCCAGTTCGGTCAGCCCTCCCGCACGCTGGACGCCGTCGCCCAGGACCTGCCGACGGTGGATGTGCGACTGGACGAGACCGCGCCGGCGAGCCCGTCAGCGCCGGTCCAGAATGCGCAGTCGTCCGCCACCACGGCGGGCCAGGCGCTGGAGATCCTGCTCCA
>Ga0209415_10001711_pt1 | contig 41776 bp, 43 predicted proteins | sample PeaSoiSIISIP2007_FD_187696 | JGI IMG/M metagenome (GOLD analysis project Ga0209415, IMG submission 187696) | Peat soil microbial communities from Weissenstadt, Germany - SII-SIP-2007 (SPAdes) (version 2) | ecosystem: Environmental > Terrestrial > Soil > Wetlands > Peat | place: Germany...
CCTCGATCCCTCTCACGGATCCGAACCCGGTAGAGGAGACGCCCGCTCCGCTTCCGCCATTCGACTCTTCGAGCCTCTCCCCCGTCGAGACCGCGGCCCCCCCTGAGTTTTCCCCCAGCACGGTCGTTGCCGACGCCGAACCGAGCCCGTCGGATGTGACCCCGCCCCTCTCCCCGCTCGAGGTCCCATCGCCGGAGCTGCCCGAATTCGAGGTCGAAGCGGTCGAACCGCCCGCGCCGCAGGCGACCGATGCGCCGACGAGCCAAGATCTCGAGTCCGCGACGGAGGTCGCGATTCCATCGCCCCCCGTACCCTCCGCGCTTCCGGTCGATGAAGAACCCCCTCCGGGGGCCGAGCTTGTCGGAGTGGTCCCTCCTCCGGCCGAGCCAACGCCGGAGGCCGTTCCGGCGGAGCCGGCTCCGATATACCCGGCATCCTCCCTCTCGCCTGCCGTGGAGCAGGCAGTGGTGCCCGCGGAGGCGCAGGTCGAGTCCGTCGCACCTCCGGCCGAGGAAGTCCCTACCCCGGCACCTACTATCACCGACGAAGGACCCCACCCCATCCCGGAAACGAAGGCACCGCCGCCGGCCCCGGAGATCGAGGCTCGACCGGAGTCCCCTCGTGAGCTAGAGACAGTTCCGGCTCCGGAACCGCCGGTGCCGCCGGAGGTCCGCGTGCCTGCAGTGAGCCCCGCAATCGAGCCCGAGTTGTCCGCTATTCCCGCAGTCTCCCCAGAGGTGCCGGCCATGACACCGCCTCCGGAACCAGAGCCACCGACTCCCCCGTCCGGGATCGAACTGACCATCGGTGATTCGCTCGTCTCCGCTCTCAGCGGCTTCCTCGAATCGACCGCCGCCGGACATCACGGCGTGTGCGTGGTCCGGGAATCTCCCGAGCGGATCCGGGCCCGGGTCGGGTCCCGACCGATCGAGGTGTTCTGGCTCACGAACATTGGCCGCGGTCCGGCGCTGAGGCCGGCTGACCTCGAGGCGGCGTGGGCGTTCCTGAGCCGCAAGCTCCTCGGCGAACGCGTCACGGCGTTCTTCCTCGAGGGGATCGAGTACCTGGTCCGGCTTCACGGGGCCGATGTCGTCCTGAACGGCCTCGTGCAGTTCGACCGGCTGGCCCGGGAGAACGACGCCCGCATCTGGGTCTACCTCGCCCCTGCGTTGATGAAACCGGCCGACCTCGAGCGGTTCCGGTCCACCTTTGGGAGCGGTTCCCCTCCCGGGTGAGTCGGTCGCGACCGGTCCGCGCTCCCGCTGGGACCGTTCGAAACCACAAGTTCATCTCCTCATGTTCTGTGCGGGGCACATGCGTCCCCCTCGAGTCCACGCCGCTCGCGTCGGCCTCTCGATCTCCATCCTCGCGATCGCGGTCGTCGCCCTGATGGTGAATGTCCCCATTCCCGCGCGAGCGAGCGCATCCGTCCCACAGGCCGTGGCGACCCCGGCAGCGGGAATCGCAGCGGGAGTCACGTGGAACGGAGTCAACATCTCCACGGCCCCGGCCGACTCCTCGGCGCTCGCCATCGACTTCTCTCAATCGGCCAATCTGAAGTATAGCTGGTCCTCGCCGGGTTCCGCTCCGATCTCGATCAATGACGCCCGTCTCCAGATGTTCTATTTCGGGTTCGCCGTGTCCACCCGCGACGTCACCCTCAGCACGGCCCAATCGAGTGACTCGAATCTCCCGCTCAACTGGACTCCGCTCGCGATCGCGAACGTCCTGGAAGGGGTCTACCGGCTGACCGCAAGCCTGGTGGCGCCGAACGGGACGACCATGTGGAGTGAGAACTTCTACGTCCGAGGGAATGCTCCTCTCGGTTTGGTGGCGGTCATCCCCATCGTTCTCATCGTCATCGCGCTCTACGAAGTGTACGCGCTGGTCCGGTCCGGAAGGTATGAGGCGATCGGACGCAAAGCACCGACCCCGCCGGCTTCGAGCTCTCCTCCCGCCAATCCACCTTCCCAGACCTCGGGCGACCAGCCCGCGGCGGACGCCGCGCCGCCCTCCGACAATCCGCCCCCCTCCGGAGGTGCCTCGTGAGCGCTGCGTCCCACGGCGCCGCGTGCGGCGTCGTCATCGGCATCGTTCTCGTGATCTTCCTTCAGCAGATCTCCTATCTCGACCTGAGCGACCTCGTGCCCGCGCTCGAGTACCTCCTCATCGGAGGGGTGATCGGGGGCCTGCTCGGCGCCGGGGTGGGCTGGGTGCTCGGGCGACGGTATCTCGCGCACCATCCGATGGGTGAGCCCGCTCCGTCGAAGTGATCGGCCGGTCGGGCCGACCGCCGGGGCCATCGCTCGAGCAGGGTCTCAGGACGGAGGAGTGCCCGCGAGCACCCACTGCTGGAAGGCGTCGAACGTGGACTCGCGGCCCAGAAACCGTCGTACAAGTTCTGCCGCGGGCCGACTACCACCGGGGGCGAGGACCTCGGAAGCGTACCGCTCGGCGGTGGCCCGGTCGGTGAGAGAGCCCTTGGCCCCGAACGGGGTCAGCAGGTCCCGGGCGATCACCGCCGACCAGAGGTAGGTGTAGTAGATCGCCGAGTACCCGGTCAGGTGCCCGAAGCTCGCGACCGGGTGGTATTCTGGGTTGTACGGGACGCCCACCACACGCTCGTAGACCTCCTGGAAGAGAGCCGAACTGTCGAGACCGGCGGGGTTTCGGAGATGGACCTCGAGGGAAATCTTCGCGAGCGCGCATTGGCGCAGGAAGAACCCGGCCCGCCCCAGCGCTTGCGATTCCCGCAGACGAGCAAGGATCTCGGGGGGAATCGGCTCCCCGGTGTCCGGGTTTCGGGCGAACCGGCCGAGCGTGGCCGGGTCGCGGGCCCACTCCTCGAACAGCTGGGATGGAGCTTCGATGAAGTCCCATTCGACGAAGCTCATGCTCGTGTAGAGCCACTTGCCGTGGCCGGCGAGCAGGTGATGGATGAGATGGCCGAACTCGTGGAAGAAAGTGACCACGTCCGGGTATTCCATTCGGGCTGCGGCCGGGGCCGTCCGCTCATCGAGGAAGTTGCAGACGAGCGCGCCCTGGGGCAGACCCCCTCCGGCGACGCCCGTGCGAACGTCGAACTGGGCCGCGTGACTGAACTTCCCCGCTCGAGGAACAAAGTCGAAGTAGCACCGGCCGAGGGGCGCTCCGTGGCGGTCGACGTCGTAGACCTCCACGGACGGGTGCCAGACCTCCGCCGACGGGGCCGGGCGAAAGCGGATCCCGAAGAGCTCGGCGCAGAGCTCGAAGAGTCCGTCCCGCACCGCGGTGTACGGAAGATAGGACCGGAGCACCCGGGGGTCGATGCCGTACTCTTCCTCCCGGATCTTGGTGGCATAGAATCCGGGGGGCCATAGGCGACCGTCCCAGTCCTCGAGCTCGGTCGCCTCGGGATGGTCCTTCTGCTTGCGAGCGAGAAAGCGCGCGAGTTCCCGTTGAGCGGGGTCGTAGAGGAGTCTCACGATCCGGTCGAGGAAGTCGACCACGACCTCGGGCCGCTCGGTCATCTTGTCCTCGACCGCGTATCGCGCGTAGTCCGGGTAGCCGAGCCGCTGAACGAGGTCTCGACGATTCTCGAGGAGACTGAGAAGGACCGCGAGGTTCTCCGGGTAAGCGACGTTCATGAACTCCCCCAGGAGCCGGCGACGTAGCTCGGAGTTCTCGGCGTAGTTCATCACGGGGAATAGGTCGGGGTACTTCGTGGAGATGCGGACCATTCCGTCGGCTCCGGGGGGATGCGCGGAGATGTAGTCCGGGGGCAGACCTCGCAGGAGGTCGGGGCCTGCCATCTCCACCCGACGGTCAGCCTTCGCGATGTTGCCGCTGAACTCGTTCGAGATCTCATCGAGGCGGTTCGAGAGCGCCACGATCTTTTCGCGCTCCTCGGCGGAGCGTTCCACGCCCGCCCGACGCATCTCTCGGAGCAGCTTCTGCACGCCGAGCTGGGTCGTTGGACCCTCCCCGGCCAGGTCGAGCGAACGAACGCGCTGGTAGATGGCCTCGTTGACCCGAAATCCATTGAAGAAACGGTCGGCGTCCTCCGAGAGCTCCCGTCCGGCCTTCCTCGTTTCCGCTTCGGGGTGCACCTGGAACATCAAGCCGGCGTGGGCTCCGATGTCTCGGACCGCGACCAGGATCGAGTTGAGCGGCTCGAGGAAGTTCGCGATAGTGAAGGGTCCGTGCTCGTCCATCAGAGCCGAGAGGCGGCTTCGTTCGGCCGCCAACGCCTCGGCCCCGCGGCGTCGCAATTCATTCGCGGAGAGGGAAAACACGAGCGGCCCGAGCGAGGTAGTCCGGGCCTCTGGGTTCACGGACATGAGGGTGACGGCGAGCAGCGTTCGGGATTCATTACCTCACCGCCGTCGTTTCGGAGCGACGTTCTCCGGAGCCGACGCGAGCTCGCGGCTATCCGGACATCGACTGCCCGTGGACGCAATACCATTAAAACCAAAACAACGACCGAAGCACGTTGTCACCCGAGGTAGCATCGCCGTCCGACCGGCCGCCCACTTCGAACCCGAAGCGGACGCTTCGTTCTGACGCGGACACGGAACCCCCGCCCCCGAGGCTACGGTCCGCCCCGCCCGGCGGCCTCCGGGACTCATTCTCCGCCGTTCCGCCCGGTGTCGATACCGGTCCCGAGTCGGGGAATGACGGCGGCCCCCGCGAACTACGTGTCCCGCCGGACGAGGACTCGTACGTCCTTCAAGAGATCGACCGGATGCAGGCGGAGTTGGCTCCGCGACGTTCGCGGTCGAGTCCCACGGCGTCGCCGGAATCGGACCCCTCCCCCGAATGGGCGGAGAGCCCCAACGACCGAGACCAGAGCGGCGAGAGAGAAGGGGGGGAGCCGAGTCCGTACTTCGAGGAACGATTGACGATCGTCCGTTCGGTGGCCGCTCAACTCGCCGAGCAGGCCCGCACCGTAGAACGGAGCGTGCGGGAGTTGAGGAGCTCCTTGGAGACCATCGACCAGGAACTGGGAAGAGCTTCCTCCGAACTCGGCTTCGTCCGTGCCCTCGGATGGGACGATACCGGCCCCCACGCCGGGTCGTGGCGGGCGGCCGCCGGGCTTCCGGGGGAATCGACCCGACCTGAGACGGACAATCTCACCGTCACGGCCCCGAGTCCTTCCTTAGCCCCGATCCCTCGCCCGACCGGCTCCTTTCAAGATTTCACCGTGGAGCGTTACAATCGGACCGTCGGAGAACTGCACGACCGACGGCGGGCGGTGGGCTGGGGAAGCGTGGTGGCGGCCGTGGCTATCAGCGCCGTCCTCCTCGTCGTGACCCTGCAAGCGCACGAGCCCCTCCCTCCGATGTGGCTCGCGGTACTCCCGGTGGTGTGGATGGTGCCGGTGCCCTTTTTCGTGGCCGCGTTCCGCGGAACGCACCGGGTCCTGAAGGAGAATCGGCTGGAGCTTCGAGAGGAGACGTGAGACCACCGACCGTCCTTTTCCAGATCACGGCCATCGGCAAGAACTCCCGGGCGCTCGACGCATCGGCCCGGTCGGTGCTCTATTGGCTCCGCAATACCCCCAACCTCGCCTTCCGACCCTTGCTCTGGCTGGTCGTCGAACCGGAAGGACTCTGGAGCGCGCCGACGGTGTATGAGGACCTGGAGCGAGCCGGGGCCCGACTCATCGTGGTCCCGGGGGAGTACGCCACGCCGCTCGGGACGACCGGCAAGGCCCGGGCACTTCAGTACGCGACGGAAGTACGGACCCGATCCGGGCTGTCGAACCCGTCGGTGTGGGTGTACCACCAGGACGAAGAAACCTGTGTCGGTCAGGACACCCTGACCGGGATCTCCGACTTCATCCGCGAGGGACGAGCGCTAGTTGGCACGGGGATAATCCTCTACCCGCTGGATTGGATGGGAACGCCCAGCCACCTCCAGGAACTCACCCGGTCCTTCGACGACCTTCGAGTGTTGGATTCACTCACGTTGCCGGGGAACCCAACGGCCGGATTCCATGGTTCGCATTTCCTCGTACGGGCGGATGTCGAAGATGCCGTGGGGTGGGACTCCATCGGATACGCACCATCGGAGGACCTCATGTTCGAGATCCGCGTCCGAGCGCGATTTGGGTCGGTCTTCGGCGTCCTGAAAGGATTCGCGTACGAGAAGGGAGCGTTCTCCCTGAGGGACCAACTCCGGCAACGACGACGATGGATGCACGGCGTGATGCACGCCGTCGTTCACTGCCGGGAGCTCCCGATGCGTCGGCGTATCACCGTCGCCTATTGTGGGCTCTCCTGGGCCTCGGCGCTGCCGTCCGTAGCCATTCTCGTCGCGAGCCTGTTCCTGCGGTACGGGCCGCTCCTCGAGGTCACGAGCCTTTTCACCGGATTCGTATGGGTCTCGATGGTGCTGGCGTATCTGGAAGGGTATCGGCTGCATTCGAAGTACGTCGACCGCTCGCCGTCGATCCCTCGGTTCGTGGCGAACGGGCTCGTCGGAGCTTTCATCGACGTGCTGGCGCCGTGGTACGCCTTCGTCACACGACCGACGCTCAGCGACTTCATCCCCAAGGACCGACCGGTCGCCTCGGACTCGCCCGCGTTGGACCGATCCGGCGGCACCGCCCGAGCCTAATCCTGGACCAGGCCCGCCGGCTCGATGACCTCGGCGATGGCCGGTACGTCTCCCAGTCGCAGGACCTGTCCGGCTCGGATCACCCCGGTCGAGTTCCCGATGTCACAGCGGAGCCGAGCTTCCTTCCAGTCGAGGGGACCCCTCCCTTCGACGCCAATCACGAAATCGAACGCGCGGGCGCTCGCGGGAACGGCGTCCGCCCAGGTCAGCGCGATGGAGGCTCCGGACTCCATGAAGGCTCGCAACGTCGGTTGGATCGCGTCCGCGGGGAACGCCGCCGCCAGACGGTGGCAGTTGGACAGGCCCACGGGAGTCACCGTTCCCTCGCCGGTCACTCGTGAGAGAACCTCCTGGGTATGCCCGGGTAACCGCAGGAAGGCGTTCACCCGTCGCATCGAATCCGCCGGCTCGTCCGGATGGATCATCTCTGGCATTGTGCGCGACGGAGGATCGCTCAGATTGAGCTCCTCTGGAAGCACGATGCTCAGCTGGCTCTCGGGCACAAGCCGGCGTGCGAGCGGGTCCATCGGGTCGAGCACTTCTCCTCGGAGTCGGACATCGGTCCACTGGAAAACCCGGCCGGTGCGAACGAGCAGGGCGTACAACACCCAGTTGAGCAGAGGTCGGCTCGGGCCGTGCAGGAACACGGAAGTGGGTCCTTCCGAGAATTCGGGCAGGAAGCTTTCCTCGCTAGCGGTCCCCATACCCCCGTCTCTGCCGGCCACCGATTCCGCGGGTATATAGACGCGGTCACCGGCCACCCTTCGGTCGAGGGAGGGATTTGGAGAGCGAAGGAGCCGGGGGGGCTCCCCTTCCCGAGGGTCCCCAGATTGAAGTAGGCGGCCCCGGAATAGAATCTCGGGCCGTGGCGTCCGACCCCCGGGCTCCCGCCCCGCCCGGAACGGACCCAGCCGCGCCACCCTCTCCCGCGCTCGGACGACGCGCTCTCGACTTTCTTCGGGCGCATCCGATCATCTGCCTCGCGATCCTCACGCCCGGAATCCCGGAGTACCTCTCGACGTCCAGCCCGGTCCTCAATCTAGCCGTCAATCCGTTCTGGTTCTTCCTGGGGCTCGCGATCAACATTGGGCAGTACACCGCGGGCGCTCTCGTGATCCGGGAAGCGGTGCTTCGGTGGCACAAGGGCTGGGCCACGGTCGTCTTCCTCGGACTCGCGTATGGCATCATGGAAGAGGGCCTCGGCGACAATACGCTCTTCAATTCGAACCACGGTAACGATGGGTTCCTGGGGTCGTTCGGGCGGTTCGATGGGGTCAACTGGGTCTGGTCGACCGGAGTGCTCTCCTTCCACGTGATCTACTCGATCGGGCTCCCCATCCTGCTGCTCGGCCTCGCCCTCCCGCAGACTCGAGGGCGCTCTCTGGTCGGCCGAAGAGGGATCATCGTGGCGCTCTGCTCGCTCGCCGCGACCACCTCCTTCGAGACCGTGCTCGTCTACGGTTCCTTCCACTTCTGGATGGGTCTCCCGCTCCTCGGAGCGAGCTTGGTGGCGATCGCCGTTCTGGTCGCCGTCGCCTACCGAGTCCCGACGGAACTCCTGCGTCCTCTCCGGCCATTGCCGAGTCTTTCCGCATTTTCCGTGGGCGCGATCGGATTCGCCGTATTTCCGGTCCTCTTCCTCCTGGAGTATTCCGTGCCGTTCTTCGGAGTTCCCCCGCCCGCGATCATCGCCGGGGAGCTAGTGTTCCTCGCGCTGGTGTTCCTGACCGTCCGACACGGGATCGGGCGCAGCGGTAACGAGTTCCTGCTCGTCAATCTCGCTTACGGGCTCATTCTCTGGCAGTGCACGTTCGGCATCCTCCTCACCCTGGGACTGCCGTTCAACGTCCCACTGGTGATCGTAGCGGTTTGGTTCTTCGTGAGGCTGCGGAGGGCCTACTCGCCCGGAGCCCCGACGATGAATCCTCCCGCGGTCGGTGCTACCTAGTTCACCCGGATTCGACCGGAGCCGCACCCGAGACCGGCAGGTCCCGGGGCCGGCCGAGACCGAGAAAGACCACGAGGAGCTGTTCCTGGGCGACCAGGCCCACCCATAGGATCACGATCTGAAAGATCCCGAGGTACCAGGAGTTCGCGAGGGTCGCCGCGACCGTGGTCCCCGTGATCGCGGCGACCACGACCACCCCCGCAGAAGCCGCGGCCGTGGTCGAGCAGCACGCGCCGAGCGTTACGAGCGCGACGAGCGCGGGAGAGAGTCCCGTCACTGAAAAGCCGAGGATCCCGCCCGGGCGGACCCGGTTCGCGCGCAGGAGCTCGCGGATGAGGAGCCCCGCGACCGTCATCCCGAGCGCGACGCCCGCGGACACGATCGCCATGATCACCGTCGAAAGGAAGGGCAATGCGAGGACGAAGTACGGGGTCTCCACGAGCAGCGCCGGGTAGTTCCACCACGGACTTCCGCCCGTGATCACCGCGATGTAGGATTCCACCTGGAAGGCGTGACCCGAGAACACGAGCATGCTGCCCACCCACATCGCGAGAACCGCATACGCGGCTCCCACGAGCAGCATGAGAGACCGATTTCGTCGCCCAGCGACGAGGGCACGCGAGTTACGCAAGAGGAGCATGGAGAGGATGCTCGGTCTTTCCCGACCCGAGCTCATGCGTTGGGCTCCGGCGACGACCGCGGCGCCCCGGCTTTCGACCCGCCGGAACTCGGCGCCACGGACGCGGGTCGGCGGGCCCCGCGCGCCGAGGGCAGGGCGACGGCGAAGATGTTCCCGAGGAATAGTGCGAGGTACGGGGTGAGCACCCCCAACGCCGAGATGGTGGGATACTCGGCGAAGAGCACCGGGAACACCGCGGCGCTCACGCCGACGAGCGCTCCGAAGACCAGCATGGCGCGTCGATTGGAAGGGGCCGTCCGGGGCTCGCTCACCATGAAGAACCCGTAGAACACCGGCGCCGCTCCCAGGACCGACGTCTGGATCACGAGCGGGAGGATGGAGCTCCCGGCGAGGTAGTCGGCGAGGATCAGCGTGAGCGCGATGTTCGTGGCGAAGAACGTCGCCCACAGTCGCCAGGTGTGCCACGCTCGTGACCAGAGGATGAGGCCGAGGGCGGCGACGATCTCCGTATCGTGCAGAGTTAGGCCGACATGCCAGGGTTGGGGCAGCGCGAACACGACGGCGGCGAGAGTGACCCCCAACGCGGCCGGATTGAGGATGGGATGTCCGGCGAGCCGCACGAGATGGCGGAGTCCCACCGTGGCCACGACCACCGCCGTCAGCTCCAAGGAGACCGTCGCTGGCCACAGGATGACGGATAGGAATAGACCGTTCGCGATCGCGGCATCGGGAAAGCGTAACCGTGGGAATCGGGCCGCTTGCAGCCCAAGGTCCGTGAGGGCGGCCACGATCGGAAGGACCAGGAGAGGCCAAGCGACCGCGCGGCTCACGAAGCCGTCGGCGTTCCAGACGAGCAGACCGAGGAATATCCAGACGAGCCGCACCGGAGGAAAGTACCGCTTCCAGATCCGAACCGGCAGGAAGCTCCGCCATTTCGCGGTACGCGTCGGAGTCCGAGCCATAGAGTTTCGCGCTGAGGCGGGAGCCGACGCGGAGTCGTGGGGGGACGGAACCCCCCTCCCGGCGCTCGACGGACGGACCGTTACTGCCGCAGTCGGGGGGGACGGAGTCAGCGCCTTCGGGAGTGGGTTCGGTGGCGGGGGGGGAGCCGCGAGCGAGGGGGGAGGCGGCAGCACGAGGGGCGCGCTCGGGGACACGGAAAGTGGCACATCTGGGAGTGACGCGACCAACCGCAGGGCGATCGCGTGGCCGCAATGCGGGCACGTGCCTCGGAACTCCGTTCCGCCTTCTTCCATCTCACGCTCACCCGAAGCTGGTCATGGTCGGGTTCGTTCCCTCCGTCGTGGATCGTCGAATCAGCTCCGTAGCGAGCCAGAATCCGAAGAGGAAGAGGAGGCCCGCGAACCCGATCCATGGGACGAGGGGGATGGCCGCCAACGCACCCTCGGCAGCTCCCGGAGACACTAGGGCGAGCGCGCTGAAGTAGAGGGGGGAGCAACCGGTGCAGCCGGTAATGAAACCGATCGGCGCGACGATTCCCGCCGAGGCGAGGCGGCCCCGCCAGGTCCGGGGACCGGGCCCCGGGGTCGGGCACTCTGCTCGTCGGCCGAGCGGTCCGAGGACGATGGACGCGGCGGAAAGGAACGAAAGCAGGAACAGGATGGTCGGTCCTTCCGGGTTGAAGGTCGCCCAAAGGTGAATGGACGGGACGTACAGGGTCAGACTCGGCCAGGCGCCAAAGGGAGTGTAGACGGTCGTTTGACCCAGGGCGATCGAGCCGGAGGACGGCCCATCGACGAATTGGATGATGTCCGTCACGAACAGGGACATCACGAACGACGCGCTCCACACTCCGTGAAACGCCCACCGGTTGCGTGGGACGGCGAGGGCGCGTCGGAGATGCGGTCGGAGGGGGAGGACGACGAAGACCACGAGGCTGCTGACGAACAGGACCAGCAGAAGGCTCCCCAGGTCCGACCACAGCCCCGCGTAATTGGTGATCCCGAGAAAGATCGGCGCGAGCCAGTACTCCAAAAGCACGAGGAATTCGAACGCGAGGACCCGACGCCCCAGCGGACTCGGAACCGTTCGAAACTGGAGAACGACCGGGGCCGGGTCCGGGGCGAGCTCCGAGACCAGGGAGTCGACGGATGCCCCCATGGGTCAGTTCGGTCCCTCCGGGCCTCGCGCGGTCGCGGAAGGACGGTCGGCCTTTGGCTCGGTCGCACTCCCGGCGGAGCGAGCGGCCTTGCGCCGCTTCTTCCCTCGGCGGACGAGGAAGACCAACCCCGTCGCCCCGACCATTCCCATCATGACAAGCGCCGCCGTTTCCGGGTTCGGAACCCCGGTGAACACCCACACCGTCTGGCCCCCGCCGAGACGCGGGAGCGCCAACGCCGAGGAGATGTTGACCCACGCCGAAGCGAGGGCCACCCGCCCGGAGCTGTCGTTCGTCTCGACGGTGACCAGATAGTGGCCCGAACGATTGTACGAGTGCGTCTCGACCGTCGGGCCTCGAGTACTGCTCAGGTCGCCAAAGGTCCAGAGTACCTGCGAAGCGTACCCTCCGCTTCCCCCGGAGACCTTGAGCGTGAGCGTCACCACCGCCGGAAGTCCGTGCGCGGTCGGAAGAGCGACCGCGAGCGCGGCGGAGGGAGGACCGGTCAACGCGACCTGGACGGTCCCGTTGACCTTCGCCCCGGAGGAGTCGGCCGCGGCAGCATGGATCGTGAGGGTCCCAGAGAGATTCGCGATGTACGAGTGATTCACGAGGTACCCGGTCGCGATCGCCCCGTCTCCGAACGTCCACGAAACCGGTCCCCACGTGCCGGAACCACCGACCAGCGAAACCCCGGACTCGATGGAGAACGGAGAATCGCCCACCGACCGGTTCACCACGATCGCGAGGGAGGCGCCCCCGACCCGGACGGAAGTGGTCGCCGACCCGGTGTTCCCGCCGGAGTCGTTGACCGAGACGCTGACGTTGAAAGTCCCGGATCCGCTGAACGTGTGCGCCACCGCCTGACCCTTGGCGGACCCGCTGTCACCGAAGTTCCAAGTGACGGTCTCCCCCTGACCGGTCCCGTTCTGGACCGACGCGTACGCCTTGACGGCGAGCGGGGGGGAGCCTCCCGCCGGGCTGGCGAGCAGTCGGACCGTAAGCGTCGAAGCGGCCGGGGAGACGGCCGGGGAGACGGCCGTGGCGAACGGGACGTCATCGCCCCCGCCGCCTCCGCCCCCACCCCCCGTCGAAAGCGCGGTCACCACGACGTTCACCGTCGCGATCCCACCATTCCCGTGGGCGTCGGCGGCGAAGACCACGGCCTCGTAGGACCCGGTCTGGTTGTACAGGTGGGAGACCGACGCGCCGGCGCCGGTGGTACCGTCACCGAGAACCCACGTGTACGAGTACGGGGCCGTTCCGCCGGAGGCCACGGCCGCGAGGGTCGTCTGCAACGGGGTCGTCCCATTGACCGGGGTGGCGTTCGCCGTTACCGTGAGAAGTCCGGAGGAAGGGCGAACGATGACCGATGTGATCGCACGGAGGACCGACCCCGCGGCATCGGTGACGCCCACCGACGCAGCGTAGACTCCCGGTGCCGTGAACACGTGGTGGGTCGCGTTAAGGCCCGGCCCGGAGGCTCCATCTCCGTACGCCCACGAGTACCGGTACGGGGGGGTTCCCCCGTGAGCCACCGTGCTGAGTGAGGTCCCGAACGGGGCCAGGCCAGTCGAAGGCGAAGCGGTCAGCGTGGCGGTGAGCGGAGCGTTCGAAAGTACCGTGATCGTCACGGTCGCACGCCCCTGGTTGTTCTTCGCGTCGGTGACCGTGAGGGTCGCGTAGTAGATTCCGCCCAGCGTATACGTGTGGTGGGCCGAACTACCGTAGGCTGGGGGCGAGCCATCCCCGAAACTCCACGTGAGGTTGTACGGGGCCGTCCCCGAGGTCGCCGACCCAGATACGGCCACCGAGAAGGGAGCGGGACCGAGCGTGGCGTTGGAGGTGGCGGTCGCGATAGGGAGAGGGACGGCGGGGATGATGTTGAGAATGTACTCCTGTTGCGAGCCGTGGCCCGGACCGCATTGGATCGTGCACCAGATGTGCTGATGGTAGTACGCACTGGTCGGGGCCACGAACGAAGCAGAGACCCATTGTCCGACCGGCGCAGCAAGCGACATGAGCTGCTGACCGGTTGCGTTGAGCTCGATCCCCAGCCCGTGGTACGCCTCTCCGCCCACGGCGGCGTTCGGAGGGAGGCTTGTGGCATTGACGTGGACCGTCCATCCCTCGAAGACGTTCCAGGAGCCAGAAACATTGGCTCCGGAGGTTGAGTCCACGACCCAGAATCCCCAATCGTACATCGACACGTCGAACCACTGGTTGCCCGATCCCGCCGGAGTGACGGCCGGACCCAGTATACCACCGGGGCAACCGACCGCGCCCGGGAGGTGGCAGCGCGAAGCGGCGGGGACCATTGTTCCGTACACGGAGAGGGCGAGCATGGACACGAGAAGGACCAGCACCAGGGTTCGAAGGAAAACGAACGCTCTCCCGCCACGCGATAGCAGGCCCGCCGAGTTACTGGAAACGACCGGGGAGAGTTCCCGCGGATTCGCGCGTCCGCCCACTCCCCCCATCGGCCAATTGGGGGGCGCCTAACCTACACCTTCGTTTTGGTGCGAACTCCGAAATCCTTGGCGCAAGGCCCGAATGCGACCGAAACCACATTACCTACCGTTGTGCAAGGGTCCGCATGGACGATCTGACCGAGGCAGCCGCGGTGATTCTCGCCGGATTATCATTCGTTCTCGCGGTCATCGGCGGAGCCGCCGCCACCCGGTACGGCGACTCTCGAGTGGGACTGGTCGCGGCCGGGTTGGGCGTGATCGGGGTCGTGGGAGCCCTCGGACTCCTGCATCAGCTCTCGCCGTTGTACGGGGGCGAGTTCGACATTTCCTTACTGCCCCTCGTCCTGCTGGTCGTGGCCGTCGCTCTCGTCTACGCTGCACTCATCCGTCGCGGACCGCGCTCTCCCCGCTCGTAGCATGGACGACCTCCTCGCCCAGCCGACACGTCGGAGGATCTTCGACGTAGTATCGAAACACCCGGGCGCGAGCGGGCGAGATGTCCAGCGCCTGGCCGGGCTGGCGTGGGGCGAAACGGCGTACCACCTCGAGCAGCTGACGGATGCAGGCCTGCTCCGCCGGGAGCGCGGAGGGCGGCGGGACTACTATTTCGCGGCCGCGATGACCTGGGAAGACCGCCGTCTCTTCCAAGCGCTACGAAGCCCGACCCAGCGGCGACTCCTTCTCCTGTTGAGCGAAAGCCCGGACCTCACCTTGGCCGAACTCCGCGAGCGGTTGCAGTTGAGCCTGTCGACCACCTCCTTCCACGTCCGCCAGCTCCTCGCTTCCTCAGCGATCGAGGGGAATCGCGCCGGAAACCTCCGGAGGTACCGGGCCGTGCGTCCTCAACGGGTCGCGGAGCTCCTCCGAGGGTACCAGGAGTCGTTCGAGGACCGCCTCGTGGACCGATTCGTGGAAGCGTGGAGCGGGATGTTGGGGGGTTAGGCGAATGCAGGGAACCAAGGGCCCGGAACGTGGTTCGCACCAAAGATTTCGGGGCTTGCGCCAAAACCGACGTATTACCGGGGCGCTCCATCGAGATACCATGAGGGACCGGGTCCCCTCCCCGCTTCCGGGGCGCGCCATCGCGGCTTTCGTCATCGCCGTCGGGATGGTCGCGCTCGGCCTCACCGTACTTCCAACGGGAACCACGGCGGCGACATCACCGAGCGCGCCGACCGTTCCGGGGGGGGTCAGTTCTGCTTCGCCCTCCTGGAACAACGGGCGGGTCACCCTGAGCTTTGTGAACGACCACCCCTCGTTCGTCGTGACTTCCGTCTCCAACCGATCGGCCTGGGTGAATCAGACTCTGACTGGGCTCGCTGAGGTCAATGTCTCGGATGGGATCCTATCGTTTGCATCGTTCACGGCTCCCGGGGTGGTCTGGAATCTCTCGGCCCGGTCGACCTCGAATGCCACGGACGTGGTGCTCGTCGCCGCCGTTCCGGTACTGGCCTCGGGCGGAGAGTGGGAATCCGGCGATGATTCGGGCGGGGGCAACCGGACCATCGGCATGGCGAACGTGTCGATCACATTCGGGCTCAATGCGTCCAATTCGGTCAACCCATGGAGCGTTTCCTATTCCCTCAATGTGCGGGACTGGCCGTGGCTCCATGCGGCCGATTCCGTAGGGGTGGAGGTCCGCGCCACCGCCACCTCGCCGTCGGCCTACTGGGCCGCTGACGGCACAAACCGGCTCACCGAGCTCACCCGGGCGAGCCACCGACCGTTGGCCTCGTTCGTCTGGGGAGCGACCGCCAAGGCCCTGTACTCGGGGGGGAGCTCCGAGGACAGTTCGGTGGGCTCGTACAGCAATCTCACAGCGGGTGGGTCCAGCTTTCTGGTTCGGCTCGAGTTCGGCTCCGTGACCGGAGGCTACACCTCTCTCTCGTATGACCCGTGGCTTGCGATCATCCCGACCAGCGGACCGTTGGGGAAGCTGGCCGCTTGGATCTTGACGCCGACATCGCTCGCGATTATCGCCGGCGGTGGCATCGCCGTCCTCGCGCTCGCAGTACTTGCCCGCGCGCGGCGCTCTCCCCCCGAATCCGGTCTCTGAGAATCCGTCGGTCCGACGCGGTCCCGCGCGGCGGCGCGGCAACGCCCGCGATCTACGGAGGTGGCGGCGGCGGAGGCGGTGGGGGAGGCGGAGGAGGAGGGGCTGCCGGAGGCGCCGAACCTCCCATCCGGGGAACCCGATGGCCCCGAACGAACAGCACGCCGGCCGCGACGGCGACCACCGCGGCGCCCGCAATTCCCGCGAGCACGTAGTACCCCTCGGCCCCCGCCAATCCGAACAGGGGGGTCGAGCCGCCACCGCCCGAGGACACGGAGCCCGAGCACGAAAACGGCATCGCGACATTCTGGGGTCCCCCGGAGACGTTGACCGACCCCGAGGTGGTCGACGCACCGGTGAAGTTGCACATGCTCATGTTGGCCCAGGGACCGACGGTCCATGAGTGGCTCCCGTTGTGGACCCCGGGGAACGAGATCGAGGGGGTGGTTTGGTTCAGGGTCGTTCCATCAAGATCGACGTTCCACCATGCGCTCGCCGGTAGACCCGACTCGGTGAACGTAACGTTGTACGTTCCGGGTCCCGAGCTGTGGCCGACCGCACCCGCCCCGATCACGCTCACGTTGTTGCTGACGAAGTTGGGGACGTAGAGCTCATCGTGCGTGGTATCAAGCGCCGGTACCACTGGGGTCGTCCCCACATTGATGGTTGCGACGACCTGTCCCGTCGTCGCGTTGACCGCGGTCACGACCCCGTAGCTGCTGGACGGGACCTGGCACGCGACGTACATCTCGTTGTTCGCGGGGTCGTACACGGGAGTCTCGGGGCTCTCGCCCACAGTGACATTGGTCACGGTGTTCGTCGTGACGTTCACGATCGATACGGTGTCGTTTGCGCTGCCAAAGAGCGCCTGACTGAGGAAAGCGATCGGCACCCAAAGGTTGCCGTTCACGGGGTCGACCGCGGGGGTTTGCGGCCCGGCGCCGACCGTGTAGTTCCGGATGAACGTGGTGCCCTTGATCTCGGTCAGCGTGACGTTGCCGGTGTTCGGCTGGTAGACCGCCTGGGTGACCGGGTCATACACCGGGGACTCGGTCAGGTGGTCCTCTTGGGCGATCACTCCGCTCGCCGGGAACGTGATCGGGATAGAACCCACTCCCGTGTCGGTGGCTGCGCTGATGATGGTGAGGTTGTTCGAAGAGTACGTGTTCGGTACGTAGATGTCCCCGTCGGCGGGGTCGTACGCGGGGGTGCTCGGGAACCCGCCCACGGGGATGGTGGCGACGACCAAGTTGGTCGCCGTGTCGATCACCGTGACGTGAGATTTCAAGCCGGTTCCCATCGCGGGAACATAGAGATACCCGTTCGCGGAATCGTAGACCCCGGTGGTCGGGTAGGAATTGCCCCCGGTCGAAAGGTACTTCACGACGAGGTTCGTCGCGCCGGATATCACGCTCACGTTGTCGGGGGGCGGGTCGGTTGAGATTACCGGGGCGTAAACGTCGTTGACGGTCCCACCGACGTAATTCGGGGTCGCCGGGCTGGCGTACGGCCCCAAAAAGATCTGAGCGACGATCCCGTTCGTGGCTCCGTTGACCGCGGTGAGATTCGTTCCGTTCGACCCGAAGTACACATACCCGTTGGTAGGGTCGAAAGTGGCGGAGAGGCTGGTCGGGCCCCCCGGCACGTTGATGGTGTCGATCAACGTGTTCGCCGTACCCGTCAGTGGCCGCGCGTCACCAAAGACGTGAAAGCCGGAGCTCCGGACCCCTTGGACCTCCGCCGACGAACTCGCGAGGAAACTCCGGGCGCCCCCGGAAAAGTGTTCGCTCGCGATCCCCATCCCACCGAGGCTGAGGAGGAAAAGAAAGCACACCGCCGCCACGAGGGCCGGGCCATGAACGGGACGTCGGAGCCCGATGGGAACTCTCACGGGGGCTCGGAGCGGAAGGTGGGTAAAATACGTTTGCACGCCGAGTCCGTCCGATTTCTACTCGACGGCGATTCCGGCCGCGAGTTGGGACCGGATTCACCCGGCCGAAATCGCCGGCGCGCCGGGGTCACAGATCTCTCAGTATCCGGTCGATCTCGCGGGCCGCCGCCTCGAGCTCCTTCGCGGTCCGGTGGGCCACCTTCTTCGCCGAACCCGATGGGTCTTTTGCCGCCGACTGCGCTTTGGAAAGAAGGCGCTTCGACAGCTGGGCGGTGGACTTCGCCAGGTCCTTGGCCGCGTGCTTCGTCTCGGAGAGTAGCTCCTCGAGGGACGCCGGATCCCGAGCAGTATTACCGATTGCTGCGCCGCACGCGGGGCATCGGGAAGCATTGGCCGGGAGAGCTTGGCCACAGTGTTGGCAGAACATGGATGGTTCGTCTACCGTGATTTGGATCCGGTACTTACCGTACGCGAGAAGATCGAGAGCTATGTTCCCCGCGCGCTCACTGGGTCCGGTGCACCGTGGTCTTGGTGTTCTCGTACGCGGCTTGAAGTCGTCGCCAGGCGGCTTCTGCGGTCTGTTCCGGCGGGAAGTCACGTCCCGCCGTCTCATCCAATCGCCGCTCCACGTACTCCCGGGCGAGACGGCATACCGTGCATGTCCGGCATTCATCTCCGATCGGGCTTCGGGCGAGACGTAGGAGGATCTCGGGCTCCTCCGGCCCAGTGAAAAGGGCGACCTCGTGCAACTGGCATGGGTCGGTTTCGGGCATCGCTATTTGATTTCCTCAGAAGGAGAAAAGGAGAACGAGCGATCTCGGCACGCCGAAAGCACGCGAGGAACTGCGTCCGGCAACCCCCGGCAGACCGGGGCTAACGACCTTCTCCGGCGCCATCGCCACCGAGGGGCTCGTCAGAACATGTCCCCGCGATGGCTGGAGAATCGGCCGTCCCCGAAGCAAGTGCGCAGGTCTTCTCGAACCGGGCGGCGGGTTCGCAACCTCTTCGCCATCAGTACCGTGTGCGAGGAGGGCAGGAGGATGTACCCGCGGGCTCGGAGGTCGGGCAAGTAATCTCGGACGAACGACGTTCCCTGGAGCGTGAGCCATCTGCCTCGAGCGAGTCCCTCGAGAGCGTCCAGCATGGGAACGCCCTCGCCGCGGTTCGTCACGACGACCTCGTTCGTGCTGAGGTTCCAATCACTGTAGTCCGAGAGGTGGGCGTACCCCACCGCGCGAGCCCCGTGCCAGAGAATCCGATGGTTCTCCGGCTTCCTCCACCCCAATCGAAACCGGATCCGAGCAGAACCATGGTGACGCGGGATGAATCCGACCCGATGCCGAGAGCCCTCCGCGAGAAGACGCTCGAGTCTACCGGCATCCGCCGTCCGCGCGCTCGACCAGTGGTAGCCGATTGGCGGACTTCGACGTCGGGACTCCGGTACCCTGTGCAAGGCGTTCGGGGGGGAGTAGACGTCGCGGTAGCCGAGCTCTTCGTAGAGCCGATGAGCTCCCCAGGTACGGTGGGTCCACAGGAACGACCACGCGCGACCTCGCTCGACCTCCCGACGATGAATCTCGTTAAGGAGTGCCCGGGCGAACCCCCGACCGACACCGGCCGGGCGAGTCAACACGTCGGAGATTCCGACCACGGTCTGCGAACCGGCCCGCCCTCGGAAGGTGAGCTGTAGGGTCTCGACTCGCGAGAGGACCTGATCTCCCTCGACCGCGTAGACGCCCCAATAATCGGATGCGGGATGACCCAGACGACGAAGTCGGCGGATCAGCGCGATGTCTTGGGGAGGGTCCCCATCGCTGACCCCGAACGCAGCGAGCTGCGGGAGCAACTCGTGGGGCAGTCGGTCGAGTTCAAGGATTCGCATGGCAGCAGCTCCCGGCGAGCTCCGCCGCCGCGCTCGCCGGCTCATCCGGGAGGGGCGGGTCGGTTACGGTTGAAGGGTGATCTTGCCGGAGCGCCCCATTGAAACTTGGAGCTTTCCCCGGAAGTCCTTGACCCAGCCATCGGTGATCCGGATCTTCTGGCCCACGGTGTAGCGCTTGGTGTCTTCTCCCCACAGGGTGAGGGTGATGGTTCCGGTCTCGTCCTGAAGTGTCGCGTCGGCGACCTGGGAGGCTCCTCGGGAAGTGGTCACGTCCCGGACCGCGGAGATGGCGGTGATGGTCGCGTCGATCGTCGCGTTCTGGTTCGCTTGGAGGGAGGCAATACCGGGCATGACGAAGGCGGCTCAGAAACTAGGGGGTTAAACAGTCTCCCCTCCGCGCAGGGACCCCGCTCTAAGCCCGAGGACCCAGGGCGAATTGCGTCGGCTGGGGGTGGCCGCGTCCTCGTCCGGGGCTCCAAGGACCCCGAACCCGGACACTTCCCTGCCGTTGCGCTTCTCCCGCTCGGAGACATGCCTCGCGCCAGAGTGCCGGGCGTCGAGTTCATGTGGGGGGAGCGTGGTCGCCCCCTCGGTGGTCGCGCGGTTCTGCTCCTTCTGCGGACGGCCCATCGTTCCGGGCGGCAGCTTTTGTGCGTCCTGCGGCGCTTCCGTCGGAGCAAGCGCCTCCGCCGCTCCCACCCCCGTCACCTCGCCCCCGATGCCATTCTCGACCCCGGGGGTGTATTCACCGTACCAACCAGGGTATGTTCCCCCCCGAGCGCCCGACTCGCGGGCGGAGGACCAGGGCTCTCTCGGGAAGGTTCAGCTGGCGGCGATCCTGGGGCTGGTGGGCGCCTTGCTCTCGGTGATCGAGCTGTTCGCCACTCCCGCTTCCTCCTTCATCGGGGTCACGACCGTCGGCTCCGGCAGCTCGGTTTCGATCGACCTGTCCGGACTCTACTTCACGGTCGTCTTCGGCATCGTCGGATTCGTCTTCCTGGTGCTCGAACTCGTGCTCTACCGGCAGGCGTTCCGGACGCTCTCTCCCGTCGACCCCCGATTCTCCACCCCCTCGAGGCTCGTCATGGTCCTCCTCATCGGGCTGCTCATCGTCATCCTGGCAGGGATCGCGATCTTTGGGGTAATCTATCAAGCGGTTCAGTGCGCCGGGCCGGGGAATCCGATCACGACGGCCTGCTTGAACCTGGGGTCGGTCCTAGGCCTTCTGTTGCTCCTGGTGGCGGCTGGGATTGCCGCCTTCGTGGGCTTCATCGGGCTCCTGATCGGGATTTGGAGGCTCGGGACCCGCTACGATGAGGGGTTGTTCAAGGTCGGTGCGATCCTGCTGATCTTTCCGCTCCTCAACATCGTCGGTCAGATCCTGATCTTGCTCGCGGCTCGGGCAGCGCGGGAACCTGCGGGAATCGCGGTACCCCCGGCCACCTTCGGTTGAGCGGGCTGTCGGAATCCTTGTCTCGCGACGGGGCGAACCCCCGACGACCAATTACGGCCCGCCTCCTCTCTTCGATAACGCGCGACGGCCGGGAGCGGGGAGGGTGAGCGCTAACCCGGGGGACGACTCCTCGAGGCCGAACGACGGCGGTACAGCAGGACGACGCCGAGGACGAAGGTCAGGGCGACTCCGCCGACAACCCCCGCCTCGAGCGGGGTGATGGTGCCGCCGCCGAGCGCTACCCGGGACGGCGCGGAGAGGTTCGCCGGAAGGTTTTCGCCGAACGCGATGAACCCGTACATCCCGTTCTGGAAGTGCCCGGAGACGTTGCACACGAATTCGTACCAACCGGCGGTCGTGGGTGACTGGAATGCCCGCTCCACCTGGTCGCCGGAAACGTTCACGAAGACCGAGAACATCGCCGGGTACGTAGTGAACTCCTGATCCAGCATCGTCGTGGTGTCCGAGGTCGGGATCACGAAGCCCTCCCGGGAGGAGATGGTGAACGAGTGCGGCAATAGGTCCTCGTCCGTGAAGGTCACGCTGATGAGTGCGTTCGTGGGCAGCTGCTGGAAGCTGGCGGGGGAATATCCATAGTCCTTGGTGGCGGAGATCGAGATCGAGTACGTGGCCGGGGCCGGATTCCCGCCGGCTCGCGATGCCGGCCCGATCGGGAGAGCGAGGGCTCCCGCTACGAGGAGCACCACGGCCCCCAACATTGCCACTTCGCGCCCGCCCATGTTGGTCCTCGGCGACGAACTTTGGTCTAAGACCGGGCCGTTCGGTACATAGTCCCTCCGTGAGTTCGGCGCCACCGAACGCTCGCCGTCGAACGCAGCATAGCAGGGCTGTTTCGCTCGACTTCCCCCTGGATCAATTCTGAGGTTGGCCGCGCCATCTAGGAGGCTCGCGGCTCGCGTAGAGAAGTCCGCCGTTCGTTGGGCGGGGTAGCTTTCTCTTCACCCAAGTCTTAAACGCGAGTCCGGGGCTGTTTTTCCCCGGGGCCACGGGGGCACCTGGGCCCGTGCAGCTCACCGCCTCGTCCGGGCGGGGAGCCAGCATCGAAGAATCGGTGCACGAAGGAGCTCTCCTTGATCCAGACTCGAACCGAAGCAGCCGATGAACCCGAACGACGGGTCGTCTCCCGCCATCCGGTTTCGGACTTCGACCACTGGCGTGTCGTCACGGTCCATCAGCTGCAGCATTACGTCCGCACCAATCGATTCTACGGACTGATGGGGTTCGTGGTACTGATCTCGGTCCTGACGCTCGCCTTCCAGGTCGACGCGGGCGTGGCGGCGATCCAGGTGCAGCAGCTCTACCGCAGCTCCGAATACCTGAGCAACGGTCTCGCCTACTCGGGACTGTGGGTCATTCTCGCCGCGGCGTTCTTCGGGGGAGATGCGCTGAGCGTCGACTTCTCGACGGGGACCGGCTATTACATGCTGGTCCTTCCAATCCGCCGCCGGGTCTTGCTTGCCGGCCGGTACACCGCCGCGACCCTCGCTACGCTCGCCATAGTCGCCGTCTATTACGCGTTCGACTCAGCCGGGGCGGTCTACTTCTTCGGAGTTCAGAACATTCCGTGGAGCCTACTCGCCGCGTCGTTCGGGGTGGCGGCCCTGTTCACCCTTGCGGCGCTCAGCGTCGCCTTCTGCGTGAGCTCCTTCATCCGATCTCCAGCTGCCGGAGTTCTCGTGACCGTACTGGCGCTCTATGTGGGATTCACCACGCTGCAAGCGGTGGTCGAACTCGCGGGGATCGAGCCCTGGGTATCGCTCGTGTACGCCGGTGGAGCGATGCCCGCGGTCCTCGACACCGACTTCGTCCACCTTCAGACCATCCCATTGGGGGCCAATCAGTTCTACACGATCTGGGTGGCCACCGCGGCCGAGGGCGTCGAGATCATGGCCGGGTATGTGGCCCTCTTCCTCCCGTTGAGCGCCTACCTCTACCAGCGCAAGGAGTCGACCGGGTGACCCATGGGCTCGTTCGAGGTCTCGGCACTGTCGAAATCTTTCCGAACGGGGCCGCCGGCGCTTCGCGACCTGACGTTCCGGTACGAAGGAGCCGGGGCGGTCGGTTGCCTCGGCCCGAATGGAGCCGGCAAAACGACGCTGCTGAAACTGCTCGTCGGCCTGCTTCGACCGAGCCAAGGACATGCGTTCCTGAACGGGATCGACCCGATGGTCGACCGCAAGGGAGCGCTGTGGGACGTCGGGGCACTGATTGAGACGCCGGAGCCGTACCCCACCCTGAACGTCCACGAGGCGCTCGAAGCGGTCGGTCTGGCCCGCGGCCTCTCCCGGGAGGACGTGGATGACGAGGTGGACCGGTGCCACGAGCTTCTCGACCTACCGCCCCTCGGAGATCGGGTGGGCTGGCTCTCGAAGGGCCAACGGCAACGCGTCGCTCTCGCGTCGGCCCTCATGGGCGACCCCGCGGTACTCCTCCTCGACGAACCGGCCAGCGGACTCGACCCCGCGGAGCGGGTCCGCCTTCGGGGGTTGTTGAACCGGTTGAAACGCGACCACCTGGTGCTGATGAGCTCCCACCAGATGTTCGAGGTCACCGAGGTTTGCGACCAGCTGATCTTCCTCCACCATGGAAAGGTGCTTCTTCGGGATTCCATGGACCGGGTGGCCGGACGTATCCGTACCCGCCAGGTGGACGTCGAGTTCGAACAACCGGTGACTCCGGACTCCATGGCGGCTCTTCGTGCGGTCGCCACCGATGTGGTCCTCCTCTCGGCCCGACGATGGCGTATCTCGTTCGATGGCAGCGACGAGACTCGGGCACGCCTGCTCGACCTAGCCCAAGGAGCGGGTCGGGTCGTGCAGTTCGCGAGCGCTTCACTCGTCCTGGAGGAAGCTTACCTCGAGCTCTTCCCCGAGCCCGCGGACGATCTATGACCGAGTCGAACGGGTCTTCATCCCCCGAGACTGGGCCAGCCGCGTCCGCGGCCGCCGGCGGCTCGGTCGCGGCGCCGACGCTCAATCGGGCGGATACAAGGCCGGGACCCCGCGCTTCCCGAAAGCGCGCCCGATCGTTCCGACAGGAGCAAGCCGAGCGCCGGGGCGCACGTCGGGACCGGACCGGGGTGGTGCTGGTAGTGGCGATCATCGCCCTGGGGATGTACACCCTCGTGACCGCGCGACCGTACTCCGGGTCCGCGGATTTCCAACTTCCCGCTCCCGGCCCCACGATCACGGTTCACTTCGGCGTGCCGGTGCTCAGCACGCTAACGTGCGGCGCCGGGGGGACGGCGTACGCCGAGCACATCGCCTGGCTGAACTCGACCCGTCCGCTCTTCACCGGGCAGGTCACGGTTCGGGTGTCCGAGATCTGGGACGGCGATGCGATCGGCGACCCGAATGTCGTGGCGAACGCCACCCCGTCGAACCCGTGCGCGGGGCCGACTCCCGACCCGACATCGAAATGGTACGTCGTGCTGGCCGACCCGAATGGAACGAACGTGCTCACCTACACCAACGCTCATGCGTGGACCCCCGTGACGACCGGCCCGGCCAATCGGGGGATAGAAAACGGCTCCGCGCTGATCGTGATCACGTGGACTTCCCTCGCCGGAACGGGTCGCGGCCTGAATGTCGTGGGGATCGCCAACGGTTCGTTGATCCGCGGTTCCGTTCCGCTGTGACCGCGCCCCCCGAGCATGCCCGGGAATCAACCCCAAAGACCGAATTCCGGCTCACTTCGGGTCCCGGTCCGACCGAACCCCACGACGCTTGGGAACGTTCTCCAACTCGGGAGATTCAGGCACTTCCGGGGTTCGGTTCTCCGTACGCTTTGTCGAGGTCTCCGACCCGGAACGGCGGGGGCTGCTTCCCGTCAATGTCGCGGAATCCATAGGTCCTCGCCAAATCGCCGACGTAGAGCAACTGCCCCGACTTCGCGAGCACGTTGGGGTCCTGGGCGAGCGCGACCACGGCCCTCCCGAGATAAGAGGGGGACTCGGTAAACGAGAGGTCGAAGGGATGGACCGCGTGGGAGGTCATGACCCGCTCCGTCCGCATGAACCCGGGGACCAGCACAAGCGCCGCCACTCCGCGGGGACGAAGCTCCTTCGCCATCCCTTCGGTCATGCGAATGATCGCGGACTTCGCCGTATCGTAGTACAGGTTCCCCAGGTACTCTCCGTGCAGCCACGCCACAATGTTGACCACGCAACCGTGGGCGGACTCCATCAGCAAGGGAGCCATCCGAGCGGACGTGAGCAGAGTGGGCCGAACGCCCGACGAGAACATTCGATCCCAATGGTGGGACGGTTGCTCCCAGAAGGGACGACCGAAGGCCTCGAGGTCATGCTGTTCGTAGCCTCCCCAGGCACTGTTGACGAGAAGGTCGACCCGGCCGTAGGCGCCGCGCAACTTCTCCGCGAGCTGGACAATGTCGTCTTCTCGAGAATGGTCGCATCCGATCGGGACGCCCACTCCCCCGGCGGAGGTGACCGATTCTGCGGTATCGTCCACCGTCCCCGTGACGCCTTCGGCGCTCGGATTCGCCCGAGTACTGCGAGCGGTCACGACCACGGTCCATCCCGCTCGGCCGAGCTCGATCGCGATCGCCTTTCCGCCTCCTCGCGAGGCGCCGGTGACGACGGCAATCCGAGGGGCTGCCATCGGCGGCAACGGGGCTTGCTCGCATAAAGCCCTGACCGGGTCGCGATTGGACCGCGAGGGTGATATTCCCCCGTCCCGCTCGAACCATCCGTGCCGTCCGAGGTCCTCCGGGTCGACCGGGTCTGGAAAAGGTTCGGGGAGCTCGAGGCCCTTCGCGACGTCACCTTCTCCCTCCGGGGCGGGGAATCGGTCGGTTACCTCGGACCGAATGGTGCCGGCAAGACCACGACCCTCAAGCTTCTCGCGGGGCTTTCTCGCCCGACTCAGGGTTCAGTCCGGGTGCAAGGATTCGATCCAGTGCAGGACCGGACCCGAGCCCTCCGCCGACTCGGAGCTCTCGTGGAAACCCCCGGCGTTCCTTCGTACCTCCGGGGGTCCGACCTTCTGGAATACGTAGCCCGGGTCAAGGGTGTCCCGGCCGGGGAGCGCCGCTCCGCCGTTCGTCGGGGAGCGGAGGCGATGAACGTCGCCGAACACGTCGGTCGACCGTTCGGGTCACTCTCCACAGGCCTCGCGCGCCGGATGCTCCTCGCCGCGGCGCTCGTCGGAGAACCGGAAGTCCTGCTCCTGGACGAACCCACGCTCGGACTCGACCCGGCAGCCCGGCACGATCTGCGGATCGTCCTTCGTAATCTCGCGCGGGAGGGGCTGACACTCCTCCTCTCCACCCACCTCATCGAAGACGTCCAGGAAGTGTGCGGCCGGGTACTGTTCCTGCGGAATGGGGTTCTCGTCGGGGACGAACCCGTGAACCTCGAGTCGAGCGCGGGCGCCGGCGGTGCTCGAAGAGTCGTGCGAGTGCGCTTCGCGTCGGACATCACCGTCGAATCGCTTGCGCGCGCGGCGGGAAACGAGATCGACGTCACTATCGATGAACCACGGACCGGGACGCTCCGATTTGCGGGAGGAGATGTTGAGCAGGCGGCGGTGCTCGACCGCGTGGTTCGAGCGGGATTGCCCCTCGTGAGCGCGGCTGCGCCCGAACCCGAGCTCGCACGTCGATATCTCGAGCGAGTGGGCCGAGAGGATGTCCCGTGAGCGGCGAGATGGCTTCGCTCATTCAGAACGCCCAATGGGAGGTCACACGTCTTCGACGGTCCCGAAGGATCTGGCTGTTCCTGATCCCCATCGTCGCGGGACCCACCGGCAGCGCCATCGCTGACCTCTACCTCGGGGTGAATTCTGCGGGCACCGCCGAGGTCCTGGGCCTCCTGATCCTGGCGGGCCTTTCGTCGTTGGTCGTTCTCGACCTCACGGCGCTCGCGGTCGGAGAGGACCTCGCCCTGCGGACCCACTACCTCACGTTCGCGCTTCCGCAGTCGAGGGGAGCGGCCCTGGCTGGCCGCTTGGCGGTCGTGGTCACGGGCGGGCTTGCGTCGTACGGCATGGGCGCCGTCGGCGTCGCGGGGCTCGCCAACGCGCTCATCACCACGTCCTCCACCGCCCCAGCTCCGATCCTCATGCCCGCGCATTTGGCCCTCGGGATCGTGGGACTGCTGATCTTCCTCGGGGGGGTGACAGCGGCCGCCGGGATCGTCACACGAAGTGCCTCCCAGGCGCTGGTCGCGGGCGTCCTCGCCGGGGTCGTGTCGGCCGGCATCGGGAGCATGCTTCTGGTCGAGGGTCAGCTGACCCCGTTGTTTCCCGGCGTGTTGGCCGCCGTGGGCTTGATGGGATTCGTCTGGTGTCTGCTCCAGTACGGATGGATCGAAAGTTGAATCGACGTCCCCATACGAGGGCCGGACCGCCGCGCGACGGCCGGGTCAGGTCGTTGAAGGGATTCCCCCTTACTCCGTACGAGGGTCGAGTCGGTGGTCACTCGATCCCTCGCCTTCCGAATAGGGTAGGGCGCCCCGTAGGGAGACGCCTCGCAGCCCCCGGCCGCGATCGCTCGAGGGGACCGATCGCAGGTTTGCCGGGGCGCCCTACGGGGGAGGAGGCGGCGGGGGCGGAAGTGATTCGGGCGGTGGTGGGGCGCTGGTGGCCCCCGGAGCGACCACGCCCGCTGGTGGCCCTCCGGCGGAAGCACCGCCCGCTCTCTTCCGTCGCATGATGAAGAGTACAGCCACCGCCACGGCCACGACCACGACGATGGCGATGAGTATCCACGGCCACGCTCCGGAGAGCGTAGCGCCCGACCCGCTGGACGCCGAGGGTGCAGTGACGCTCACGACCGCGGTGCCATTCGATTCTTTGCCGGCATAGGAGGCGTGGACGGTCGCGATGATGTTCCCCGGGGCGGAACCGGTGGCCAAGCTGACACTGGTCCCGGAGGTCGCATTGAGCTGCGCGAGCGAGTTGTTGAGCGTCCAGGTGTAAACGATGCCGGTCATCGGGCAGGCACTTGGAGTGCAGACGGATTGGGCGGCCAGGACCACCGAGCTATTGGTCGAGACGGTCGGGGTGCCCGGCGCGATCGAGACGGACGTGAGCACTTCGAGCTGGATGGTGATGTTGGCGGAGGCCGAAACGGCCGTCCCGTTGAGCGACACGGTCAGCGTCACCATGACCGAGCCGGCGCTCGGCCCGGCGACCACATTTGTGGTGGGTCCGGACGGGGCGCTGGTGGCCTTGGAGTTGTTGAGCGTCCAGTTGTAGGCGAGTGCAGAGCTCGGGCACGGGCCCGGGGAGCAAGTGGTGAGGCCGGTGAGGGAGACCGCGCCTCCCACCGAAAGGGTGGAAGTGGAGGGGTTCACCGCGACCGATACTGCGACGGCTCCGGGCGAGATGATGGAGACGGAGCCTTCGTACTCCTCGGTGACGTACAGTTCGCCGTTGACCGGGTCGAAGGTGACCCAGGTCGGCTCAGGCTGGGTCGTGATGTTGCCCAGAAAAGTGTGCAGCCGGCCGGAGATCACCGAGACGTTGCTTCCCACGCTATGCGTGACGTAGACGTAGCCATCCGTCGAGTCGAATGCGACGCCTCCGGGGTACAGGCCGACCGGGACCGACGCGACGAGGGTTTGGGTCGTGTCGTTAATGACGGAGACATTCCCGGTGGAACCACCGGCGACGTACACGAGCCCGTCGGCCGCGTCCACGGCGACCCCGGACATGGTGGTCTGTACGGAGACATTGGCGACGAAGGCGTCGTTGGCACCGTTGATGACCGAGACATTGTGACCGCCGGCCTGACTGACATACAGGTAACCGTTGTTCGGGTCGAACGCGACCCCCTGGGGATCCGTGAACAGGGTCAGCGAGATCGTTGCATGCACGGTGTTGGTCGCCCCGTCGATCACCGTGATGGTCGAGACCCCTTCGTTCGCGATGAAGATGTAGCCATTCCGGGGATCAACGGCGATCCCGGCCGGGCTGCCCCCGACGTGGATGGCCGCGCCCCGCGCGTTGGTCATCGCGTTGATCGGCGTCGCGTTGCCCGTAACCCGGCTGTCGACATAGAACTCTCCGTTCCCCGCGTCGTACGCGTCATAGACGGGACTAGGTACCCCGGAGACCAGTGCGGTCCCCAAGTTCGAGGTACCGTTCAGCACGAGGAGCGTGCCGTTCGCGTTGTCGGTGAGCAGGACGTGCCCGTTCGCCGGATCGACCGCGGCCGCGTACGGGCTGGCCCCGAGCTGGATCGAGGAGACCGCCAGGTTGGTCGAGGCTTTGATCACCGTCACGTTAAGGGAGCCTTCGTCGGCGATGTAGACCTGTCCATTCGCCCGGTCGAATGCCGCACCGAATGGGTAGCTTCCAACCGCGATGGAGATCGCTCCGCTGTCGGTCGCGCCGTTGAACGCCGTGACGTTGTTGGAGCCGTAGTTGGTGACGTAAAGATAACCGTTCACGCTGTCGTAGGCGAGCCGCCATGGGTTCGAGCCCACGGGGACCGAGCCGACGACGAGGTCGCTCGTCCCGTTGATCACCGTTACGTTCGCGGAGCCCTCGTTCGAGACGTAGATCTGGCCATTTGCCCCGTCCACCGCGACCCCGGTGGGGAAGGAACCCACCGGCACGGTCGTCACGATCGCGAGCGTCGTCCCGTTGATCACCGTCACGGTGTTGGTGTTTGGGTTCGTCGCATAGACGTAGCCGTTCTTGCTGTCGTAGGCGATGCCGTACGTTTCGGTCCCGATCGTGATCGAGTTCGCGTCCTGTTCGGTCGTGCCATTGATCACCGACACGTTCAGACCACCGGAGGCGGCGACGAAAATCCGCCCGTTCGCCGTGTCCACCGTCGACTCGCGCGGCACGCTTCCGACCGGGACCTGCGCGATCTGGGCGAGCGTCGTGCCATTGATGACGGTCACGTTCGCCGTGCCATCGTTGGCGGTGTACACGTTCCCATTGAGCGGGTCGTAGGTGACGCCCCAGGGATACGACCCGACCGACAGCCAGTGGAGGATCTTGCCGGTCGTGCCATCGACCACGGCGAGGTTCGAGGAATCTCCGTTGGACACAAAGATCTCGCCGTTGGCGGTATCGACCGCCGGAGCGTTCGTGTACGCTCCCGAAAAGACGTGAGCGTTCCCCGGGAGCAGGGAGTTATTCACCGAGTCGTACGTATTGATGACGGTCCCGATTCCCCCGGAATTCGTCGTCGGGATGATCGAGGCCGCCCGAACGAGTTTCATGTCAGAGGCCTCCGAGACCGTCGGGGCCGTCCTGTCCTGGGGGTGGAGAGGGGTGGCAATCATCGTGCCCAGAATGCAGACCAATGCGGTGACCAGTGCGACCGCCGCGACCTTTCCGGATCGCCACACGAGATTGGGCACGCTCCTCGGTGAACCTCTGACGGGATGAACCTTCGCTTTCGGCGACACGGCAATCGAACTACCCTTCGAAGGGCCGGGTGCGTCATCGTCGGGGCGCCGGACCCAGAGAATCCGAGGGGTCGGCCGTCCAAGGGAGATCAGTCGAGAGTCTAGAGTCGCCGAAGGTTCGATGGGAGGTCTGAGTCCCGAGGGGACGAGAGTGGGTGGTCACCCAACAGGTCCCCGATCGGATGATGCTCCAACGATTTCTCATACTGCTCCATCAGGGCGGCGATCATGCGCGCCGCCTCGACCGGATACTTCCCGACGGCGGTCTCGGCGGCGAGCACGAGGCCGTCCGCCCCGTCGATCAGAGTGTTGATCACATCGTTGACCTCGGCCCGAGTCGGCACCCGTCGGCGGACCATAGATTCTAGAAGATTCGTGGCGACGTAGACGGGAACCTTGTGGGCGTTCGCCGCGCGGATGATGGCCTTCTGCAACAGCGGTATGGCTTCGACTCGGACCTCGCGCGAGAGGTCCCCGCGATCGATCAGGACGCGGTCGGTAGCCTTCGCGATCGCATCGAGGTTGCGCACTCCCTCACGACTTTCGACCTTCGCCACGACGGTATCGTGGGGTCCGATCAGCTCCCGGAGCTGGGCGATGGAATCCGGGTGTTCGCAAAACGACAGGGCGAACTCGTGGACTTGATTGTCGAGGGCGATCCGGATGGCCAGCCGGTCCTTGTCGGAGAACGTGGGTAGCTTCGGCGATGGGAAGGCCGTGACCGCCTTCCGGGACCCGATCTCGCCCCCCGAGAGGACCGTGGCTTCGGCCTTGCCATCGGTGGCGTTGTCGATCCGAAGGATGACCGCGTCAAAGTCGATGCTCACTTGGGTGCCCGGCTTTAGCTGGGCAATGGCGTTTCCGGGGACGATCGGAATTGTGAACGCGTCGCCCCAGAACGCCTCCGGGACCAAATGGACTTGGCCACCCTCCGGAACGCTCACCCCGTCGCTCATGAGACCCGTGCGCAACCTAGCTCCTTCCGTGTCGATCGAGATAGGGACCCCGGTGCAAGTGTGAACGAATTGGAGGATTCGTGCGAGATCTCCCACTTCCGTATGGGACATGTTGACTCGAAACACCGTGGCCCCGATCTCCTCGAGTTGGGAGATCACTCGCTTGTTCAACGAGGTGGGACCGAGGGTGCAGAGCAGGGCCCGTTTCAGCGGCAAGTGACTACTTCCGAGTCCCCCAGCGTCCCCCACCCCGGTGGGGGAGTTCGCCCGGTCCGGCCTAGCCAGAATCGCCAGCTTAAGGGCTTTTGTCGGTCGGGAACAATGACATTCCGGCCTGCCTCGGCTCCAATTGTCCGCAAGAGTGTGCCTCAGATGGATTCCTCAGTCATGCGTACTGTGGGGACTCATACCCGCCCTACAAGGCCCTGGTGTGCATTTCTACCCAGGTCCAAGGGGACCGGCATCCTCGTCCGCCGCTGGGGGTCGCCGAAGCTTGCCCCGACCTCTTCGGCGCAGTGTCCGGAGGGGGCGCCGTCGTGTCCGCGGAGACCGAAAGCGCGCCGCCTCGGTGACCTTGCTTCAACGACGCTTGGTGGATTTTCGATCGGTTCGAGGCGAGGTCGACTTCCTAGGGGCGCCCGGTTGGCGTTTTGAGGGAGACCTGCGGGCGAGTTCCGAACGATTGAAGCTCACGGCCTCCCGAATCAGATTCTTCAGGGCCTTCGCGTCAAGCTCGTCGGATTCGACAACGTCCACCGCACGCCACTCCTTCCCTCCCAATCCGTTGTTGAAGACTTTCTCGGGATCCGGGAGGTGGGCACCCCGCGCGAAAGTGAGCTTCAGCTTCTCCTTGAGCGGAGTTGCAACGGCCACGACGCCGTCATGGGACCAAGTGGGAGTGCCCATCCACTTCCACTCCTCCACGATTTCGCCATCGGCTTCGTGCATTAGCTGACGGAACTGAGCCATGCGCTCGCCTCGCCAGTCTCGTAAGCTAGCGATATACCGGTCGATCAGAACTGATGGAGATGGTCCGCCCATGATCGATTCGTCGAGTGGTGGCGGCCATATCAGTTCGATGCGCGGTCCCAAGCAAGTTGTTCTGACGCTCGAGTTCGCGGGAGCCCGACCCTTCCCGGGACCAAGAGGTCCCGGTCCGCGGTCGGTGCCCACCCCCAAGCTGTTGGACAGGAGGGGGCAATCTGGCTCCAACCCCAGTGAGATGGTGGGAGTCGGAAGGAGCGGTCCGCCTGGCTATCCCTCGGCTCGATCAGAATCAGGGCGGGACGAAATCACGTCCCGAAAGACGCTGATGGTTGCAGACCTACAGGATCTTACCCGCGCGGACGACCGGGGTCCCATTGACGCTGACCTCCGACCCCGCGAGGTCTACGGAGCCATAGAAGTCCGATGTGTTGCTCCCCCCCAAGTAGGCGTTCCGGCCTACGGCGAACTCAATGATGCCGCGCTCCGAGTGCTCCAGGTATGGCACGTTATCGAGCTTCGGATTCAGTCCGATCGTAAGCGAGCCGGTTCGGTCCTTTCCCGGCGTACCCCGGGCGAAGTTTCGGGCGAACGCGGACTCTCCCTCCTCGAATGAGAAGGAGGTCAGCTTCCCATCGGAGAACTCGAATACGCCGCCCGAGTACACCGTCCAAGGGAACCAGGTCTCGTCGTAGCTACGTCGGTTCGATACAATTCTCCCCTGGGCCGTTTTGGCATCGAGGGCGACCCGGACCCTCCCGTCGGGGAAGTTCGCCAGCATGTCATGCTCGCTGTAAGCCCGGTTCTTCGGGTGGGGGTACCCTTCGTAGAGCCTCGGGGGCGCACCGGCCAGGGCCACCTCGAGGTCCGTCCCATTGGGGTGGGTGATACGGACTTTCTTCGTGCCGGTGAAGGCGCGGGTGAGGCGCTTGCCGGTCTTGGCAATCTCCTCCGGGTCGGCAAGGCACCCCTCGAGGAGGGCGTTCATCCAGCGCGTCTTGCTGACTCCCCATTGGCGGACTCGAGAGTCCGTTACCCACCCCATGGCCATGCGTCCCCCGCGCAACCCGGTCGACCGGGCGAGCTTGTACCACCGGTCGAACCAGCCGTCGCCCCAGGCGTCCAGGCTCTTCTGCGCCAAGCTCTCCAGCCGGGCCGAGTCCGCCGGGCCCCAGAACTGTACGTAGACGTCGGCGGCCTCGACCGCGGCCCACTCCGGGTCGGACAAGCGGCCGAGCGGCTCGGCCTGTTTGCGATCCACCGCACGCCACCAGGCGTCGTCGTCCTCGTATGCGAGGAACGCACTCCCGCCCACCCGTCGAACTTCATCCACCATCGCCGACGACATGGGGAGCGTATGGGTCCAGGCTTCGACCATGACGTTCTCCCCGGGCTTGACGCGAAGGTAGTTCTTGACTAGGCTGCGCGCCGCGGCGCGCTCGAGGGACGACGGGCTCTCGCTCATGGCAATGGGTTGAACCAAGTCCAGTATTTTTGCCGGTCTACGTCCTGAACACCAAGGTCAGCCCGCCGGGTTCAACCGGCCTCCAAAGATGAGCTCATACCACTTCTCTGAGCGGGGAATTCCGACGGTGGTTGGAGAAAGAAGACCCGAAGACGCCTGCTTCCCGAGTGTTAAACAGGATAACACAATACATAAATATCTGTTAAATTTGTGTTAAACACGTGCGGAACGCCCGAGCCGACGCTCCCGCGACCCGATTCCTCGGAGTGCGCCTAACCTCCGAGGAGGAGTCGCTTCTCGACGGCTTTCAACGCGACCATGGATTGACGACCCGCTCGGACGCGGTGCGTCGACTCGTGCGTGGCGCGAGCGAACCCCGACCGGGGTCGGTAGAGGTGCCACCGACCCTGCTGGGGGAACTCGAAGAGATCGTCGAGAACGGATACGCTCGAGACCTCGAGGGCGCGATCGCCCTCGTCACGGGTCTTGGGCTGACGGAGCTCGCTCGTACCCACTCGGAACGGTTGCCGGCCCTGCGCGAACGCGCGCGGTCGGTGAAGGATCGGCGAGAGGGGCGACGACGGGCGGACCGAGAGGGGCGGGGGCTCCTCGGGCGCTAGCCTCCGGGAACGGGGAAGGGTTGCAAAATGGAGACGATGGGGATCGCCTGGAGCGAACGCAGCGGGTTCATCTGCCGACTGTGCCGACAGGACGCCAAGCATAATGAGGTGCTGCACATCTCGTTCTGTCCCGTTCACGGTCTGAGCTCTCCGTTGGACCAGTTGCCGTGGCGGCCGGAGGCGAGAATATCGCGCGTCTCTACACCCGGACGGGCGACAGTGGAACCACCGCTCTCGCCGGTGGCTCGCGCGTAGAGAAGGACTCTCTCCGCATCTCCGCCTACGGCGCTTACGACGAGCTCGGGGCGTACCTCGGGCTCATCGAAGCCGAACTGCCGGCGGACCTCAACGAGATCCGAGCAGTCGTTCGTCGGCTGCAGAACGAGCTCTACGTCGCCCAAACGGAGCTTGCCATCCCACTCAGCGGCCCTCCACCGGCCCACCGGCTCGAAACACGACACGTAACTCGACTAGAGGCGGATATCGAGCGGTTCGAATCTTCCCACCAACGTCTGCACTCCTTCGTGCTTTCCGGGGGATCGCGACCGGCCGCGCTGCTGCAGATCGCCCGCACTGTCGCCCGGCGGGCCGAACGACGGGCGTGGTCTCTCCACCGGGCCGAACCCCTGCGGCCGGAGCTCCTCAGCTGGGCCAATCGTCTGAGCGGGCTTCTCTTCGCGCTGGCGCTTGCCACGAACCAGGCCCTCGGAGTGGCCGAGATCGCCCCAGATTACTCCGTGTAGTCCGACCGGGAGGGAACTTCCATGGAGATCGGGATCGTCGGCAAGCCGAACGTCGGAAAATCGACGTTCTTCAACGCCCTCACCCTCCTCGATGTGCCGATGGCCCCCTATCCGTTCACGACGGTGACCCCCAACCGCGGAGTCGCGGCGATACGTGCTCCCTGTCCCCACACGGAGAAAGGGTCCCTTTGTGCGCCGGGAAACGCGAAGTGCGTGGACGGAACCCGCTGGGTGCCGGTGAATCTCGTAGACGTACCCGGCTTAGTGCCGGGCGCCCACACCGGAAAGGGACTCGGACACAAGTTCCTGGACGACCTGCGGGCGGCGGACGGATTCGTCCAGGTCGTCGACCTCTCCGGGGCGACGGACGAAGAAGGTCGGCTCGCCGAGCCCGGTACCCAGGATCCTGCGGAGGAAGTTCGATGGCTCGAGGACGAGCTGGTCGCCTGGGTGGCGGAGATCCTGGGTCGAGATTTCAACCGGCACGCTCGGGGCACGGAGCTCGACGGCACGAAGGTGGAGGAGTTTCTCGCCCAGAGGCTCACCGGGCTCTCGATCTCTCCGGGCGCGATCGCGGCGGCACTTCGAAGCTCCACTGTGGAACGCAACCATCCGGCGCACTGGACCGCGGAGGACCGCTCCCTCCTAGCCCGGCAACTTCTAGAATCGTCGAAGCCTCGGCTCGTCGCCGCGAACAAGTGCGACCGCGTCGCGAAGGCGCAGGCGGAGACGCTCTCCGAGAGCATCCAGCCCATCCCCTCCGTCGCCACTGCCTCCGACGCCGAGTTGACCCTGCGTCGCGCGGGTCGATCGGGCCTGGTGGACTACCGTCCCGGGGACCCGACATTTCGCGTCAAGGAACCCGCGCGACTCTCCCCGGCTCAGTTGAAGGCGCTCGAAGGGATCCGATCGATCCTCACAGCCTGGGGCTCCACGGGGGTCCAGCAGGCTCTCGAGCAGATGGTCTACTCCCGTCTCGGGATGATCGTCGTCTACCCCGTGGAAGACGAGAACCACTGGACCGACAGCAAGGGCCGCGTGCTCCCGGACGCATTCCTCGTCCCGGCCCAGACGGCCGTAAGGACCGTCGCTTACCGGGTCCACTCGGACCTCGGGGAGAACTTCATCCGGGCGATCGACGGACGGACCCATCGAGCGATGGCGGCCGACCATCCCCTCGAACCGAACGCGGTCGTTCGGATCGTGGCACGCAAGTAGGCGGGCTCGGACGACCTTCGGTCATCATCCCTCCACGAGCGAGGCACCCATAGCCACCGGCCGCACCACAAACGGCAATCCTCCCGCCCGCGCGAGTCGACGGACGAGTTCCGTCTCCTTGCCCGGGACGGGCAACGCGAGGATCGAGCCTCCCGCGCCGGCGCCGGTCAGCTTCGCGCCTTCCGCGGCCCCGGCGGCGGCGTCGAGCAGCGCCTCCAGACGTGGATGGGAAACCCCGACTTCCCGCAAAAGCTCCTGGTTCTTCCCCAGCAAGGAAGCCACACGGGGTCGGTCCCCTCGGCCGACGGCCGAGATCCCCTCGTCCGCCACGCGGCGGAACTCCTCGAGGAGGGCGGGTCCGCCGGGTTCTGCGAGCCGCGCTCCCACCGCCTTCACCGCGTCGGCGGTGGAACGAGGAATGCCCGAGTACGCGACCACCCAGACCCAGCCGGGATCGTCCACGCGGCGGACCGTCCACTCACGTTCGCTCGAGCGAATCGTCCAGAGGGGGTCGCCCGAGCCGCCGTTGATCGCGACGAACCCTCCGGCGACGACCGTGCTCGTGTCCCCGGGGCTTCCCACTCCTTGGGCGCCTCGTTCGATGTCGAACGTCCGCTGCGCGAGCGTGGGTCGGTCGATCCCTCCGGTCGCCGAGGAAAGCGCGGCGGTCAGGCCCGCGACGAACGCGGCGGACGAGCCGAGGCCGGCCGCCTTAGGGATCCGCGAAACGGAGCGAACTTGCACGGGGGGGTGCCCAATCCATGCAAGCTCCAGAGCCGACCGGAAGTACGAGTTCCGATGAATGGCCTCCGGGTCGGAATTCAGCATCGTGGTCCCACTCGGCGACACGAACACCTGGGTCGCCAGGTCGACGGCGAATGCCAGTTCGGGAGCCCCATGAACGACGGCGTGTTCCCCGAACACGATGCACTTTCCCGGAGCGCGGGCCGAGATCGGGAGCGTGCGGGGTGGAATCGCCCCCGATTCCTCGCTCACGGTCTCGCTCGACCTCCAATGACGCGTTTTCCACGGGCCGAGGGTACAATTCGTTGAGGAGCGTCCCCCCGGCGAGCCGGTCGCGGAAGACCCAACAAACGCTCGAGCGTCACCGCAACGGCCGCCACTTCGCTGTGCGGCTGGTGGCCGACCGCGACATTGAACCGGGCCCGGCGATACAATTCGGGCGGGACCTTCGCACCTCCCACAACGAGGAGGAGTTGCGAATGCCGAGCGAGTCGGGGCAACGATCTCTCGAGAGGAAGGCCGTACATCGTGAGGTGGACCACCGCGCCGGGAAAGGATCGGACCAGGCTATTCCAGTCATCGACCGGAACGACCGCGAAGTCCCCGCCCCAACGGTGGCTCACCGCGGCGATACGACCCGCGAGCTCGTCGTCGCGAGGATGGAGGTACATGCGGCGAGCACCGAACGCTCGGGCCGCGAGGGCGACGTGAGTGGTGAGGCGAGGGTCGCGACCGGGTCGATGACCGACCCGAAGGACCGAGACCTCGGGAAGAGGTCTACGTACCGAGCGGCTCCGCGACGAATCTCTCGATCCGGTGGCCACGGTACTCCAGCTTTTCGGAGCGCTTGACGAGCGCCTTGAGGCGCGTCGGGGTCATCCCGAGCTCTTCTGCGACGTCCGAGAAGAACCGGCCCTCGGTCCCGACCGCCTCGTAGATCCGCTGCTCGAACTTCGTGTACTCCTTCAGGGGCATCGTGGCGATCGCGAGCACCTCGGAGATCTCGGCGAGCGGCGAGGTCGTGCTGATGTTAATGGTGGAATAATAGAAGTGGTAGCTCTTATCGGGCTGGTGGCGCCCCTCGCGGGCGACCCAACGAGTGTCGATCAGTCGGAGCTTTTCGAAGAACGCGAGGGCCTTGACGCCATCCTCCCCGAATTCCCGCTTGACGTCGTCGAGGGTCAGCCAGTTCTCGCCCAATCGCTGAACGAGCTTCAGCTTCACCGGGGAATCGACGGCCCGGAGGATGGGCACGAGGTCGCTCACATCGTTGACGACCTTGATCCGATGCATCGTCGCGGACATGCCCAACTACCCCGGTCCGGGGGAAGCCCGGAGCGTTTCCAGTAACATTCGGCGGTACTTCCCGTATCGGTCCCCCGGATCGAAGCGGGCGGGGTGGGGGGTGAGCGTGGGTGCCGAGCACTTCGGGCACCGCTCGCGGAACGAATAGCGATCGCACGCACGGCAAACGCGGAGAAGAGAACCGGTCATGCTCGGACGAACGTCCCCTCGCCGCCGGCGTTCTTGATCGACTTGAGGGTGGCCTCGGTGGCTTTCTTCAACGTCTCTTCCGCGATCTTGTACTGGGTCGCCTGGACGCGGATACGGTACCGCGGGGCCCCGACGTACTGTACCTCGACGGATTCCGGGTCGACCTTCTCCGCCGCCAGGAGAGCGGCCCGTACGTGTTCGAGTCCCTCCGGCGTGGGGTCGGTGACCTCGAAGGTTCCGAGGATCGTGACATGCGGGGGGACGATGTTGTCCCGCGCCACCTTCAGGAATGCGGTGGACCAGGGTGCCTTCTCGTTCTCCTTTTGGAAGCGCTTGGGGTCGGCGGACGCGACCTCGAACGCCTGGAACAAAGAACCATACTTCTCGATCAGCACCGGGCCGAACTGGTCCGCCGCTTCCACCGCGGTCACCTTCAACGGCTGGGCGACCTGCTCGAGGAGGCGCATGGCCCGTTGCTCGTTCTTCCAAGCTTGGACCTTCTCCCGGCGTTGGTGGTCGTTGATCCGCTTGAGGGATAGGTCGATCTGCGACTTCGCCGGGTCGACGCGCAGCACGCGCGCCACGATCTTCTGTCCCTCGCGGATGTGGTCGCGGATGTACTTGACCCACCCCGTGGCCACTTCCGAGAGATGGATGAACGCCTCGCGCTTGGCATACTCGTCCAGTGTGACGAACGCTCCGAAGTTTCGGATCGAGGTCACCGTACCGACGACGAGTTCGCCTTCCTCAGGGAGCTCTGGGCGCAGAGGCATCCGAGGTCCGAGTCCCCGGCTAGGTCGTCACGGGGCGGACGAGCTCGCCCCGGAGCTTGGCCTGGCCTCCCGTCGGCGTCGCGAGGGTCGCGCCGCAGACGGAACAGTTCACAACGGTAGCGGGTCGGCTGAAGATCGTCTGCTCGGTCGAGCAATCCGGACACTTCACGACCCAGAACGGGGATGGTCCTCGCATTCGACCTCCCTTAGTGGTGCTCCACCAGTTCGAGCTGACTCGCCCGCCAGCTCGCCGGTTGCACGGTGTACTTGCACTTCTTGCACCGATACTTTAGATAGACACGTCGGACCGCTTTCGCGCGGCCCTCCGGCTTGGGTCGAGGAAATCCTCCGTATCCGCTGGTGGCCCGACGGAATCGCCGCTGCCCCCACTTCAGCTCGGAGGCGGGTCGCTTCTTTCCCTTCTCGACATCGTGCTCCGTGTGCGTCTTGCACTTGGGGCAATACGTCGAAACAACCTTGGGGTAGTGCATCGGCGGGCCGCGAATCCCGCTCCCTATAAAGCCATTGGGGCGAGGTTCGGCGTGGTAGACGAAGGACCGGCGACGAAGTTCTCCGCCCGCCTGCTTTCTCGCTCACAGTTTCCGCCCCCCGGTCGACCGGGCTCGATCCACGCCGCTGGAGCGGCTCCGCCGAGAGAGCGCGGCGCGAACGCTTAAGTAGGGAAGCCATCTCGGCGCGACCGCGTTTCAGCGTTTCGGAGGAGACGATGCCCGACCGTTCAGCCATGGAAGTGGTCACCGAGGCCCTCGGGAAGGCCACCGAACGCAAGTTCCCCGAGACGGTCGAACTCTCCATCAATCTCAAGGACCTCGACCTCACGGTTCCCAAGAACCGCCTCGAGGACGAGGTGCCGCTGCCCAAGGGCCGGGGGAAGACCGTGAAGGTCGCGGTCTTCGGCTCGCCCGAACTCTGCCAGAAGATGCGCGGCGTGGCGGACCTGGTGGTCGCGGCCAACGAGCTCGACGATTTCGCGAAGGACAAGAAGAACGTCAAGAAGGTCGTGAGCGACATCGACTTCTTCCTCGCCGAGGCGCCCCTCATGCCGACGATCGGTAAGCGGCTCGGAGTTGTGCTCGGCCCTCGGGGGAAGATGCCGCGGCCGGTGCCCCCGGGCAGTGACCCCACGAACCTCGTCAACGCCCTCAAGCGCTCGATCCGAGTCCGGTCGAAGGGCAATCGCACCTTTCACGCGCCGGTCGGAACCCGGGGAATGAAGCCCGAGGAGATCGCGCAGAACGTCGACGCGGTGCTGGCGCGGATCGTCGGAAAGCTAGAGCGCGGCCGAACGAACATCGAGTCCGTGTACGTCAAGACCACGATGGGCCCGGCCGTCCGGCTCTGGTAGGAAGGTCGTCATGCCGGGTCGTGGGTCCATCCCTCCTGAGAAGATCGCCCGGGTGGATGCGCTGGCCGCGAGCCTCGTTTCCAAGCCGATGGTCGCGCTCGTCGGCGTGCGGGGGGTTCCCGCCTCCGCCCTCCAGTCGATGCGGCGCGAGCTGCGCCATCGAGGACACCCGATCACCGTAGCGACCAACAGCGCGATCCGCCACGCGATCGAGAAAGCCGTGGCGGAACGGCCAGCATTCCAGCCGCTCCTCGATCAGGTGCAGGACCCCACCGCGGTCCTCTCCGCCGAAGGGAACCCATTCTCGCTCTTCCAAGAGTTCCTGCAAACTCGCTCGCCCACTCCGGCCCGGGGAGGGGAGACCGCCCCGGCGGACATCCTCGTCCCGGCCGGAACGACGAGCTTCAAGCCCGGACCGATCGTCGGCGAGCTGCAGCATGCGGGCTTCCCGGCAGCGATCGAGAAGGGCAAGGTCATCCTGAAGAAGGATACCATGATCGTGAAGGCTGGCGGGACGATCTCCCGGGAGGTCGCGGGCCTCCTGACCCGACTCGATATTTTCCCGCTCGAGGTAGGATTGACGCTCCGCGCCGTCGTGGACGGTTCCACGTTCTATCCGCCGGAGGTCCTGTCCGTCGACCTCGGCGAAAGGCGCGCCGAGCTCATTCGAGCCGCCGGTCGGGCGATCGGACTCGCGGTCGAGATCGGCTATCCGACTCCCCAGAGCTTGCCGCGACTCTTGAGCCGAGCTCACCGTCGTGCGCTCGGAGTGGCGCTGGCCACGGGCTACGTCACGAAGGAGACGATCGAACCGCTCTTCGCCAAGGCGATGGGCGAGGCCGCCGCGGTCGGCCGATTGATAGGTCACTGAGGGTTCCCCCAGAGTCCACGGAGTGAGAACAATGGAGTACGTGTATGGTGCGCTGCTGCTCAACGCAGCCGGAAAG
>Ga0209415_10001713_pt1 | contig 41750 bp, 37 predicted proteins | sample PeaSoiSIISIP2007_FD_187696 | JGI IMG/M metagenome (GOLD analysis project Ga0209415, IMG submission 187696) | Peat soil microbial communities from Weissenstadt, Germany - SII-SIP-2007 (SPAdes) (version 2) | ecosystem: Environmental > Terrestrial > Soil > Wetlands > Peat | place: Germany...
GCCGTTACGCCGACAGATTGCTACGGCTGCTTCGAGGCCTGCGGATATACGCTACATTTGAAATGAAAATGCTCTAGGTATTGTTTTTCGGAATTCCGCGGATTTTTTTGAAGTATTTTTTTCGGGGGAGGCTATGAGGGACGGAGATGAGACGGCGGTATCGCCACCCTCACCGCGCTCCGAACTGTTGGCGGAAGGCGTCCAGGGACGTGAAGCCGGCGGGGAGGCGGGCTTCCTCGGCGAGGAGGACGGGGATGCCGTTGCGGACGGGGTAGCGCAAGCCGCCGACTTCGGCGACTAGAAATCCTTCTTCCATACGGAGTTTGCTGCGAGTCACGGGGCAGCGCAAAAGGGCGAGCGTTTCTTCATCAATCGTTTGCGACGGCGTGGGATCGTTCATGCGGGGAAGTATAGCAGTAAGGAGCGATGCAAGAGCAAATTTAGAAGAACCCCCACCCAACCCTCCCCCTGAGTACATGGGGAGGGGAAAACTCACAGCAGTTTTTCGCGGCGCATCCAATCGATGAATCGGGTGAGTCCTTCGCGAACGGTGATTTTGGGATCGTATCCGAGAAGTTTGCGGGCTTTGGAGATGTCGGCGAAGGTGATGGTCGGCTCGGAGGCGGGCGTGGGCGTGTCGATGATCTCGGCCTTGCGGCCGATGAGTTCCTCCAGAATTTGAACGAATTGAAAGTTGTCCACGGGTTGTGAGCAGCCGAGGTTGAGGATTTCGTATTCTAAACCCTTGTCGAGCGCGGCCAGGAAACCGGCGACGATGTCGTCGATGTAGGTCCAATCGCGTTTGAGTTTGCCGGCGCCGTAGAGGGTGATGGGTTGTCCGCGGTGGATGGCCGTGGCCCATTGCCAGGGCATCATGTCGGGTCGGCCATGAGGGCCATAGACGTTGAAGAAACGAAGGATGGTGGTGGGCAGTTTCCAGAGATGGTGGTAGCAATGTGCGAAGAGTTCCATGGCTCGTTTGCTGGCGGGGTATGGGGCGAGAGGACGGTCGGCGCTGGCGGTTTCGGTGAACGGGGCGGGAGTGTCCTTGCCGTAGGTCGATCCGGTGGAGGCAAGGATGCAGCGGGGTTTTCCAATCTGACGGGCGGCGTCGAGGAGATTCACCGTGCCCTGGACGTTCACCAGCGCGTACATCAAGGGATGCTGAACGCTGTAACGCACGGCGGCCATGGCAGCCAGATGGGCAACGGCGTCGGGACGATGCTGGTTCAAGAGTTCGCGGATTCGCGGGGCGTCGCAGAGGTCGGCCCGGATGAAGGTGAATCTGGATTCGGGGATGAGGTCGTTGAGATGACGCTGCTTGTGCTCCAGCGGGTAATAGTCGTTCATGTTGTCCAGGCCGATGACCTCGTCGCCGCGCTGGAGGATCGCCTTGGCAAGTCGGCTGCCGATGAATCCCGCCGCGCCGGTGAGAAAGATTTTCATGATTGCTCCTCGATATTCATCAAGTAAGACGGTGCGGGGATTCAGTCTGTTACAAATTTGTGTCTCCGCAGCCAATCGGCCGCGATTGCGGGCCAGGTGGCCAGGACCGGATCATTGCCGCCGAGGCCGAATCCGTGCGGGCCGTGCTCGAATATGTGGAGTTCCACGGGCACTTTGTGTTGTCGGCAGGCCATGGCGAAAAGCAGGCTGTTTTCCACGGGCACGGTGCGATCGTCGGCGGTGTGGATGATGAAACAGGGCGGAGTTTGGGCGGTCACTTGCCGGTCGTTGGAAAGCAGCAGTTCCAGGGCGGGATCGGGATTGTCGCCGAGGAGATTTTTTCTTGAAGGGGCGTGGGCGTAGGGATCGGCCATGGAGATTACCGGATAGGCGAGAATCACCAGATTGGGGCGGGAACTGACGCGGTTAATGGGGTCGGGGTCGTTGGCGATGCCATCGTCAAAGTGCGTGGCGGCGGTGGAAGCGAGATGCCCGCCGGCGGAAAAGCCGACGATGCCGATGCGGTTTGCATCCAGATGCCATTGGCCGGCGCGGCAGCGGAGGAGGCGGATGGCGCGTTGCACGTCCTGCATTTCGGCGGGGTGATGATATTTCGGACCGAGGCGATATTTCAGGACGAACGCGTGGATGCCCAGGGTGTTGAGCCATTGCGCGACGGGCGCGCCCTCGTGCGGGGCGAGGTGGCCGTACGCTCCGCCCGGGCAAACAATGAAGGCCGCCCCGCCGGCCTTTGCCGGGGGGACGAGGAACGGCGTCAGCGTGGGGACGTCGGCATCGCCGGAGCCGCGCGCGCCCGGCGCATCGCCGTCCCAAAGGCGTAGGGAGGGTTGAGTGGTGGCCATGATCGGGTGGTCCGCGGCATTGGCGGTTCCATGACAGGATGCCAGGAAGAAGGTGAGGCCCAGCGACAAGGCGCCGGCCCATCGGGAGGAAAAGTCCATCGGCGGATGCTCCATTGCGATGATCCTATCCTCCACAAAAAAGTTGCCAACTCCAGCGGAAAGGAAATAATGTACGGCCTCGCAAGAGATCGATCGCCACGAGGAACGGAGCAAATCGAATGAAATCGAAACTTTGGCAGGAATTCAAGTCGTTCGCGTTCAAAGGGAACATGATCGACCTGGCGGTGGCGGTGGTGATAGGGGCGGCATTCAGCGGCGTGGTGAATTCGCTGGTGAAAGAAATCATCATGCCGTCGATAACGTATATAACGATGGCGGCGCAGACGGGAGCGCAGACGGCGGAGAAGGTGGCTGAGAAGACGGAGGCGGTGGTTGGGGTGGCGACGCAGCCGGCGAGCACGCAGCCGGCCGGGGCATCGGCGAGCGCGCCGCCGCCTGCCGCGACTCCGTCGGCGAACGCGCCGCCGGCAGCGAGCGACAACAACCTGGTCAATAGTTCGTGGATAATTGCGCGAATCCATTTTCATATCAAGAATTTCCTGGCGGAGCTGCTGAACTTTCTGCTGGTGTCGTTCGCGGTGTTCGTCACGATCGTGAAATTACTTGGCTCGGTGATGAAGAAGGTGGGGAGCGAACCGGCCCCTTCGGAGCCGACAACGAAGGAATGCCCCAAGTGCCTGTCGCTGATTCCGATCAAGGCGACCAAGTGCGCTCATTGCACGGCCGATTTGCCGTAGCAGTCATCCCCGGTGGGTTTGGCGAATCGTTTACGGATGTGCAGGCGGTAGCGTGCGCGCCGGTCGAAAGACCTGGGAATCGCCAAACTTCATTTTCCCTTTCTCCCAGATACGCCAATGTGAAGAAATGTTAACCGCACGTTGGGATGCAATTAGCGGGCGCTCATGAACGGTTGTCCCCAAGATGTTGGGGTTTAGCGGTGAATTAGCGCAGTAATTACCCCGCGCTTACATTGGCGGTCGATTATTATCAACGGAGGTCAAGCGTCTGTTGTTAAGGCGCTTGAGGCCGGGAATGGATTTCCGGCTGAGCCGGTGCTGGACCCAAGGGAGTAGGGCCTATGCGGGCGGGATCTCAATCAACAACAAAAATGGATTTCACGAAACGAGCCGATCTTCACTGCCACAGCCGCGCCAGCACGGAAGCGGACGAGGCGATGCTGCAAGCCATCCGGTGTCCGGAAAGCTACAGCGAGCCGGGTGAAATTTATGCGCAGGCCAAGGCGCGGGGGATGGATTTCGTGACCATCACGGATCACGATTCGATTTCCGGAGTCGGCGAGCTTGCCGGAGTCGCCGACGTCCTGGTCGGGGAAGAGTTGACGTGCTATTTCCCGGAGGACCGTTGCAAGATTCATCTGCTGGTCTGGGGCATTACTGCGGCGGATCACGATGCGCTGCAACGGGCCGCGGACGATATTTACGCGGTTGCGCGATATGTGGAACAACGCCGGATCGCGCACGCGGTGGCGCATCCGCTGTATCGCCAGAACGGGGTGCTGGATCGGCGGCACGTCGAGCGGCTGATCTTGATCTTCAGCGGATTTGAATGTCTGAACGGCGCACACAGCATGACGCATCGGGAAGTCTTCGAGCCATTGCTGGATGAACTGGATGCGGCGGGAATCCGGCGGTTGGCACATGCGCATCGGCTGGAGGCGGTGGGGGCCAAGCCGTGGATCAAAACGCGGACGGCGGGGAGCGACGATCATGGGTTGTTCAACGTCGGCCGGACCTGGACCGAATTTCCGGCCGACACGCGAACGGTGGATCAACTGCTGGAGTGCCTGAGGCAAGGCCGATGCCGGCCCGGCGGCGAGGCGGGATCGAGCATTAAGCTGGCCCATAATTTCTTCGGCGTGGGGATGCGGTACTACAGGCGTCAATTGGCGGGAACGAACACGGGAGGGTCGGGGCGCACGATGCGGCGGATGCTGGGCGAGGAGGCGCCGCCGAGCCGTTTGTCCGCCGCCGCGACGGCCTGCGGAATCTACGCGCGCGGGATTCCGCGAAAAATCGGCCGATTTCTGGGGATCGCCAAACCGGCGCGGGGAACGAAGCTGCTGGGCGAACTGCTGATGTCGTCGGCGATGAAGCGCGGCGCGGGGGCGGGGACGCTGCTCGAGGCGCTGAAGGAAGGCCGATCGCCGCTGGCCGAGCACCGCTCGATGTTCGACTTGGTTTGCCAGGTGGATCGGGACGTGGCGGGCGGGATTTTAGACGCGGTGGCGGCGGCGATCGACGATGGCGAGCTTGGGGCGGTGATGGACACGATATCGGCGGTGATCACGCATGAGGCGTTGCTGTTGCCGTATCTCTTCGCGTTGTTTCACCAGAACCAGGAGAAGGATTTGCTCAACCGGCTGTCGAAGCGTTCGCGATCCGGGACCGGGGATTTTCCGCGGGTGGGGGTATTCACGGACAGCGCGGATGAATCGAAGGTCGCAGGGCGATTCGTTGGCGAATTGGGACGCTTCGCCGAAGCGCGGGGATTGCCCGTGACGATCCACTTCGCATCGCAAGGGCCGGAGCCGGCGAAGAATTGGCGGAACTTCGCGCCGGTGATCGACCGGAAGATCGCGGGGCTTGGCGTGGAACTAAAGGTCCCGCCGGTGCTGGAGCTTCTGGAATGGTCGGACCGGCGGCAGTTTGACGTGATCCTGGTGAACACGGCAGGCCCGATGGGGCTGTGCGGCTGGCTGGTGTCGAAGATGCTGCGGGCGCCGATGGTCGCGGTGTGCCACGATGATCTGCCGGCGCGAATGCTGGAAATGACCGGCGGGGACTATCGGCTGACGGCGGCGTTGGAAGCGTACGTGGCGTGGCTGTACCGAAGGGCGGCAAAAGTGTTGACGATGGGGCAGGGCGCCGCGAAGATTTCGGGGATTCGCCAGCGGCGATTGCCGGCCGAGGATCCGCTGGAATCCGTGTGGGATGCGTGCGTGCGAGCGGCTGAGGGACGGGAGGACGAAAACACGGCAAGGGAGGCGATTCTCGCATGATGCCGATGACTCCGAATTTTCACGGCCAGACGGCCGACCCGGATGGTTCGCGAGGCGCCAAGCCGCGGATCGTGATACTTTCCGCGTCGGTGGGGTCCGGGCACGTGCGGGCGGCGCAGGCGATCGAGGCGGCGCTGGGGGAATTGCTGCCCGATGCGACGATCGCGCACGTGGACGCGCTGGACTTGACCAACGGCGCATTTCGCCGCGCGTACGGGGCGGGGTATTTTCGGGCCGTGCAGCGCGCCCCGCGATTCGTGGGATGGATGTACGATTTCCTGGATCATCCGAACGATCGCGGGGCGGCGACGCACGCGCGGCAATTGTTCGAACGGTTGAATTTCACGCGGCTGACGCGGCTGCTGACGGAACATCCCTGGGACCTGGCGATTTGCACGCATTTTCTCCCGGCGGCGCTGCTGGCCCGGCTGCGCCGGCGGGAACTGGTGCAGTTTCCCCATGCGGTGGTGCTGACGGATTTCGACGTTCACGGGATGTGGATCACCCGGCCATGCGAGCGGTTCTTCGTGGCGACGGAGGAGGCGAAGGCCAATTTGGCGGCGCAACTTGCGGAAGGCAAAGCCTCCGCGGTGGAAGAACGCACCATTCGCGTGACGGGCATTCCGATCGATCCGCGATTCGGCGGGGCGCTGGATCGCGGCGAGGCAATCGCGCGGAACGAACTGGCGGCGGACCGGCCGATCGTGCTGCAATTGGCGGGTGGATTCGGCATCGGGTCGATCGAGCGAATCCATCGATCTATTTGTCAGATCGAGCGTCCGTTGCAAATCGTGGTGGTCACGGGCCGGAACAGCGGCGCCGCCGAGGCGCTGACGTCGATGGACCATAATCCCCGGCACCGGCGGAACATCCTGGGGTACACGACGCGGATGCACGAGCTTCTGCGAGCGGCGGACGTGGTGGTGACTAAACCCGGGGGATTGACGACGGCCGAATCGCTGGCCACCGGCTGCCCGATGGTGATCGCCGAACCGATTCCCGGTCAGGAGGATCGCAACGCCGATTTCCTGCTGGAAAACGGCTGCGCGATCAAGGTGAACAACCTGTCGTCGCTGACCTATAAGCTGTCCTCGCTGCTGGAAGACTCGGCCCGGCTGGCACGAATGCGCGCGGCGGCGATGCGGTGCGCCCGGCCCGGGGCGGCCCACGACGTGGCGGCAAGCTGCGTTCAACTATTGCAACGCCAGCCTGTTTTGGTTTAAAAAAGAGGAGAGGAGCGCTTCCGTTTGGGTCGCGGCTCAACGGGGAGTGCGTATGCAGCATCTGATTCTGGCCGCGTTTCTGCTTGCCCTGGCGTTTACCTTCGCGCGGGTGGAAATCGAGATCGAAGGTCCGAACGGGTGGGCGGCGAATCTTCCTACCTGGCGGATTTCCAATCGATGGACAAAACTGCTTTACGGCAACCGGCCGCTGACGGGTTACCATTTCTGGCTTCAGGCGTTCGTATTTCTGCTGGCACATTTGCCGTTCACGCTGGAGTTTGCCCCGTGGTCGTGGGCGGGGGAGCTGCGAATCATCGGGTTCGTGATCGTTTTTTTCATCGTCGAGGATTTTTTGTGGTTCGTGCTGAACCCCGCCTATGGCATCCGGCGGTTCCGGCGGGAGCACATCTGGTGGCATGCCCCCACGTGGTGGTGGTTCATGCCCAGAGATTACTGGGTGTTCCTGGCGCTGGGGTGCGTGATGTATGGGGCGGGGGTTTGGATGAAGTCGGCGGTGGGGCCGTAGAGGCTGGAATTTGGCCGTGGGGCAAATGGAAAAGTGAAGGGATTTGGCATTCCCTGGGAGCAAGCTCCCGGGGCTTTGGATTGCGAACGTGATCCACTAACCGGAATTTCATCCACTTGAACAGCGCCGGGGCTGCCCGTATGATGCCCCGCTTCCTGGATTCAGGGCCAAGGCCGGGTTTAGCAGCGAGGACGAAACGTAAGATGCCGACGATCAATCAGTTAATTAAGAGGCCGCGGCGGAGCTTGCCGCGGATTAACAAGGTGAAGGACCTTGAGGCGTGCCCGCAGAAGCGCGGGGTTTGCCTTCAGGTCAAGACGATGACGCCGAAGAAGCCGAACTCGGCTTTAAGGAAGATCGCGCGTGTGCGCCTGAGCAACGGTCGCGAGGTGACGGCGTACATTCCGGGCGAGGAGCACAACCTTCAGGAACACAGCATCGTGCTGGTTCGCGGCGGGCGCGTGCGGGATTTGCCGGGCGTTCGGTATCACATCGTTCGTGGAACCTTGGACGCGTTGGGCGTCGAAGGACGAAAACGCGGGCGAAGCAAATACGGAAGCAAGGCCGGGAAGTAAGGACCGATGCACGTTCTGCGGTTTCTTCTCGACGACGAGATGAGCGCCGGAACGTGGGGCGCCGACCTGAAGTCGGCGATTTTCCTTCTGGTCATGGTCTTGGCCGGGATCGGGGCACTTATCTGGTGGCTTAGGCGTTGATAAGGTCAAAGTAAAACGGAGCAGGTAATTCAGCAATGGCATTCAAGAAATTCACAGCCAGCGAGGACATTCTTAAACCGGACCCGCGTTACAACAGCAAGCTGGTCAGCAAATTCATCAACTGCCTGATGTGGCAGGGGAAGAAGACGGTGGCGCAGCGGGTGGTGTACGGGGCGATGGATCAGATTTCCAAGAAGGTGAAAGACGTTCCGGTGCTGGAGTTGTTCGAGACGGCGATAAACAACATCAAGCCATACGTGGAGGTTCGGAGCCGGCGGGTGGGTGGGGCGAACTACCAGGTTCCGATGCAGGTGAACAAGCGGCGGCAGCAAAGCCTGGCGTTTCGCTGGCTGCTGGAGGCATGCCGGGGGGCAACTGGCCGGCCGATGGCCGACCGGCTCGCCGACGAACTCATGGCCACATTTAAAAAGGAAGGCAAGGCGATGTCGACGCGAGAAAACACGCACCGCATGGCCGATGCCAACAAGGCTTTCGCACACTTCGCCTGGTAAAAGGGTTTTGGCGTGGTGATCCATGATAGACGTCAAGGACCTGCGCGAGAATCCCGAGAAATACCGCCGGGGGGCGGAGCTTAAGAACGTCACCGTGAATATAGCGGCGGTGCTGGACCTGGACGGGCAGTGCCTGCGCGCCCAGCAGGAATTTGACCGTCTGCGGGCCGAGCAAAACGAATTGTCGCGGCAGATCGGCAAGGCCAAGAGCGGCGAGGAGCGGGAATCGATCAAGAGCAAGGCCGGGGCGATGAAGCCGCAGCTTCAGGAATTGGAGCAGAAGCGCAAGACATCCGAGACGGCTCGGGACGAGCTTTTGTTGCAGATTCCTCAGCCGCCGGATGAGGATGTGCCGCCGGGGAAGGATGCGGCGGACAACGTGGTTCTTTACGCCCACGGCGAGCCGCGGCGGTTTGAGTTCAAACCCAAGAACCATATCGAGTTGGGAAAGGCGCTGGACCTGTTCGATTTTGAGGCGGGGGTGAAACTGGCGGGGACGCGGTCGTATTTCCTCAAAGGGCTGGGGGCCGACTTGCATCAGGCGGTGCTTCGGCTGGCGCTGGACATGATGACGCGGGAGAAGGGATTTTTGCAATTGACGGTTCCGGTGCTGGTGCGGGAGGCGGCGATGCAGGGGACGGGGTTTTTCCCCGCCAGTCGGGAGCAGGCTTATCACGTTACCGAGGATGATCTGTTTCTGACAGGGACGGCGGAGGTGGGATTAACGGCGTATCACCTGGGCGAGATTTTGGAAGAATCGGCATTGCCGCGCAAGTACGTCGCCGCCAGCACGTGTTTCCGGCGCGAGGCGGGGACGTACGGCAAAGATACGGCCGGGCTTTATCGCGTTCACCAGTTCGATAAGGTCGAGCAAGTGGTGATCTGCCGGAACGACGTGGAGGAATCGAAGCGCTGGCACAAGGAAATGCTGGGTTATGCCGAGGAAATTTTGCGGCGGCTGAAGTTGCCGTACCGGGTGATCCAGTGCTGCACCGGCGACATCGGGGTGAAGAACGCGTCGATGATGGACATCGAAACGTGGATGCCAAGCCGATACGACGGCAAGGACGCGGCGAGCGGATATGGGGAAACGCATTCGGCGTCGCGTTTGTACGAATTCCAGGCCCGGCGGCTGAATCTGCGATATAGGGGAACGGATGGGAAGGTCCGGTTCGTGCACACGTTGAACAACACGGTGGTCGCCAGCCCGAGGATTTTGATACCCATTCTGGAGAACTATCAGAATGCGGATGGTTCGGTGACGATTCCGGAGGCGCTGCGGCCACATCTCAATGGGCGAGAACGGATTGGGTGAGGGCGCCGGCGACGCAGGAGAATGCCCGCGCTGGCGACCAGCAGCAGCGAACTTGTCGCCGGTTCGGGGACGATGGTGAGAGAAAGGGCGAAGACCGTACCGTAGCCGTAGGGCGGGTTGTAGGCCCCGCCGTCGCAGGTCGTCCCATACAGTGTGTTGCCCGAAAGGGTCGGGCGGGATTGGGGATATTCCCCGTCGGTGCCGTTGAACGACACCAGGTCGGTGAGCATGCCGCCGGTGATCGGGACCGAGAAGACTATGCCATAGCCATAAGCTCCACCGTCCACGGTCGTCCCGTACAGGGTGTTGCCCGAGAGCGTCACGTTGGCGTTGGGCCATTCCCCGTTGCTGCCGGCGAACGACGCCAGGACGGTCGGCGTGCCGCCGGTGATCGGAACCGAGAAGACTGTGCCGTAGCCCGAGTTGGCACCGCCGTCGTAGCCGTTTCCGCCCCAGACAGTCGTGCCGTACAGGGTGTTGCCCGAGAGCGTCACGCCATTGGGCTCTTCCCCGTTGGTGCCATTGAACGATACCAGCACGGTGGGTGTGCCGCCGGTGATTGGGACCGAGAAGACCGTGCCGTAGCCGCTGGCGCTAGTGCCGTAGGCCCCGCCGAAGCAGGTCGTGCCATACAGGGTGTTGCCCGAGAGGACCGGGGTGCCGCAGGGAATGTCCCCGTTGGTGCCGTTGAAGGACGCCAGGACAGTGGGTGTGCCGCCGGTGATTGGGATCGAGAAAACGGTGCCGCAGCCATCGGCCCCGCCCGCCGCCGTGGTCCCGTACAGAGTATTGCCCGAGAGGGTCAGGCCGGATTGGGGGAATTGCCCGTTGGTACCGTTGAAGGAGGCCAGGATGGTGGGCGTGCCGCCGGTGATTGGAAGCGAGAAGACCGTGCCGTAGCCATAGGCCCCGCCGGAGTCGGTCGTGCCGTAGAGGGTGTTGCGCGAAAGCGTCAGGTCACTGCCGGGACCGAACGCGGTGGTAATGTTGAACGACGTCAGAACGGTGGGTGTGCCGCCGGTGATCGGGAGCGAGAAGACTGCGCCCTCGGTATAGGCCCCGCCGCCGTAGCTCGTCCCATACAGGGTGTTGCCCGAGAGGGTCAGGTCGGCGGAGGGATTTGCCCCGTTGGTGCCGTTGAACGACGCCAGGGTCGTGAGGGCGTACTGCGCCCGGGCAATGCCGGCGGCCAATCCGACCGCCGCGGCGATGAGCGGGATCGAGCGTTGGATGGATTTGGTCGTCCTCATGATTTTCTCCCTTGAGTTGACAAGTCAACATCCGCGCTGGGCCGAAGGCGTAGAGAACAAAACCAGCCGCGACTAATTCTGTGGTGCTGTATATTTGCGATTTGGGAAAACACCTTTTCCGACCTCCCACGAACGGCGTAAACAATGTGCAAGAGTATGACAAGTCTAACGATGCGACGGATTTGCGACAAGGAAAAACACGTCAAAATGATCATGCCAAATGTGAGATATTTCGTGATTTATGCGTGGTCTGCGAGCTCGTATCGCGGCGCGTGAAATCGATATGTAGTTGTGGGAGACCTGCTTATACAGATTTATCGACGGTTAGGACAGAACGCGACATCGTTGGTCAAGAATGCGACAGATTGGGCAAAGGGGCAAATGCACTGCCCAAGATAATGGCAGACCCCAAATTGCCGTTAGGGGGTCAATTGCATATCGATCGCTTGGCCGTTGTAGGAGATTTCCTTGTCGGCGGATTCGGAGGGGCTGGGGCCGGCGCCTACGTCGTCTCGGACGCGGATGATGCGGAAAATTCTGTTTTTCAACATGCCGGGGAATTCACCCTGGCGGGCGCCGATCGTGAGCATGCCGCGCGAGTCGTTCCAGGTGATGGGGATGACGGCGCGGATTCCCTTTTCGTAATTGTAGTTGTCGCCTTCGTCTTCGTAGAGGTTGAACGCGCCGTCTTTGCCGGGGTAGATGCGCAGCTCGATGGGATCGGCCTCTTTTCCCATCGCGGATTCGGTGGGCGGGCCGAGGGGGATGATGGAGCCGGCGCGAACGAAAAGAGGAATCGTTTGGATGGGGGCCAAAGCAGCGATGGTCTGGCCGCCGGGGATTGATTTCCCGGTCCAGAAATCGAACCAGACGTTGTCCGCCGGGAGATACACCGGGCGGGTTGTCGCTCCGGCGGCGGTGACCGGACTGACCAGGATCGCGGGGCCGAACATGTATTGGTCGGGGACGTTGTACGTCTTTGGATCGTTGCGGAAATCGAGGACTAGGCCGCGCATCATGGTGGAATCGTCGTGCGTGACGGACCAGGCGACGGAATAGATGTAGGGAAGCAGGCGATAACGAAGCTGGTCGTAGTTGAGGAGGATTTTGGACGTATCGTCGCTGAATCGCCAGATTTCTTTCGGTTGGTCCGTGCCGTGGACGCGGAACATGGGGCAAAAAGCGCCGAATTGGAACCAGCGAGTGAAGAGTTCGCGGTAATTTGGATCGGCCGGGTTGCTGCCGAAGAATCCACCGATGTCGGTGTTCCAATAGGGGATTCCGCTGAGGCAGAAGTTAATGCCGGCGGGGATCTGCTTGGCAAAGACGTCCCAGCGTCCGTGGATGTCTCCGGACCAGGTAATAGCGGCGTTTCGCTGCTGGCCGGCGTAGGCGGAACGGGTGAGGATGAGGACGCGTTTATCGGCGGATTCGGCGCGTTGGCCCTGATAGACGGCGGAGGTGGTCAACAGGGGATAGGCGTTGAAGACTTTGGCGCCCAGACCGGCGGCGGTGGTGAAGCCGCGGAACTCGCCCCAATGCCCGCCAAGTTCCGGCTCCGTCGCATCGAGCCACCATCCGTCGATCCCCAGGGAGAACAGGTTTTTGGAAATCTGGTCCCAGTAAATTTTGCGGCCCTTCGGGTTGAACGGGTCGTACCATTTCTGTTGCCCCTTGGGAAATACGCTGGGGACCGCATGGCTGTACATCGCGCCGGCATCCTCCAATTCATGGAAATTCTTCCCTTCCAGGTCGAATTTCGCCCAGACGGAAATGAGCAGGTGAATATTGTTCTGATGAAGCTTTTGCATCATCCCCGCCGGATCGTAATAACGGGAGGAATCGAGTTTGTGCGAGCCCCACGGTCCGGGGGACCAATATTGCCAATCCTGGATGATGCCGTCGATCGGGATATGTCGGCTGCGATATTGATCGACGATCCAGAGAAGTTCGTCCTGCGAGGAGTACCGTTCCTTGGATTGCCAGAATCCCCACGCCCATTTGCCGAACATCGGAGCCGAGCCGGTGAGGAAACGATACCCGGCGATGGACTGGTCGAGATCGGGGCCGTAGAGGACATAGTAGTCGATGGCATCACCGGCCTCGGAAGACCATTGGATCGTGCCGGGCTTGTCGGCCGCCGCGCCGGATGCGATGTCGGTGATGGATGGATTGTCCCAGAAGAATCCGTAGCCGCGGGACGACATGAGCACGGGAATGCCGACCAGCATGTTCTGCTGCTGGAGGTGGATTTTCTTCCCCGCGAGGTTGATCCAGCCGTCCTGATGCTGGCCGAGACCGAAGATGGCTTCATCACTGGGGAATTGGAAGACCTGCTTGATCTTCCAGGTGGACTGGCGCTGGAGGGTGACGGGCTGGATGGACCGCCCGCCGTCGGCGGGCTCGGCAAGAAAAGATTTGCCGCCGGAATCTTGAAAATCGATCGCCCCGGTTTTCCGGTCGACCCGAACGCGCAGCAACTTTGTATTGAGCGTGACGCGATCGCCGGCTTCCAGGAGATCCCAATGAACCGGCGCCGGCTTGGCGATGACCGAAAGACTGTTGTCGGGCGGCAGACTCTCGGCGCGGGTGAAGGTCACGCGGACGATTCGGTCGGACCAGACTTGCAACCGAAGGATGCCGACATTCAATTTCAGCGTGATTCCCGCGGCGTCTTTGCGCAGAGCATCGGCCGCCGGGGCGCCCAGGGCCGGTGAGACGGGAGCCAGGAAGAGGAGCGAGAGCAATATGCCCAGCCGGCCGTCATTGAAGTTAAAAAGCCGGCAAGTTTTCATCGGGATTCCGCCAATGTCTGCTGATACTTGCGCATCAAGCCGGCGCGGCTGATCAGGCCGATGACGTGGTTGGGGCGGCTGTTCATGGTCACGGGAAGATGGCTGACTTCGTGGCGGGAAAAGGCCTCCAGGACCGAGCCAAGATCGTCGGTGTGCTTCACCAGCGGCACGTCGGTGCGCATCAACTCGGCGACGACCAAAAGGGGAATGGCGTCGCGATCGAGGAGGGCCATCTGGATATCGTCGGCGACGACCATGGCGACGTAGGCGCCGTGTTCATCGACGACGACGAAGTTGGCCGCGCCGCCGGCGGCGGTGAGATTGAGGATCTTCTGGAAGGGGTCGGCGCCGTGGACGATGCTGGCCGGTTCCAGGGTGACGTCCTCGACGGTGAGCCGAGTGAGGATCGCGCGATCGCCGGCGGTCCCGGTTCGGAGGCCGCGCATGCGGAGGCCCAGCGTGTAGATGGAATCCTGGTAGAGAAGGCGGGCGGTGGCGGTGGCGACGACGCAGGCGAGCATGGCGGGAACCATGACCTTGTAATCCTCGGTGACTTCAAAGCAGATGAGGATGGAGGCCAGTGGCGCGTGGACGACGGCGGCGAGGACCGCGCCCATTCCCACCAGGGCGTAGACTTCCGGTTGAACGGAGGCGAACAAATGTGAGCGTTGGAGAATGGACCCCATGACGGCGCCGGCGGTTGCGCCGAGAAACAGGGAGGGGGCGATGACGCCGCCGCTGCCGCCGCTGCCGAGTGTCAGGCAAGTGGCGATCAGCTTGATAACGCAGAGAAATGCGAGCAGGACGAGGATCGTTTCGGTGCCGGTGCTCGCCGAGGTGTAGTAATCCGGAGAAAGCAGCCGCTCGATGAATCCGTAGCCGTCGCCGAAGAACGCGGGCATGGGGTAGTCCTTGAACGGGACGGGCTTGGTGACGCCCAGAACGAGCCATCCGAAAACCAGGATATAGCCAATTCCCAGTAATCCGAGGAGCGTCCCGCCGAATGCCGGCTTGAAAACGCCGGGGATTTTGATTCGGTCGAACCAGTTCTCGGATTTATACATCAGGCGGATGAGTGCGACGCCGACCAGGCCGCAGATGAGTCCGAGCACGACGAAATTTCCCACCTGGCCCCACCGCAGGGCTTCGTGGGTGCGGATGGCGTCGGGCGAGACGTCGAAGATGGGGTGGAATTCCTGGCTGTGATGGATGAGCTTGAAGAGCAAAAGCTCGCTGACCTGGGCGATGACGCTGGCGACGACGACGGGGGTAAAAGCGCGGATGGAAAAATCCTGGAGGATGACCTCGAGGGTGAACAGGACGCCGCCGAAGGGGGCGTTGAAGATGGCGCTGATTCCGGCGGCGCTTCCGCAGCCGATGAGAACGGGCATCTGGCTTCGGGCGATGCGGAAGAACTGGCCGATGCCGGTGGCGATGCCGGCGCCGATCTGGACGATGGGGCCCTCGGCGCCGGCGGAGCCGCCGCTGCCGATGGTGACGCCGGCGGTGAGGATTTTCTCCAGCGAGACAAGCGGGCTTTGGAAGCCGCTGGTTCGCAGGACGGATTCCATGACATCGACGATGCCGTGACCTTCTCGCACGCGGAAGAGATATCGGCTGACGATACCGACGATCAATCCGCCGGCGGTGGGAAACACCACAAGCAGGATCATGCCGAACCCGCGATAGAGGCGGTTTTCGCCGCTACGGTAATAGAGGAGGTTGCGGACAAGGAGGATCAGCTCGTGAAAGCCGACGGCAGCGGCGGCGGTGACCACGCCGACGATGACCGCCAGGATGAGCAGGAAGGAATCGTCTTTGAATCCGAAGCGGGTGAGACCGCGAGTGATCGCCCCGCGGAGCCGGGCGGCGGGTTCGGTGATGTCGGGGGCCATTGGGGGAAAGAATACACACGGAAGCCGGAAATTCGAAATTCGAAACTCGAAATTCGAATCAAATTCGAAGGACGAAACTCGAAAGGCCTTGGTTTCGAGTTTCCGATTTCGGCTTTCCCGCAATACCACCTATAATCCCTCCATGCCCTCAAACCGTGGCAAGGTCGTCGTCGCGATGAGCGGCGGGGTGGACAGTTCCGTGGCGGCGGCGCTGCTGCTGCGCCAGGGGTACGACGTGCTCGGGGTCTTTCTGAGGCTGGGGACGCCCCAGGGCGTCGAGAATCATTCCGATGAATCGTCTGCGTGCTCGAAAGATTCGGGCAAGAACAAGCAGGGGTGTTGCTCGGTGCTGGATGCGGCGGACGCCCGGCGCGTGGCGGATATGCTGGGGGTCCCGTTTTACGTGTTGAACTTCCAGGAGGATTTCGCGCGGATCATCGATTACTTCGTGGACGAATACAACCGGGGACGAACGCCGAATCCGTGCGTCCGATGCAACGACTGGCTGAAGTTCGGGCGGCTGGCGAGCTATGCCGAAGCCGTGGGAGCGGATTACCTGGCCTCGGGGCATTATGCGCGCATCGCGATGGATGCAGTGACGGGGCGCAGGTCACTGCTGCGGGGCCGGGATCGGCTAAAGGACCAGAGCTACGTGCTGTTCGGCATGAGCCGAAAGACGCTGGATCACACGCTGTTGCCCGTTGGGGACATGGAGAAGCACGAGGTTCGCGCGATTGCCCGGGACATGAAGCTTCCGGTTTACAACAAGCCGGATTCGCAGGAAATCTGTTTCGTTCCGGACCAGGATTACGCGGCGTTGGTTCGGCGGAGAAGTCCGCAGTCGGTGCGGCCGGGGGAACTGGTGCTGGCGGACGGCGCGTTGGTGGGACGGCATGAAGGGCACCAACATTTCACGATCGGCCAGCGAAAGGGCGTGGGAGTGGCGTTCGGGCGGCCGATCTACGTCGTCGATATCGATTCGCAGGCCAATCGCGTCACGCTGGGCGAAAGGCAATCGCTGCGCCGCGGCGGTTTGACGGCTCGGGAAGTGAACTGGCTGACCGACCGGCCGCCGACCGCCGGCCAGCCGGTTTCGTGCCTGGCGAAGATTCGTTACAACCACGAGGCGCAGGCGGCGACGGTGACCGCGGGCGACGGGGAGATCGTGGTTCGGTTCGATGAGCCACAGTCGGCCGTCACGCCCGGACAGGCCGTGGTGTTGTACGACGGCGACGTGGTGTTGGGAGGAGGATGGATTGAGAGGGGTTTGGAAGTATAAATTCGAAACTCGAAACTCGAAATTCGAATCAAATTCGAAATTCGAATGGCGAATCAAGCGTGGTTTCGAATTTTGAGTTTTGAATTTGATTCGAGTTTCGAATTTTGAGTTTCGAATTTAGCATTTTCCCCATGTTTCCCCGCAACGTTCTCATCTTCCACTCGGGCGCTCTGGGCGACTTTGTTCAGACCTGGCCGCTCGGCCTGGCGTTGGGACGGCTCTATCCGCAGAGCCGGGTGATCTACGTCACGCAACGCCAGAAGGGCGTGCTGGTGGAGAAAGTGCTGCGGCTGGAATTCATGGATACCGAGTCGGGCTGGCATCATCTCTTCGGCGATGCGGCGCAATTGCCCGAGGTCTGCCGGCATAAGCTGGCGTCGGCACATTCGATCTTCACGTTTATTGCCAAGCCCGGGGATGCGTGGATGCATGCGGCGGGATCGGTTGCGCCGGGAGCGCAGACGATTTCGATCGAGCCTGGGGCGGTCGGGCAAATGGTGGATTCACTGAGCGGGGTTCCGGCGGTGCGGGCGGCGGTCGGGCAGATCCTTGCTTCCATTGCGGAGAGGGGGATCCATTTTCCCGGGCCGCCGGTGGCGGGGCCGGTCGGCATTCATCCGGGCGCCGGTTCGCCCACGAAATGCTGGCCGCTGGATGGGTATCTCGAGTTGATCGACCGCCTGCACGATGCCGGGCATCGGTGCCGAATTTTTCTCGGCGAGGTCGAATTGGAACGGTGGACCGGCGAGGAGATTCATCGGCTGCAATCGGCGGACGAAACGGTCCAGCCGGCGACGTATTTGGATTTGTTCCGGGAACTGTCGGCGTGTTCGGCGTTCGTGGGCAACGACAGCGGGCCGGGGCAACTTGCGGGAATTATCGGCTTGCCGAGCGTCATTCTATTTGGTCCGACCGATCCGGCGATTTGGAAGCCGCTGGGGCCGCGCGTGGGAATGCTGCGGGGTCAGCCGCTGGCGTCGTTGCCGGCGGAGCAGGTTTATCAGGCGGTTTTGCGAGGTTTGCCGCAAACGCTCTTGCCGGCGCGAGCCGATTGAATGGTTATGACTTCGGCCGCCCCTCAACCTCCGCAGCTTAGTCCGGAGAACCTGCGCGAGTTGCAGGCGGCGAGGCGTTCACTGGGCAAAATCCGGCGGGCGGTTGGCACGGCACGGTTTGAGGGATATAGCATCGCGATCTGCGGGGGGCTGACCGTTCTGATGAACACCAACAGCATCGGCTACATGCTGGTCGGGACGGTGCTGGCGGGAATCGGCATCGTGGAGATCGTCGGCGCCGGCCGGCTTCGCCGGCTGGAGGTCGGCGCGGTCCGCATGCTCGCCATCAACCAGTTGTCGCTGGCGGTGTTGATCCTTCTGTATGCGTTGTGGAACCTGCACGCGGAAGCCGCTCATCCCGTTTCGGATTTTCCCGATCTCAGTCCGTCCGATGCCAAGCTGCTTGGACAAATGGACTCTTCGGTTCTCGGCATCACTCACGAGGCGATGCTGTTGTTATACGGCTCGCTGATCGCCGCGGCGGCCGTGGAGGCGGGCATGGCCTGGTATTACTATTCGCGGGGCGGGCATCTTCGAGAATATCTGGCGCGGACGCCGCCGTGGATCGTCACCATGCAAAAGGCGGGGATTTCGGTTTAAGCGCCCAAAGAGTTTTACCGCGAAGGCGCGAAGGGGGTCCCGGCGATTAAACGCCGGGTCCCGCGAAGTTGCGCGAAGTAAAAATCGAATTCTGTTTCTTCTTCGCGTATCTTCGCGACCTTCGCGTCTTCGCGGTTAGTTTTTTCGGAAAGGTGCAATAAGACGAAGCTGCCGCGCAGACCCGGAGCTGGGGAGGGAGAATCAGGCGACGCCGTGGGCGGCCTTGTAGAGATTCCAGGTGAGATGGATCTGGCCTTGATGATGGGCTTCATGCCAGGTGAGCATCACAATGGCCTCGGCGAGGGAACGGGTCTTTCCACCGGGGGCGAGCACCTGGCGCATTAGCGATTGCGGCGTTTGCTCAGACGCGAATTTTTTGAGGGGCTCGTACCTCGCCGCCAGCTTCTGGCGAATCACCGCCAGCGTTGGGACGTTGGTGTCGGACGGCTTCGATCCCCCGCCGAAATTGGCGACCAATTCCGGGTCGCTGGCCGATCCCTGCAAGATGCCGACGTTGAGATATCTATCATGTGTGGCGGCACAATGCATTGCCTGCCAGGCGATATGGGCGCGCCCGGGACCCGGACGCCAGGCCAGAACCTTGGCCACGTCCTGACCGCTTTTCTCAATGGCATCCAGCGTTCCCAGCAATCGTGCACGGGAGAATTCCAGGGCGAAGACCAGCGATTCACTGTCCATGGGTATCGCATCCTGCGGGCAAAGGGGGATTCAAGCAGCGCAAACACCCTCGCCCCCATCCGGGGGTACCTCGGGAGCGATGCCGATCGTTCGGCGTGCCGACGCCAATCTTACTGCTTCTGGCTCTTCTTGATGATGATGTAGGCAACGATGCACACGACGCCCACAATGATCAAGACCCAATTCAATGTTGACATGGAGGAGGATTCTATTCGCTCCATTACGTATTGCCAAGGCTTGATCCAACAAAAGACATGGGCGTATGTGACTGCCGAATGGCAAGTGCGGTTTTTGCGCAATTCGGCGTATTTGCGCCCGACATTTGTGCATATCGCGCATTCCAGGGGGGACGCCGATGCGGATGATTGACGGTCCTGGTTCAAAGGTTACAACAGTGTTGCTATGGCGGATGCGCAAGCTCCTGACGGCGATTGGGTCGCATCATCCCAGTTGGAGCAGGGGGTTGGCTTCAATCCGCTGGAATTTGGCATGACGCCGCACGGCCCGCGAATGCTTAGCGGGACGTCGACATGGACTTCGCATATTCCATTTGCATTTGTGGCGATGGAAATAATCCGGCCGGCCGTCCTCGTTGAACTGGGGACTGCGGCGGGCGATTCCTATTGCAGTTTTTGCCAAGCGGTCGTCGAGCTTGAACTTCCCACCCGCTGCACGGCAATCGATACCTGGAAGGGTGATTCCCACCAGGGGCGTTATTCGGAAGATACGTTCCGTAAGTTTTGCGGTTATCACGATCCGCTCTACGGCACGTTCTCGCGGCTGCTGCGCGCCGAGTTCGATCAGGCGGCCGTTAAATTCCCCGACGGCAGCATCGACGTTCTGCACATCGATGGGTACCACACCTACGAAGCGGTGAAACACGATTTTGAGACCTGGCTGCCGAAACTCAGCCGCCGCGCCGTGGTGTTGCTCCACGATACTCAGGCCCGTTTCGAAGGGTTCGGCGTGTGGAAGTTTTGGGGAGAAGTGTCCTCGCGATATCCGAATTTTGAGTTTCACCATGGATACGGGTTGGGTGTTTTGGCCGTGGGCCCCGACGCACCGCCGAATTTCTTGGCGTTTTTGCAAGTCGCGCGCGATTATCCCGAAGTGATACGCGCATATTTTGCGTCGAAAGGACGTGGCATTGAAGCCCAAAGCTACCTGATCCGAGTGGGCATCGAACTGTGTCACCAACATTCGCTCGTCGATCGCTGGGCGCGCACCGCCGGCCAAGCCGGCGTCGCCCCGGCTCCCGATCCAGCGCTGGCCCAATCCAACCCGATTGAATACGCGCGCTGCTTGTCCGATCGGCTGAAAGTCATGATCAACGCCGACCTGGATCTTCGCCGAACCGTTTCCCGCGAAGTGCCCCCCGGTTAACCCTCTTGAGGCCCGTGTTTTCCTCGTTTCAAACCATGCTCGCTTGGATCGCCACGCAACGGCCCATGATGCTTGGGCGCGTGATCGATTGGTCGAACATCAACAGCTATTCGTTCAACGTGCCTGGCCTGAAAAAATTGGGCGAGGTCGTCGAGCGGGAGTTTTCGGTGTTGGAGGGCGAGATTCAATGGCACGATCTTCCGCCGCTGGTCTTCATCGACGAGCGGGCCCAGGCCAGGCATAAGCCGTTGGGGCGGGCGATGACGATTACCAAACGGCCGGGGGCGAAGCTTAGGATTTTGCTGAACATTCATCTGGACACGGTTTATCCACCGGATTCGCCGTTCCAATCCGCCGTGGAAGAGGCGGACAAGATCCGCGGGCCCGGGGTCGCCGACGCGAAAGGGGGGTTGGCCGTGATGCTGACGGCCCTGGAGGCGCTGGAGCGCAGCGGGAAGGCGGAGGCAATCGGGTGGCAAGTGTTGCTGAATCCCGACGAGGAAATCGGATCGCCCGGCTCGGCGGGGTTGCTGGCGGCGGCGGCGAGGGATTGCCATTTCGGGTTGCTGTTTGAGCCGGCGCTTCCGGATGGTGCGCTGGTGGACCGTCGCCGGGGTTCGGGGAATTTCTCGATCGTGATTCGCGGCCGGGCTGCTCATGCCGGCCGGGATTTCGCCGCGGGACGCAGCGCCCTTCTGGCGGCGGCGAAGCTCTCGCTGGCGCTTCATTCGCTCAACCAGACGCTGCCGGGGGTGACGGTCAACGTCGGGGCAATCGATGGCGGCGCGCCGCCCAATGTTGTGCCCGATCTGGCCATCTGCCGAATCAATATCCGCACGACTCAGCTCGCGGACGAGCAAATCGTCACCAACGCTGTCAAGAATCTCGTATCGGAGTTGAATTCAGCCGAAGGCATTTCCGCCGAGTTGCACGGGCAATTCGCCTCCCCCGCGAAAATCCCCGACGACCGCACCCTGCGTCTACTGGATGCGATCATTTCCTGCGGAAAGGAGCTGGGCATGACGCTGGCCACGCGCTCCTCCGGCGGGGCATCGGACGGCAACCGCCTCGCGGTCGCCGGCTTGCCCAATGTCGACAGCCTTGGCGTCCGCGGCGATCTCATTCATACTCCCAATGAATTCATGATCCCCGACAGTCTGGTCGAGCGTGCCCAACTGGCGGCGCTGCTCATGCTGAAAATCGCGTCGGGGGATATTGATCCAGCCCCATTTTGCCGATGAAAGCCAAAGGGAAATTGACTTGGGAGGGCGCATAAAATGAATGACGAAATCCGAAATCCGAATGACGAATCAAATCCGAAATCCGAATGACGAAAAGGATGCCGCTTCGGATTTCGGGTTTCTGATTTGGTCCAGCCATGGTTTTCATCCGCCCAGTTTCGCTCGCCGACCTCGATCAACTCGTTCAGCTTGCCCAGCAGGCGGGAGCGGGGCTGACGACGTTGCCGGGCGACCGCGACGTGCTTAAACGCCGAATCCTCAAATCGCAGCGATGTATCGAAAATATCCCTGATAAACCTGGCGGCGAAAGCTATCTGTTCGTCATGCAGGATGCCGAGTCGAACAGGATCGTCGGTGCCAGCGGGATGGTCTCGAAGGTGGGCGGGTTCGAACCGTTTTATGCGTATCGCGTTGAAAATCAACGGCTGGATTCCGATCTGTTGAAGATTCACAAGGAGATTCCGGTGCTGCACCTGGTCCACGAGCACGATGGGCCGGCGGAGGTGGGGTCGCTGTTCCTTTCGCCCGATTACCGGAAAAAGGACTACGGGCGATTTCTGCAACTCGTGCGGTTTCTATTCATCGCGGAATATCCGCAGGCGTTTGAACCGGTGGTAGTGTCGGAGCTTCGCGGCGTGATCGACGCCGATGGTCGTTCGGCGTTCTGGGACGCGGTTGGAAAGCATTTCTTTGAAATTGATTTTCCCCAGGCCGATTACCTGAGCGTGGTGAACAAGAAATTCATTGCCGAGCTGATGCCGACGCATCCGATTTACGTTCCACTGCTGCCGGCGGAGGCGCAGCGCGTGATCGGCAAGGTGCACGAATCGAGCCTGCCGGCGCTGAAGAACCTGGAAGCGGAGGGTTTTACGTTCAACGGGATGCTGGATATTTTTGATGCGGGCGGCTGCGTGAGTTGCAAACGGGACGACATCCGCACGGTGCGCCATAGCCGCACGGGGATCGTGCAGAAAATCGTTGATGACGCGATCGAATCACCGACGTTCATGATCGGGAGCTTTTCGCCGTCGTTCCGGGCGACCATCGGGGCGTTGCGAACCGAGGATGGGGATCGCCTGTGCGTCGAATCGCGCGTTGCGTCGGTGCTGAACGTTTGCATCGGCTCTTCCATTCGTTATGCCACGTTGCGACCGGAGGCCGGTTCGGCCGCCCCATCGAAGAAATCCGCCAATGACGCTCACTGACGAATCCAAAATCTCGCGCATCGTCGGTGCCGCTCGCCAGGCGTTCGGGGCTTGGTCCAACACGCCGATCGAACGTCGCATCGCCCTTTTGCTGGCGCTGGCGGATTATTACCGTGGGGAGAAGGAAACCATCGCGCGGAAGATTTCCGAGGAGACGGGCAAGCCGCCGTGGGAATCGCGACAGGAAGTCGATTCCATGGCCAACAAAATCCCGATCTCGATTGATGCCTATCAGGAGCGTTGCCGCGAGCAAAGCCGCGTTCTGCCCGATGCCACGGGCTTCACGCGATTCCACCCGCACGGCGTTCTGGCGGTGCTGGGGCCGTTCAATATGCCCGGCCATTTGCCGAATGGGCACATCGTTCCGGCCCTATTGGCGGGGAACACGATTGTCCTGAAACCAAGTGAATTGACGCCGCAGTCGGGCGAGATTTTCGCCCAGGCTTTCGCGGCGGCGGGTTTCCCACCTGGAGTTTTCAATCTCGTTCAGGGCGGCAAGGAAACCGGAGCGCGGCTGGCGCGGCATCCGGATGTGAACGGCGTTCTGTTCACGGGCAGCACGGCAGGCGGGATCGCCATTCGCCGAGACTGCGCCGATCAACCCGGAAAAATCCTCGCGCTGGAAATGGGCGGGAATAACCCCTTGATCGTTCGCGAAGCGGGCGATCCGGCGGCGGCGGCATATCTGATCATTCAATCGGCTTACATCACAGCGGGGCAGCGGTGCAGTTGTGCGCGGCGGCTGATCGTCGTCGGCGGGAAGGAATGGGATGCGCTGGCGAGCCGGCTGGTGGGGATCATAAAGAACATTCGCATTGGCTTGCCGAGCGATGATCCGCAGCCATTCATGGGGCCCGTGATCTCCGTTGAGGCCGCGGAAAAACTGCTGCATATTCAAGCAGAGTTGATTCGAGGCGGGGGGATTGCACTGGCGGAGATGACGCGCTCGCCGCGGCATCCGGCGTTGCTTTCGCCCGGGTTGATCGACGTGACCCATGTCGGCAATCGACGGGATGCCGAGATCTTTGGGCCGATATTGCAAGTCATGCGCGTGGACGACTTCGATGCGGCTATCCGGGAAGCCAATAACACCTCCTACGGCCTGTCAGCGGGATTGATTTCGGACAACGCGGAGTTATATGGGAAGTTCCTGCGTGAAATCCGCGCCGGGGTGATTGCGTGGAATCGGCCGCTCACCGGCGCCAGCAGCCAGTTGCCGTTCGGCGGCATCGGGCAATCGGGGAACCACCGTCCCGGCGGATACTTCGCGGCGGATTATGCGGTCTATCCCGTCGCCGCGCTTGAATCCGCCAAGGCTCAACTTCCCGAGAAACCTTTGCCGGGGATTGTCGTGTAGGCGCGATTGCCCGCCTGCACCAAGCCGCCCGGAGGCGGCTCTTTCATGCGCAGATAGTAAAATGCTGGGCCATGTACAAGTTTTTATTGGCGATATTTGAGTTGGTTTTTGTCATCTCCTTAGCCGTGCTGGTACTTGCAATGCGATCCAGAACGGTCGCGCGATGGAATCCCAAAGGAGGCCAACCCGTCTTTCGACGTGTGCCCATTTGGGTTCTATTTCTATTTGTGGTCTTCGCTGCGTTGATGCTTGGTGTAGTCGCCCAAATGGGCAAATAGGACAAAAATTCAAATTGGGTCACTACCTCCGGTTGCGAATTCCCATCTCCGGCTTGAAGGGGTTCCCCGCAGGCTCTACCTTATTGAGCAATCTGGCGTATCTAACTCGAGACAGGCCGAGGAGGAACGAATGCTCATCTCGCAATTGAATCAAGGGCCGTTGGCGTTGCTTGTCCTGGTGCTGGCCTTTGCGGCATCGGCCGTGGGAGGCGGTCCCACCACTCAGCCGGCGCCGGTGAAACTGACCGCGGAAAAGGATCATCAGCGGATGATGAAGCTTCTGCATCTGGCTTCGCTGCCGCCGGGGGCGAACGGGCAGCATCCAAATTACGATGAGTCCAAAGCCAATCCGTATCCGAATCTGCCGGACCCGTTGACGCTGAACGATGGGCGGAAAGTGACCACGCCGGAAATGTGGTGGGATCAGCGGCGACCGGAAATCGTGGAATATTTCGAACGTGAGATTTATGGAAGAACGCCGAAAATCACGCCGAGCGTGAGCTGGGAGGTCGCCGGTATAACCAACAACGGCAAAACCATCACCAAGAGGCTCATTGGGCACGTCGATAATTCGTCGTATCCGCTTATCACCGTGAACTTGCAGCTCACGCTGGTGACTCCGGCGAACGCGGCCGGGCCTGTTCCGGTGATGATGCAGTTCATCGCCCCGTTCGGAGGGCCGGGATTTCGCCGGCCCGGCGCTGCGACGCGGCCTGGCGGGGCGGGGACTCGACCCGGCGGGTTCGGCGGATTCGGTGGATTCGGCAGCGGTCCAACTTGGATGCAGCAGGTGCTGGCCAAGGGCTGGGGGTATGCCATCATCAATACTTCGAGCATTCAGGCGGACAATGGCGCGGGCCTGACGCAGGGGATTATCGGCTTGGTCAACAAGGGTCAACCGCGCGCGCTGGATGATTGGGGCGTGTTGTCCGCCTGGGCGTGGGGCGCGAGCCGGGCGCTGGACTATTTCGAGACGGACAAGTCGGTGGACGCGCGGCAGGTCGGACTCGAAGGTCACTCGCGATGGGGAAAAGCGACGATTGTGGCGATGGCGTTCGATCAGCGCTTCGCGATCGCGTATGTAAGTTCTTCGGGCGAAGGCGGGGCCAAGCTCCATCGCCGAAATTGGGGTGAGCTGGTGGAGAATATTGCCGGAAGCGGCGAATACCACTGGATGGCCGGCAATTTCCTGAAGTACGCCGGGCATTGGAACGATTTACCGGTGGATTCCCACGAACTGATCGCGCTGTGCGCTCCGCGGCCGGTGATGATCACGGGCGGGATTGCGGCGGCGGGTGATGGGTGGGTCGATGCCAAGGGGATGTTCATGGCCGCCGTGGGGGCGGGGCCGGTTTACAAGTTGCTGGGCAAGAAGGATCTGGGCACCACGGAAATGCCGCCGGTGGATACCGCGCTGATCGACGGCGACGTGGTGTTCCGCCAGCACAAAGGCGGGCATAGCGATGCCTTCGATTGGCCGACGTTTATAAAATTCGCCGGGCGCTATCTCAAAGCGCCTGCCGCCGCGGCAACGCAACCTGGCGCGGACGTGCGATGATGCCGGCGCATGAAACCAACTTCGACGCGATTTGCGGTCCGACGCACAATTACGCGGGGCTTTCACCGGGCAATCTGGCTTCGGTGGCGCATACGAATCAGCCGTCGAATCCGAAACAGGCGGCGCTAGAGGGGCTGGCGAAGATGAAATTTCTGGCGGACCTGGGCGTGTCGCAGGCAGTCCTGCCGCCGCACGAACGGCCGGATGTTTGGACGCTCAAACGGCTGGGATTTTCCGGGTCGGATGCGCAGGTCCTGGATGCGGCCCGGAAATATCCGGCGCTGTTGGCGGCGTGCGGGTCGGCGTCGGCGATGTGGGCGGCCAATGCGGCGACCATTTCACCCAGCGCCGATACCGCCGACCACCGGGTCCATTTCACCCCGGCCAATCTCGTCACGCAGTTTCATCGGTCGCTGGAGCCGGCGACCACGGCGGCGGTTTTGAAGGCCATCTTCGGCGATGAATCGGCATTTGCCCATCACGACCCGCTGGTCGCTTCGCCGCATTTCGCCGATGAGGGGGCGGCCAATCATACGCGGCTGTGCCCGGCCCACGGCCAGAGGGGACTGGAGGTTTTCGTTTTCGGCCGGCGGGCGTTTTCGGACAATCCATCGGCTCCGGTGCGTTTCCCGGCCCGGCAAACGCTGGAAGCATCCGAATCCGTCGCGCGGCTGCATGGGCTTGATCCGGACCACGTGATGTTTCTCCAGCAGAGTCCTCGTGCCATCGATGCCGGGGCATTTCACAACGACGTGGTGGCGGTCGGGAATCTGAACGTGCTGATGTACCACGCCGCGGCATTTGCGGAGCTTGAATTCGAAAAACTTCGGGGCCGGCTCGAAAAAGATGAATGTCCCCTTTTCGCGGTGGCGGAGTCGCGGGTTCCGCTGGCGGATGCGGTATCGTCGTATCTGTTCAATAGCCAGATCGTTTCGCTGCCGGATGGGACGATGGCCCTGATCGCGCCGATGGAATCGCGAGATAATCCGCGGACGCGGGAATTTCTCGACGATTTGTTGGCTCGCAACACGCCCATTCGACAGGTGCATTTTGTGGAAGTCCGGCAGAGCATGAACAACGGCGGGGGGCCGGCGTGCCTGCGGTTGCGCGTCGTGCTGACGGACCGGGAACGCTCGCTGGTAAACCCGGCCGTGTTTCTCACCGATGCGCTTTACGAATCGTTGAAAAAGTGGATCGACCGGAATTATCGAGACCGGCTCACGCCGTCCGATCTGGCCGATCCCCAACTTCTGGACGAATCGCGGCGGGCGCTGGATGAATTGACGCGGGTGCTTAAGCTGGGATCGATTTATCCATTTCAGGGGGGGCCGCCGTATCCGTTCCCTCCACTCCGGCCATGAGACGCAGGACGCGGTCCTGGGTGACTTGGTCGCGTTTCAACTCGCCGACGAGTTTTCCCTGGCGCATGACCAGGATGCGCGTGGAGAGATTCAGCAGTTCGGGAAGCTCGGAGGAGATGAGCATGATGGCGATGCCCTGGCCGGCGAGGTTGTCGATGAGTCCGTGGATCGCGGCCTTGGCGCCGACGTCGACGCCGCGAGTCGGTTCATCGACGATCAGGAGCTTGGCGTTTCTGCCGAGCCATTTGGCCAGGGCGATCTTCTGCTGATTACCGCCGCTGAGGCCAGCGACGGGGGTTTCCAGCGTCGGGGTTTTGACGTTGAGGCGGTCGAAAAAGGTCCGGGCGGCGTTTCGTTCGGCGTGTTGGTCTATTGTTCCCATCCGGCGGAATCGGCGGAGCATGGCCAGGGAGAAGTTTTGGCGGCCGCCCATCTTCAGAACCAAACCCTGGTGCTTGCGATCTTCGGGAACCAGTGCGATTCCACGGCGCATGGCCGCGCGCACGTTTCCAAGAGCCAACGGCTTGGATTCGAAGATGATGGTTCCGGCGGCGCGGCGATCGAGGCCGAAGACGGCCGTGGCGATCTCGCTACGGCCGGCGCCGACGAGGCCGGCGAATCCGACGATTTCGCCGGCCTTAACGTCGAAGCTCACGTCGTGAAACTTGCCGGGCGAGGAGAGATGTTTCACGGAAAGAATCACGTTGCCGGGGGTTTTGTCGAGGTGGTGGGGGAAATAGGCTTCGATGCTGCGGCCGATCATCATGCGGACGACGGAATCCGGATTGGCGTCGGCGCGGTCGAGGGTTCCGGCGCATTTTCCGTCGCGGAGGACGGTGACGCGATCGCAGAGCCGAAAGACTTCGGGGAGGCGGTGGGAGACGTAAATCATGGTGACGCCGCGCGCTTTCAGACGGCGGATCAGGGCAAAGAGGTTTTCGGCATCGGGCTGCGGGAGGGAACTGGTGGGCTCGTCAAAGACGAGAATGCGGGCGCCGGTTCCGACGGCTGAGGCGATCTGCACCAATTGCTCGTGGGCGGTGGAAAGGGCGCGCATGTTCTGGCGCACGTCCAGGCGAGCACCGATGTCGGCCAGGAGCTTTTGGGCGCGTCGTTCCATTTCGCGGCGGTCGATTAGAAAGCGTAGGCGGCGGGGGTAATTGCCCATACAGAGGTTTTCGGCGACGGAAAGATCGGGGCAGAAGGCCAATTCCTGATGGACCATGCCGATGCCCGCGGCGCGGGCGTCGGCGGGGGAGGAGAAATGGCGTTCGACGCCATCGATGGCGATGACGCCGGAGTCCGGGTGGTAGATGCCGGCCAGGAGTTTTCCGCAGGTGGATTTCCCCGCGCCGTTTTCGCCTACCAGGCCGTGACATTCGCCGGCAGCGATGGAAAAGGAGACGTCGTCCAGCGCGGTGACGCCGGCGAAAGTCTTGGTTATGGATCGGTAGTCGATCATTGGGAAAAAGTGCAACTTCCTGATCATTTTTTCAGCCATTTGTCCCAGTATCCCGCGAAATCATCGACGGACATGCGTTGGGTATTCGGTTCGACGGGGAGCGTGGGATCGGGCTTGTTCAGCGTGACGAGCGTGAGAGGATTGGGAATGGCGTGGGTATCGGGATTGACTCCCTCGGGGTCTTTGCCGTTGAGGATCTTGTCGACCAGAATCTCGACGGTGCGATGGCCCCAGCCGTAGCAATCTTGGGAGATCAATTCATCCACATACCCATTTCGAAGATACGTCAAACATTTGGGAAGCGCGTCGCAGGAGACGACTTTGATGGAGCCGGGGGGTTGCCAGGTGAGCGCATTTTCAGTGAACAGAGGCCAACCACCGATGAAGACCCAGCCGTCGATCTTGCCGGGGTTGGCGGCCATGGCCTGGCTGATTCTCTGGGCGGCGGCGCCGGGCTCTTCCGCGTGATAGAAGACACCGTTGCCGCCGTTCAATTCCTGCATGTTGGGATGTTTGGCCAGTTCCTCGCGCACGGCCTTTATGCGGCGCTGAAGATTCGGGCCGGTTTGATTGCCGCCGAGAATGGCGATGGTTCCCTTGTCGCCCATAATTCGAGCCAGTTCGGACATCAGGAGATGGCCCAATTGAATGTCATCGGTTCCATAGTCGCACAATCGCTTGCTTTGGGGCGCATCGGAGTCGAAGCAGACGACGACGACGCCCTTGTCCACGGCGTCGTCGATCGCCGGCGTCAACATCTGGGCGGCGGAGCAGGAGACGGTCATGCCATCGACTTTCTCATTGGCCAGGGAATTGATGGCGTTGACCTGGGCGGCGGGGTCTTCGTCGGGCGGGGTGCGCCATTCGAGTTCAATGTTGACGCCGTATTTGTCGCCGAGTTCCCTGGCGGCATCGAGTGCGCCGGTGTGGGCGGCCTGGAAGACGTCGTTGGCCTCGCTCTTGGCGACCATACCGATGTGGATGGTCCGCTTTTGGCCGGCAGCGGCGCCGGTGTCGGCGGCCTTTTTGCATCCCATGGGCAAAACCGCCGCGATCAGGCAAACCGCCGCCAATCCGCCCAGCATTCGTGTCAATCCGCGCATTGCGATCCTCCGCGTCTGGTTGAAATATTTCGCTACACCGAAGCCTTTGCGCCGGCCAACCGGCGCTGACGAACGTACTCACTGATCGAGTCGATCGCCACCGCGACAATGATGGCGCTTCCGACGATGATCAACTGATATTCGGTTTTCCAATGAAGGGTGATGATTCCATCCTGAATCATGGCGATGATGATGGTTCCGAGGAGGGCGCCCAGGGCGGTTCCCTTGCCTCCGGTGAGGCTTGCACCGCCGACGACGGCGGCGGCGATGACGGTCAGTTCGTATCCCGAGCCCGATCCGGTCGAGGTGGCGCCGAAACGTCCGAGCCAGACCATGCCGGCGATCCCCGCCGTCAGGCCGGCGACGGCGTAGACCCGCAGCTTGATCCATTTGGTTCGCAGGCCGCTGAATCGGGCGGCCTCCTCATTGCCGCCGACGGCGTAGATTTCGCGCCCGCCGGCTGTCTGCGAAAGGTAAAACCCGCCGATGGCCGTGACGACGAGCATGACGAGCATGGGCATCGGCCGCTGGCCGAAGATGCTCAGCCGCATGAAATGATCGGTGAAGGCGACGGGGATCTGGTGATCCTGCATGGGGATTTCCTGGAGCTTGGTGGTGACGACGGTGATGCCGCGGAAGATGCTCATGGTGCCAAGAGTGACGATGAACGGGTGCATATTGAGGCTTACAATCAGCGCGCCGTTGAGCAATCCGCAGAGGAGTCCGACGCCCATCGGCAGCAGGAAAGCGGCGGGGAGGACCTCCCAGGCGGGGGCGTCCTTGGGAAAATATTGCAACACGCGGGCGGCGGTGAAGGCGGAGAGGGCCATGGTCGATCCGACGGAAATGTCGATGCCGCCGGAAATGACCACCAACGTCATTCCGACGGCCATGATGGCGTAATAGGAGGCGGGAGTGGCGATCTCTTCGAGCAGATTGCCGGGATTGAGGAAATGGTTTTCCTCGCCTGGGGCGGCCAGGATATAGCCGCAGATGCTCAGACCCAGGCCCATGACCAGAATGACGAGCACCAGCCCCAATTCCTGCAACCGCGGCAAGCCGCGGCGCGGGAGCGCCGGTGCGACCGGCGAGGCATATTCAACGGGAATTTCCGTTTTCATCCGTCGGGGCGATTATAAGCAAGGCTGGTTGAAAACTCGAAGATGCCAACCAATCGTCTCTCCAGGATTTGAACGCCCGACAAGGCAAGCGCAACGGCAATTACTTACAGCGACGCCGGCGGGCCAATATGCCGGCCGAGCCGAACGTCAACAGGCCCAACGATGCCGGTTCGGGCACATCGGCAAGGCTGATGCTGTTGGCCATGGCGAACGCGTCCATCGCCGCGACGTCGCCGGCCGATGCCGCGCCGCTGACGCCCTGGTTATAGTTCGCCGCCAGGGCGTTGAAGTCGGCGCCGTTCACCACGCCGTTGTAGAAGAAGTCGCCCTGGTCCCAACCGTTGGCACTTTGGTTAAAGTTTGCCGCCAGAATGAGGAAATCCGTGCCGTTGACCAAGCCGTCGAGATTGACGTCGCCCAGCAGCGTGTAGGCCACCTCGATCTGGCCCGAGCTCAGGCCTTGGACGACGCCATCTTTGCCATCGGCATAACCGAGGCCGTATTGCGGGCCATTGATGTTGGTTTGCGCCGCCGTGGAAATGATGCCCGGGCCATTCCAACCGCCGCCGTTGTAGCCGGATTTGATGTACCCGGCGATTGTGGTGATCGGATCGCTGGCGCCGTAGGTGATGATGACGTGATTGTTGTTCACGTCCAGCACGCCGTTCCCCGTGACCAGCAACGACTTGAGGTTGATGGAACTGGTCACGGCCGGGCCGGCGCCGCCGGAGACTCCGGTGGCCAACTTCAATGTTCCACCCGTGATGCTCATGCCGCCGACGCTCAGTGCGGCGCCGAGGGTCAGCGTATCACTGCCGGATTTTGCAAATACCCCGGCATCGGCGATTTTGCCACCGCCGGTGCTGGTGATGGTGTAGTTGCCCAGGCTGTTGTTGACTGTGACCGAGCCGGGGCTGACCGTGCTGTTCAACGTCACGGCGTAATGGTTGTTGTTGGTGTCGTTGAAAATGACATTGCTGCCATCGGTGTAGGCCGTTGCGGCGGTGCCGGTGTTCCAGTTGTTGTTGGTGGTGTCCCAGGTCTTTCCATCGCTCGGGCTGAGGCCGAGGGTGTTATTCCAGGTGAGATTCGCCGGTGTCGGGACGGCCGCGAAGTCATAAGCAAGGGCGTAGTTTTCGCTGTTGGAGATATCGCCCTGGCTGCCGGGGCCGGGGACGCCGCCGGCCTTGAAGACTTCCAGATCGTAAGTGTCGCCGGCGGTCAGGCCCACATCGTACAACTCCTGGACGTTATCAACGGTGCTGCTGCTATAGTCCAGGGGCGTCGTGGTGTTGCGGGTCGCGTCATAGAGAAACAAGTCGAGATTGTTGATCGGATTGCTGGTGACCATGGCCTGGCCGGGCCTTTCCCACACCAGCGTGGCTGTCAGGGTGTAACTGCTCGCGCTGCTGGAAGTGGGAACGAGGTAATGGTCGTAAACGTCCTGAGCGGACGAACTGGAGAATGTTTTAAAATTCCATCCGACGAGCGGATCGGTATAGCCGCTGCTGATGGCGGAATGATTGCCGCCGAGCGCTTCGAAGGAAGTGACGCTGGGGCTTTGCTGGCCGGCCTCGAGTTGGATGTACGAGTTGTAGACGTTGAGAACTCCCGCTCCATAATTGACGTCGAGCGGCGCGGTATGGGTATGGGTCCAGCCCGCAGGCTTGACGGCGCCGTTGAGAAGCACGGCCTTGATCGTCCGCGGATCGGTGGCGCCGGTGGACAGGACAGAGCCGGCCTGGACAAGCAGGGCCGCGGCTCCGCTCACGAGCGGGGTGGAATAGCTGGTGGCGGAAGCGGGGGCGACAATATCCGGTTTGGATCGGCCGTTATCGACGGTCGGACCAGTGCTCGACGAGCCCCCGTAGGCGCCCACTCCAATGCCATTGTACGCCGTCGCCGGCGCATTCACCTGGCCGCCGTTGCCGATCGCGGAAACGAAAATAGTCTGATACTCCGCCACGTAATCGTCATACATAAGATCGGCGTCCTGCTGATCGGCAACAGTGAGTGACGAGCCATTACTCTCCGTGAAGATGAAGCTCTGATTGACGATAGCATCGCTGATGGGCATGGCGTTGCTGACGATGCCGCCCGTGAAATAATCGGCCGAATAGTTGTCAACGTGCTGCACGCCGGGGGCAACGCCGGTGGTGGCACTGTAAAAATTGTCGGCGACGTAATTGGCGTGTCCGGACCCGTTGGCTGCATTGTACGTCGAGGTCGGGTTACCGTTGTCATCGTAATAGGTGAAGAGGCTTTGCGGTTGGCCGACAGTCGTGGGATTGACCTCAAAGGTATTGGCTCCCGAGACATCGGCCTCGGCCTGCCCGACGGTGACGCCGCTGCCGGTCAGAGCGGGATTGAGGCTCCGCAGTTCGATCAGCCCGATGGGATCCGCTGCCCGCGCAGCCTCGGTAATCGCGACGCCGGTGATGAAAACGCCCGCCCGCCAACGAATGGTCGATCGTTTTGCGCAAACCCTCCACTCCATCCAAATCCTCCCGGGACACGCCCCGGCGGAAGAATATTGCCCGTCACTTCCTTGTTTGACCTTCCGCCCATCAGGGCCAGCCATTAATCCGAATGATAACTCATTTCCCGTGCCGGGGTGCACTATTTTTGGTCTAAAGCGACACAAATTGCGATAAGTTGGTCGACAATCTTCCCCATTCTGACATATCTAACCGTTTCCTAATCATATGCCAAAGGTCTAGCTCACTTGGTTTGCAGCATGACTTCGGCCGATAACGCGCCGTTTTTTGCGGCGGCCTGATCGGCATTCAGATCAACCGCAAAATACTGGGAAGCCGGGTCGTAGGAAACGTCCAGCGCATGGTCGGCAACGCTGGCTGTGACCGGCGATGGGCAGCATCCGTGCAGGCGTATGCCCTTTTCCCCTTGGGCGAAGATCACATCGACGGTGAGCTTTTTCGGCTCCTGTTGTAAGGACGCGATGCGCTGTTTGCCGTTGGAGACGAACTTTCCGGCGTCACCGAAGAGGGCGATGCCGCTGATTCCCGGCTGGGCGATGACGTAATAATTGAAGCCGTCCTTGTTCAGGGGGGCACTGAACGTCGCGTCAGGATCTTCCCGATAGGCTTGCTGATTGAAAAAGTCGTAGACGTACGCTGTGCCCTTGACGCCGATGGCCCGCATCGAGAACGCGGCATCCTGAACGTCGAACTCGTCGGCGGGAGCAGGCTGCTCCCTGGCTTTCAGGTCTTCCGGCGGCGCGTCCAGGCTTCTCCTGTGCGCTGTGGGGATGCGATACGCCAGGACATATTCAGTTCTCAGCCCGCCATGGTCGGTGTAGGTGCTCGCGACCAGGGCCCGAGATTCACCCTGGGCCTCGGCGATGTAGGAGGAATCCAGCGGCAGGATGGGGGCGTCGGGCTTGACGATGACGCCGTCGGCGCGGACGGCCTTGAGAATATTGTCATTGTCCTCCTTGCCGATCTCGTCGCCGAAGCCCACCATTCCGCCCGACAAATCCGAAAGGAGGATGTTCCCCGTCTCGGAACTGAGATAGGCATCTGTCCAGGGCCAGATTCCCATGGCCGACGCCAGGCGCGAGCCGTAAAGAAAATCGTGCCAGCGGTCGCGGCGAAGGCGATCTTCACTCGTCCGGATCGTGGTGAGGTTGGAGTAACGGCTTGCCTGGAGAAAGTGGCATGGAAACGGCATGCAATACTGCATGGTCATCCCGTCATCACCGCAGGCGGTGGCCATGCCGGTGAGGAATTCGTCGCCGGCATCGACGGTGGCGGCCAATTGCGGCGAATGCAGATAGATCTCGCTGAGCCAATCCTGCTCGTAGGCAAACGCTCCGGCGCCATGGACGTATCCGACGATATCGTACCAATAACGCGGGTCGGTGGCGGCGAATCCGGCGATTTGATAGCTCTGGTGATACGGGCTGGCTGGATCGATCCAACGGTTGTGGGTCATAATCGGCAAGCCGAGCTTTTGCTGAAACGCCTCCAGGCCTTGCGGGAAAACGCTTGGATGCGCGCGGTATTCCATCAATCCGCCGTAGCGGTTCCATTCGCCCGGCGGCATTTTGGGGTTCTTAGTTTTGCCCGGCCTTCCATCGGGGCCGGTGGACGATTTGTAATACCACCAACTGTCCAACTGAACGTATTTCACGGGGATGTTTTTCTGGCGGAAATGTTGAGCCAATTCCAACAGCGTCCCGCCATAGCCCAGCTTTGGATCAAAGTTGTAGTAGTAATGCGTTCCGTTGTCGGTCCAATATCCCAGGTATTTCAGGCCGATGTCGCAGTCATTCGCCGGGCGGGTCTTGCCCTGCAAGTCTGTCAGGGTTCGGCCGAATAAGTCCCAGGTGCGGTTGATTCCCTTGCCAAAGGCCACCAGGGTTTCTTGCGTGAATCCGGCCGGGATGTTCCTCACGGTATCGCGCAATTCGCCGACGATATGGGTCCGGGCGTCGCCGCCGATGCTCTGAATCAGAAAATGCGAGGCCGGCGAGATGATGAACGTGTCGGCATCGTCGTCGAAGATCATCCACGGCGACCCGCTGTCGACCGGCTCGAACGCCACCGGCGAATGGGACTTTTGACGAAAGCTCATGACGTGAGATTTCTTCGGCAACGCGTCGAAATCGGGGAAGGCGAGAAGCGGCTTGGGCGCGGCGGCGTCATAGATCAGCGAGAACATCGCCAGCGATTTGTTTTGGTACGAACGAATTTTTTCCGTCAGCGGAATGCCGTGGCTTTGTAGATGTATGGTGGTGTCGACGAATTGGCCGATGGCGTCGGCGCCTTCGACGCCTTTATCGCTTGAACCCGTCCAGCCGCAACCGAGCGTCCAGTCGGGATTGTCGGGGGCGGCGATAACATAATTGCCGGTTTCCGAAGCATTCGCGGCCGCGGCAAATATCGCCAAACCCAGGATTATTCCGAGTCGAAAAAACGTCTGCCGAACCACGGCGACCTCCCGGACAATTCCAGCCCCAATCCATGATACACCAGCGCGCCGGGGATTCACCATGCCGGTTGAAGTCGTCGCGGTTTGCCCCTATTGTCAATCGAACCAACGAAGGAAGGCAAGGAATTCCCATGGCAAATCCCATTTCAGATTCGGCCCTCGACATGATTTTCCGGCAGGCCCGTACGCATACGGCGTGGTTGCCCAGGCCGGTCGGCGACGATCTGCTGCGGGCGGTGTACGACCTGGCGAAGCTGGGGCCGACATCGGCGAACACCATGCCGATGCGGATCGTGTTCGTCAAATCGCCGGCGGCCAAGCAGCGGCTGAAACCCGCGCTGCATGGGGGAAACGTGGAGAAAACGATGGCTGCGCCGGTGACGGCGATTTTCGCCGACGACCAGAAGTTCTACGAGCACATTCCACGGCTGTTTCCAGCGGCGCCGGCATTCCGGGATCTTTTCATCGGGCCGGAGAATGCCGAACGCGCCAAAATCCACGCCTTCCGCAACGCGACGCTGCAAGCGGCGTATTTCATCATCGCCGCCAGGGCATTGGGGCTGGATTGCGGGCCGATGTCGGGGTTCGACAACGCCAAGGTCGATGCCGAGTTTTTCCCGGATGGGCGATTCAAATCCAATTTTATTATGAACCTCGGGTATGGCGATGCCGAGAAGCTGCATCCGCGCCTTCCGCGGCTGGAGTTTGACGAGGCGTGCAAGATCATGTGAATGGATAATGGATAATTGATAATGGAATCTCAATTATCCATTATCCATTATCAATTCATGGTTGCGTTGTCGGCGGATTTTCCTTCCACGGCGCCCATCCGTCGTCGCCTTTGAGGAAATTCTCCTTCGAAAATTGTTCGGCTTCGGATTGCGTGAGTTGTTTTGACCAATCGACGCGCGCGTCGCCGGCGGCGCCGGGGCCGGTGCTGGCGTATTCGGCGTAGAACGCGTGCATGTCAGCATCCGTGGGCCGCCACTTGAGCCAGCCGGCGGGCTGGATTTGGGGGCCGAACTGGCAATGCAAATAGACGACCCGCGCGTAGGGCCGCCAGGGGCGGCCTAGATAGACGGAACCATCGGGCACTCCATCGGCCGCAGTGACCTTGCAATCCACCAGCACGTATCCGGTGGTCTGCTTTTCATCGGTGCGGGATTGGGCAGTCAAATATCCCTTGCCCGTGCTCTGAATCTCGCATTTGTCGAATACCGCAGTCGCGTTGCCGAAAATGAAATCGACGTCGCCGCGGATGAGACATTTGTAGTAATACTGCCGCCCGGAATTGGCGTAGAGGGTGTCCTGATTGGCCAGAAAGCGGCAATTGCGGAAGACGGCGCGATCGGAATCGACGCCGAGTGCAACGGCCTGCCCGACCGTCTTGCGGGGCGCGGAGGGGTTTTCGAAGGTGAGGTTGTCGGCAGCGAATCCCTTGGCTCGGACCCTAACGCTGAGCGATCCGAAGGTCCCAAGTTCCTTGCCGTCCGGGTTTTTCTTCCGGGCGTAATCATCAAACGTGAGCACCGTTCGCTCGGCATCCTGGCCGACGAGGTGGACGAAGGGTTGGGTGATGCGAAGCTTCTCGTGATAGGTTCCGGGCTTGATGTAAACGATGCTGGGCTGGGCGTTGTCGCTGGGAATCGAATCCACGGCTTCTTGAACGGTTTTGAAATCGCCGGTTCCGTCGGCGGCGACGATGACATCGGCGATTACGCCGTTCACCGGTCCGCCGGCTCCCAGCGCGGTTTCCACGCGCAAAAGCAACCCAAACAAGATCAGACCTGCGATGCAGTAGCTCATGGCATGCATCATAGCTGATCCGCCATGGGATTGCCGATCAACCGGCGCCCGGCGGCGGCGGCATACCATCGGGCGGACCATGTGGCGGACGATCGTCCGGACCCGGCCCGCGGGGTCCACCCGGGCCCATGGGCGGCCCGTGCCAACGGTCCGGACCTCCTTCGCCGGGCGGGGGCGGCGGCAGCATCCGGGTTCGTACCCGCTCGAATCGCTCGGCCCATCTCTGGTATTGCGCCGATGTCAGAACGCCCTTCATCTGCTGATCGAGCTTGTCGTATTCCGATTTCAGCTCGGGACCCATCTTCTGGCGGATCGCGAGCAGGGCGTCCTGCCGGTCTTTGTAAATCTGGCGCACCTGTTTCACCTGATCGTCCGTCAGCAGCAGTTCATCGCGCAGACGGTCCACCAAGTCGTTCACGGGCGGCTCCGGGGTCATCTCCATTGACATCGGCGGCGGGCGGTGAAGCAGCAGGGAAAGGCCCCAGCCGGCCGCGCCGCCGCAAAGAAATATGACTGCCGCCAGCATCAGCGCCTTGATCGCCCGGCAGCAATGGCATCGGGGCGCCAAGCCGGGATCGGAAATGGGTGGATTGGTTTGAGTCATGGCATCTGCACCTCTGCCGCGTTGAAGAGCGGCGCGATGGGATCGGTGGTTGTGGATTTGTTGGAATGGAGCGCCAGGGAGAGGATGGCGCAGGCGGCGAGGGCGGAGACGGCCGCCGACCACGCCAGCGGCGTCAGCCGCCATTGCGGCTCGGCGCGGGCGGTCCGCAGGACCGCGCCGATATTGACGTTGGTTCCCGGCGGCGTTTCCGCCCGGGCGCGGCGGGCGAGGGCTTCGACTGCTTCAAGTGGTTCCATGGCTGATCCCGGTTAGATATTCCGTCATTTGGTTTTGTTCGATAATCCGCTTCAGACGCTTTCGCGCGCGGTAGGCGCGCATCTTGACGAGGGTTTCGTTCCAGCCGGCGCGCCGCGCGATTTTCTTCATGCTGCAATCCTCGAAATACATCAGCGTCAGCACCAGCCGGTCGGCCGAGGGCAGCTGGGCCAGGAGACGGTGGAGCGTTTCGGCCGCGGCGGCGGGGTTGGTCTGGTCTGTCGCGCTGGCGGCGGCCGGATCAAACTCGCCCAGCGGCTGCATCCGTTGGCGGCGCGCCTGGCTTTTCCAGAACTGATAGCCCACGCGCGTCGCGATCCGAAAAAGCCAGTGCTCGAACGGCGCTCTGTGGGGCCGAAAGCGCGGCAACGACAGATACACCTGAACGAACACTTCGTGAACCAACTCGGCCTGCGTGCCGCGGTCGCGCGTGAAACGCCACATCAGACGTGCAACTCGCGGCTCGTGCCGTTTGAAAAGCTCCGCACAAGCCTGGTTGTCTCCGGCCAGAACTTTCCGGCATTGAAGCAAATCCAATTCGTCCGATTCATCTGGGCCGGTCGAGAGGGTATCCGCTGGGGCCACTGGCTCATCTTCCATCGCTCGGGGCTGGGAGACAATGGTCATCGGCTTACCACCATGCTCATTGTCCCGGTGGCGGCGGTGGGCCGTCATCGCCGCCTGGCGGCGGAGGAGGCGGGCCACCGTCATCGCCCGGTGGAGGCGGAGGCGGCGGTCGGCGATGGCCGGCGGGCCGGCTGGTGGGGCCGGGGCCGTCTGGCGGCGGCGGAGGCGGGCCGAAGAAATCGTCGTCCGGCGGAGGCGGTGGCGGTGGACGATGGTGATCGGGCCGGCTGGTGGGACCCGGCCCACCGCCATCGTCTGGTCCGGGTTGGCCGCATCCCGGCCGATCCCCGGGAGGAGGCGCTTTTCCCGGCTGGGCTTGCGACCACGCGGCCCACGTTCCCATCAGCAGACATCCCATTGCCGTTACGACGATACGCTTTTTCATAATCAGTTATCTCCGCCCGTACATTGGCGCGGCGTGGCCGGAGGTAACAGCCGCTTTCCCTACGGAACCCTTCTCCATCTATTCGACCAAGCATGTCGCAAAAACAGTCCAATTTTTCTGTATTTGCGTCTAAAAATGTCCCACTCGTGCCAGAAATGTCCCACTACCCGGGGGGGGTGGCGAGACAGGAGAGCAGGAGACAGGTGAGCAGGAGAAAGACCAAATTGGAGATCGCATCGGAACGGTCAAAAAATCCTCCACGAAATAGAACCCGGCAAGGCCCGCGCGCGCACGAACAGCGACAAGGCCCCGCCCGCAGGTTAACTAATACCTAACTCGCTTGGATTTGCAAGAGAAAAATTGGCGAGGTTTCTCAGCGTGTACCATTTGTGCGCCTCGCGGGACTGCGGCGATTTGGCGCGCTGGTGAGGTGGTCGCACGTTCGGATCGCGGGCGCGTTCGGACCCCGCGTGCGCAATGGTCGGCTATTTATTTGGAAGAATTACACCTTTCGCGGCCTGAAGGGATTATCTCTTCCGCAAGCTGGTAAGGCGGAGTTGAACCGAGGTGCGGCGAAGGTGCTTCCTGGTTGACAGAACCACGGGGGTGGGTTATTCGCAGATCGTGCCGCCGAGCAACTTCATCGTCGAAATGACCAAAAGCCTCGTATGGCCACTGGCTGTAGTCATCGTCGCTCTAATCTTCAAAAAACCGATTTTATGGCTGATTGACCGCATTAAGGCAATGGAATATGGGAAGGGAAGGCTGGAGTTCGAGGGTCGGCCCGAGGAAGAAATTCGGGAGAAGATTGGCGCTCGAGAAGTTGAGCCGCAGGCAGCTCCCCCGTTCGAACGCCTGTCGCCGGAAGCCCGGAAGGTTCTCAAGACTCTATGGAAGTTCCAAATTGACATGTTTAGCGACTTTAAAAATCGCTTCGGATTCAAAGTCGATCCGATGATAGCCGGTCAGGCGAATGAGGAATTTAAAGAATACAACAAAGGGCGCAGTGAGTTGACTGCGTTCGGTCTTGTTTTCGTGGATCCTCGGCTAATGTGCTTTTTGACGGGCGTAGGCATTCGGTATTGCACCGCGAATGCTGCAGAAATTGATAGGGAGCCTAACTTCTACGGCGAGTTCAGACCAGGATGATCGTTTCGATTATTCTACACAACATTCGCCAGACCGTGATAGTCGCGTTTCGGTGGTAGTCGGAGGTTCCGAAACAGCGGGAGGATACGAACCTCCGACCTCCGGGTTATGAGCGTGATTCGCTCACTTCCGATAACTTCAAATTCTATCGGTATCTAGCGATAACCTCACGGTTTACAACCGCAAGCCGTACGCGTCCAAGTGTACCGTTTTTGCCATATTTTGCAATTGATACGATACAGTTTACGGTACATTTTTCTATGTCGTTGGTGAGCCAGAAACGGGGCGCGCGCCTGTTGGTAAATCGACAGTTTTGCTGGTAAACAAGTGTTATGGCAGGTCTTTGGTACGAAAAGGACTTTGAAGAGCAGAATTTTCGGTCGCTTTACCGCAAGATGCGAAAGACTGCTCGTGCGAGGTTCAATTGCTCTACACGCGAACGTCGTGGGCAGACGTTGTCACTTTGGGCCGTCTCTGCGTTTTCGGCCGAATTGATATTCATTTCGCTGCTTAAAGTCTTCAAGGTTGAAACGACGCTACAGGAAAACATTCTTAGAGCTTCTAAAAATAGCCAATCGAACTATGGAGTCGCCGCCAACAAATCATCACGCAGCCGAGCGTCATGAAC
>Ga0209415_10001714_pt1 | contig 41743 bp, 38 predicted proteins | sample PeaSoiSIISIP2007_FD_187696 | JGI IMG/M metagenome (GOLD analysis project Ga0209415, IMG submission 187696) | Peat soil microbial communities from Weissenstadt, Germany - SII-SIP-2007 (SPAdes) (version 2) | ecosystem: Environmental > Terrestrial > Soil > Wetlands > Peat | place: Germany...
ATTCGAACCCGGGTGGTCAGCTTGGAGGGCTGACATCCTAGCCACTAGATTACACCTGCACGGACGCCCGCGGACCGTCGCGCGGACCGGCTTCCGTGTCTAATGCTTTGCCGTCGTCCCGTGACCGGACGGGGTTGTCAGGTCGACGAGGGCAACTCGCTCCAGGACGAGCCCCTCCCAGGCCGACGGGGGCACCGCCGCGCGCTCGACCTCGGTGATGCCGAGCCGGCCGAGGGTGTCGGCGTCGACCGGCCGGGGGTACGCGGTCGGGTCGGGGACGAGGCCGAACCGACCCACCAGCTCGGCCGGGTCGAGGGGTCGCTCCGCGACGACCACGAACTGTTCGGTCGTGTCGGACACCCCCACCCGGGCGAGCGCCCGCGGCAGCTGATCCTCCCCCGCGACGTACAGGGCGAACTCGGCGCCCCGTTCTCGAAGGCGGGTCTCGCCCCGCCCTCGAGAGCGACCGAGGTGCGCCCACGCCGACAGTAGGTGACGCTCGCCCGCGACGGCTCCGGCATCGAAGAGGGCGACCAGCGTCTCGGAATTGCGTCCGAGCTCCCGCAGTTTCCGTACGAGGTCGGCCGTGGGGGGAGTTCCGGGAGCCGTACGCCGGGCCCCCGTTGCCCTCAGCGAACGCTCCTCGGGTGTGGGAAGCGGCGGCAAACGTTCCCTCACTCCCGCAGGAAGGCGAGGAACTCGTCCCGGGTCCGGGGTTGGAGCGTGTAGTTCTCCTTCTTTTCCCGTCCGATGGTCGAAGTCGGCGTTACGCCGTAATCGTGCCCGGGAAGGACGACCAGCGCGTCGTCCAGATGGACCACCCGGCGGAGGAGGCTGTCGTACATCTCCGACGGGTCTCCGCCGGGCAGGTCCGTTCGCCCGCACTCACCGACGAACAGGGTGTCGCCGGTGGCGACCTGGCCCTCGAAGATGTAGAGGACACTGTCCTTCGTGTGGCCCGGTGTGTGGACGACCTCGAACGCCAACGGACCGACGCGGAAGCGGTCCCCGTCGTCCACCGAGACATCCTGGCCGATCGGGGCGACGCGGTGCGCGAGCACCTTGGCCCCGGTCCGGGACTTCACGTCCCCGTTTCCGGCCGTGTGGTCGGCGTGGCTGTGGGTGTTGAGGATGAAGCGGACCTTGACGCGCTTCGAGTCGATCGCTCGGAGGACGGGGTCGATCCCGTACGAGGGGTCGATCACGACCCCCTCCCCTCCTTCCGCGTCGGCGACCAGGTAGGTGAAGTTCAGACCGGGACCGATTCGGTACTGGTCGAGGAGCACGGAGTGTCGAGCGGGGGGCCGTATTTGACGATGGAGGCGCCGCCTATCCCATCGCCAGTGGGGCCAAGTTACGACGGCCCGTGACCGCGTCGAGGACGACCCGGCCCTGGGATCCCTCGGCGTACCAGTGGGGCAGGTAGATGAGTTGCAGGGGGCCGACCCGGACGTCGTCCGCCGCGGGCGGGACCCGTCGGGTCTCGATCACGAGGGCGCCGCCGTGCTGTTCGGTGTGGTCGACGTGAATGGTGTGGTGCCGACGGATCGCCTCGAGGGCGAGCCCCGCGGCCTGCGAAACGGTCACTTCCGGAGGGACGAACTGGTGGGGGAGGTCGAGGTCGCTCACGAGTTCGCGGTCTCCGTCCTCCCAGATCTCGGCGTGACCGGAGACCCCGTGGACGGCGACGGTGCGGTCCAGGATCTTCCCGGCCTCGCCGTAGGGCGAGGCGGGGCGCACCCGGTACGGCGCCACGTAAAAGGGCACGAGCCGGAGCGTGAAGTGGGGCCCATCGGCGCCGACGAGGAGTTCCGCCTCGGCTCGGCCGATGCGAGGCCGCACGATGCGGTTTCCCTCGGGCAGGACCGAGAACGGGGTTTCGAGGGTCGGGCCGTCCGGGGAGTCATCCGAGACGGGCTCAGGTGACGGGAGGAGGAGTTCCCCGAGCGCGGGACCGAGCGTCGAGGGGTCTAGGATCTCGATCCCTCGATCGGCGGCGAGCGTGCGGGCGACCGGACCCGGGTCGTCGTCGTACAGGATCGTACGATGGACCGAATCCGTCGGGAAGAGACCCTCGAGCTCGGCCGGCGAGCGGGTCGCGACCGCCAGAACGACCGAGCGCCGATCCCGGAGCCGAACCGCCAGGGAAACATCGCCCCGCACCTGGATCCGGTAGCCGGCCGCCGTGAGGAGGCGGAGAAGGACCGGCGCGGGCGGAGTCGAGGGCGACACGAAGGGTTCGACGCGGTCCCCTCCATATCTCGGTTCCGCTCGTGAGGGCCGGTTCGAACGTAGCCCGCGTGCGACGGGAGGACCGCCGTCCGGCGGAAGCGAGCCTATTTAGCCGCGGGACGGGTGAATCGGCCCGTCAATGGGCGAGGCCGTCACCCTCCGCGTCGCCGAAGCCTTCCAGCAGGACATCGGCCTCGGCTCTGCCCGATTGGACGTGCAGACCCGCCAGCGGCTCAAGGTCGGATTGGGGGACGTGGTCGAGATCCGGGGACGCAAGGCGACGCCCGCGGTCGTCAGCCGGGCCCAGCCCGACGACGAGGGGAAGGGGCTCGTCCGGATCGAGGCGGTCGTCCGACGCAATGCCGGGGTCAGCATCGGGGACCGGATCTCGGTGCAGCGGATCGACTGTCCCAACGCCGACTCGGTCACCATCGCCCCGATCTACGCGGGGTCAGCCCGCATGGACCTCGGCCCGGGGCTCGAGAGCTTCGTCGCGAAAGCGCTGGCACGTCGCCCGTTCGTGCGGGGGGACGTCTTCGTCATTCCGGGCGTGTTCCTCATGGGCGGTTCGTTGCCGTTCATGGTCGTCGCGACCCAACCGAAGGGGTTCGTCCAGGTCGCGCCCGCGACCCTGATCACGATCAAGGAGGAGACGGTCAGCGAGACCGAGGTCGCCGCGCCCCGGATCTCCTACGAGGACATCGGCGGCCTCAAGGAGAAGCTGGGCCGGGTCCGCGAGATGATCGAGCTCCCCCTCAAGCATCCCGAGCTGTTCGACCGGCTCGCGATCACTCCGCCCAAGGGCGTCCTGCTCTACGGCCCCCCCGGGACCGGTAAGACCCTCATCGCCAAGGCGGTCGCGAACGAAGCGGGGGCGCACTTCATCGGCATCCAGGGCCCCGAGATCATCTCGAAGTACTACGGGGAGAGCGAGAAGGAGCTGCGCGAGAAGTTCGAGGAGGCGGAGAAGAACGCCCCGAGCGTGATCTTCATCGACGAACTCGATTCGATCGCACCGCGCCGGGACGAAGTCGTCGGGGAGGTCGAGCGGCGGGTCGTGGCCCAGCTGCTGACCCTCATGGACGGCCTGTCCGGTCGGGGGAATGTCATCGTCATCGCGGCGACGAACCGCGAGGAGGCGATCGACCCCGCCCTGCGCCGACCGGGCCGCTTCGACCGGGAGATCGAGATCGGAGTGCCGACCCAGGAGGGTAGGCTGGAGATCCTTCAGATCCACACCCGCGGCATGCCGATCGACGGCACGGAGAAGGACCGCGAGCGGCTCTTGAAGGACCTGGCCGCCCAGAGCCACGGCTTCGTCGGGGCGGACCTCTCCGCGCTCGGCCGCGAGGCGGCCATGCGGGCCTTGCGGCGGTACCTGCCCGAGATCGATTTCGACCAGCCGATCCCGATCTCCCTGCTCGAACGGATGAAGGTCACCGAGCAGGATTTCCGCGAGGCCCTGAAGCAGATCGAGCCGTCGAGTCTCCGAGACGTCACGATCGAGATTCCCTCCACGCGTTGGGAGGAGGTCGGAGGGCTCGACAAGGTCCGCAAGGTCCTCGAGGAGTCCGTCGAGCTGCCGTTCAAGAATCCCCAGGCCTACCGCCACATCGGGATCGAGCCCCCACGAGGGATCCTGCTCTACGGGCCACCCGGGGTGGGTAAGACGCTGCTCGCGAAGGCCGCCGCGACCGAGAGCCAAGCCAATTTCATCTCGGTGAAGGGCCCCGAAGTGATGAGCAAATGGGTCGGGGAGAGCGAGAAGGCGATCCGGATGATCTTCAAGAAGGCCCGGCAAGCTTCGCCCTCCATCGTCTTTATCGACGAGATCGATTCGATCGCCCCGCGCCGCGGGCTTCAGAACTCGAGCGGTGTGACCGAGCGGATCGTCAACCAGCTCCTCACCTCGATCGACGGTCTCGAGTCGCTCGAGCGCGTGCTGGTGATCGCCGCGACGAACCGGCCGGACATCCTCGACGAGGCCTTGCTCCGCACGGGGCGGTTCGACCGTCTCCTATTCGTCGGGCCGCCCACGGTGGCCGGGCGGGTCGAGATCCTGAAGGTGCACACCAAACGCATGCCCCTCGCCGACGACGTCGATCTGAATGCAATCGCCGTGCGGGCCGAAGGGTACGTCGGAAGCGACATCGCGGCGCTCTGCCGCGAGGCCGGCCTCTCCGCGCTCCGGGAGAATGTGAAGGCCTCCAAGGTCACGCGCGCCCATTTCGAGGCGGCGCTCCATGTCGTCCGCCCCTCGTGCGACCCCGACACGCTCCGCTCGTACGAGGAGTACGAAAAGCGGCTCCAGCGCGACCGGTCCACCCAGCGCGCCGAGCCCGTCCAAGGCATTTATCGCTAATTCGTCCAGCTCCTAGTTGGACCTCGTAAGGTCGGGGTCGGCTCCCGTCAAGCAAGCTATATGTATCAGGGCCAAGTTCGCCGCGGCGCCTCCCCCCTGAGGAGGCGAGAAACGGGAGACGTGAAGCAGTTGGTCCGGTTTGGGTCCCATGCCGCCCTAGGGGTCCTCACGATCGTGGTCCTGGCGAGCCTGCTGGGCGCGTTCGTGGGGGTCGCGGCCGCCTCGTCGCCGACGTACACGCTGACTGGGATTGCGCAGACGCCCAGGGGGGCCCCGGTCCCCATCGGTGTGCAGGTCGACCTGGTGTCCAAGGCGACGGGGGCGATCTGCACCACGACCGTCACCGGTACCGGCCTTCTCTCCGGTGGCCAGTTCAAGTTCAACAGCTCGGGCTCGAATGCCTGCGCGGGCCTCCAGCCCGGGTACTGGGGGGTTTACGTCCCCGACCAGACGAACCTGACGCTCAAGGGTTGCGCGCCGTTCAATTGCGCGATCCTTCCCCAAAATACGACCCCGACCTGGTACTACCAGGATTCGAGCCAGCTCACGACCCAGAGCTACTCGATCCTCGTCCCGAACGTGGCGGTCCTGCCGTACAACGCGACCCTGAAAGGGAACGTGACGTCCTCCGGTTCTCCGGAGCAGGGCGCGACGGTCTCCCTCCTGGCTGCGAGCTACAACGGGGTCACGCTCGTGAACAACACGACGAACGTGAACGGCAGCTACTCGATCAAGGTCCCCTTTGGCACCTGGGTCCTTCAGACGATCTACAACGGGTACCCGACGACCTCCAACTTCACGCAGGTGACCATCTCTTCGCGCACTCCGGCCGCGGTCAACCCCAAGCTCAACAGCTATGCGGTCGACGGACGCGTCCGGGTCGCCGCGACGGGCAGCCCGGTTCCTAGCGTAGGCAATGTGACGCTGGTCGACCCCACGAAGCACTACATCTACTCGGCCGGGACTGCAGCAGGGTACTACTCCATCGGGACCTACCCCGCGGGGTTCACGAGCGGGACCCAGACCTTTGACGTGCTCCTCGCCGAGTCCGGCTACGCGACCACCTGGTTCTACCTCCCGGCTACGGGCCCCGTGACGCACGACGTCTTCGTCAACGCAGTGTCCCCCAGCCAGCTCGCGGTCTACAGCACGACGGTCAACCTGTCGGCCGTGAACGTCCTCTTGGGGACAGGGAACATCTCGGTCGTGACGGCGGCCAACCTTGGGAACAACTCCGTGCTCGCGAACTTGCCGAACGCGTCGGTCGGACAGCTGTGGGCCCAGCTCGGGCTCGACTGGGGAGGTTCTATCAACTTCTCCGCGAGCGACAACGCGGCGGTCGGAGCCTGGCTCGGGTCCGAGGGGCCAACGTTCCCTGCGGCTCAGGCCGGCTTCGCGATCAACGGGACCACGCTCCTGAACCCGACGGTCACGCCCACGATCGCCAACTACTCCTCTTCCTGCACGACGGGCACCTGCGGACCATCGACCGGAGGCAATCTCTCGTTCGGGTGGCATTCGGTCTACGAGATCAACGGTACCCTCCCCAAGAACTCGAGCGCGTACTCCGTCTCGTTCGGCTTCGCGCACCCCTCCTCGGCGGCCGACGTGTACAACTACAGCTTCGTTCTTCCGAGCGGCTACGTTCTCGCCGCGGGGACCGCGGCCCCCGCGCGCGCCACCCTCTCGCCGACGGGACCCGACCACACGTGGACGAGCTTCACCCTCTCCTCGCTGCCCTCCTCGACCCCCGCGGGCACGGCGACCTTCTCGGTCGTGAAATCCGCGAATCTGGAAGCGAACGTGTCGGCCCAGGTGAAGAACTTCGCCTTCTCCTCGTCCAACGTCCTGAACTCCACCCACGAGAACTATACGGTCGTCGTCGGCGTCGGCCAGAACGTGACGTTCAGCACGCTGAACTCGACCTACCCCGCAGGGACGAACGGCACGAAGTTCGTATGGAACTTCGGTGACGGCAGCTCGCCCGTGACCCGGACCAACCCCACCGCCAACCACACCTACTCCGTGGTCAGCGGGAGCACGCCGTACCTCGGGACCGTGAACATCACGAGCTCGGGCGGTCAGGTCAACAACACCACGTTCAAGGTGTGGGTCGCCCAGAAGGGAGGCGTTACGGCGAATATCACCGGTAACTGGACCCACTCGTTCACCACCCCGGCCCCGTACGCCCGCATCAATTGGTCGACGGCGATCAATCTCAACGCGACCGGGAGCACGGCGATCATCTCGCCCACCGCCACCGTGTCCAATGTGATCTCGGTGGCTTCCTGGACGATCACCGCGAAGGGCTACAAGCAGACGAAGAACTTCTCGGCCAGCCAGGGTGCGGTGCCGGTGCCGGGCAACTGGACCCCCACCTTCCTCGGCGCCGGGAACTACTACACCAAGACCGCACTCGTCGGCGGGAGCCCCGTGACCATCACGGGGTGGGAGTACAACGTCAGCCTGACGGTCTGGTCCGGCACGGGTCAGTCCGCCACCACGACGTTCAGCGTCCTCGTCAACGACACGCAGCGCCCCAGCCCGGCGTTCGTGCTGCAGAACGCGGCCGGGAAGTCGATCTCGGGCAGCGGCCTACAGGTCGGCCTCAACGATTCGGTCAAGGTCGTCCTCAACGCCGCGAACTCGACCGACCCGCACAATGGCTCGCTCGTCAAGTTCTACTGGCTGCTCACGAACCCCTCGAACACGAGCGTCCATTACGGCCTCAACGCCTCCGTGGTCAAGCCCAACGGCTCGCTCCCATACCGGTGGCTGAACCCCCAACTCCAGCCCTACGTGGTCAACCTGACCGTCTGGGATCTCAACGGGAACCACGCGTTCACGAACCAGACGTTGACGGTCTCGGCGAACACCACCTACCGCCCGATCATGGCGGCGAACAACCTGACCGCCCCCACGACCTACCAGGTCGGAAAGACGGACACGATCTGGGTCAACATCACGGTCGGAGGCGGTAGCTCGGCGGTGGCGAGGAACGTCACGGTGAAGTTCTACACGCTCTCCCCGAGCGGGACCGGTTCTCCCAACTACATCGGGGGTTCGCCGGGCACGGTGACGTTCTACTCGTACACGGGCGGGGTCCTCAACGGGACGGCGCTCGCGACGGGGGTGCTCCCGACGCTCGATTACAACCATACCGTCCGCGCCCAGATCCAGTGGTCGCCCGGCACGACCGGCAACTTCGTTCTGTACGCCAACGCGTCGGCGCAGAACGAGTACGCCGGTGATTACCTCAACGGGCCGCAGACGGTCACGCAGTCCATCACGGTGAACCCGAACCCGACGACCACGCTGCTGATCGACGTCGGCATCGTGGCCGCCGTGATCGTGGTCATCGTGGTGATCGTCCTCCTCTACATGCGCTCTCGCCGGAAGAGCACGTCGTCCAAACCGTCCGGTCGCGGAAGCCAGGACCGGAAGTCGAAGGACACCAAGGACAAGGACAAGGACGACGACGACGAAGACGAGGACGACGACAAGTAGGCTCGTCCTTCCCCCGCGAGAACCCCTTCCCCTCCCACGTTTCGATCGGCCCGAAGAACGGCTCGGCGGCCGAAGGATCCGTCTCCCCCCAGAGCCTCGGAGGCGGCCAATCAGCCGCCGCGGGGCTTTCGAAGCCGGCTAACCGTACGGGCCGACCTCGTCCAGGAGGTCGACATGGGTCAGCAGCATCCGGCGGCAGCAGTAGCGATGGAGTCCGAGGCTGGTCAGCACCTCGCCCGCGTTCTCCCCCCGAGCCGTGCGCTCCCGGTAGTCGTCCCAGTGCTGGCCGATGACCGCCCCACAGGTGAAGCAGCGGACCGGTACCATCATCGTCATGTTCGATGCAGCTCCTCAGCGGTAGGATTTCTGACGCCGCTGGGTGGCTCCTCGGCCGCCCGGGCGCTTCGGCAGCTTTCGGCGCGGGTCATTGACGATCAGCGACCGGTCGTAGTGGCGGAACATCTCCCGCAGGCTGTCGTCCTTGAGCCAGAGGAGGAGGCCCCGCGCGACGGCGGTGCGGGCGGCCGAGGCCTGGCCGACGATGCCCCCGCCACGGACCTGGACCGCGATGTCGAGGGTCTTGGAGCGGTCTCCGACCATGAGGAGCGGTTCCTGGATCTTCTGGCGGACGATCTCCGGCTCGACCAGCTCGAGAGGTCGGTCGTTGACGCGGACCTTGCCCACGCCCTTGCGGACCGTGGCCCGGGCGACGGCGGCCTTCCTCTTGCCGGTGGAGAGGACGATCTGGGGTGCCTTCATACCTTGGCTCCCAGGAGGCGGGTGATCTCGGCGAGGGTGAGGGGGGGTCGGAGGGCGGGGTGCGGCTGCGCGATCGGGATCGTCTCTCCCTTCTGGCCCTGGAAGGGTTCGGGGATGCCGATGTGGACCTGGAGGCGGTCCATCGCCTCCTTGCCGCGGGTCTTCAAGTGGGGGACCATCCCGCGAACGGTCCGCCGGAAGATCCGGTCCGGGTAGCGGGGGAAGTGGGGGCCACTGCGGACGGAGCCGCGGGCGCGGGCCGCCGTGTAGAACTCCAGGACCTGCTTCCGGGAGCCGGTGACGACCGCCTTCTCCGCGTTGACCACGACGATGGATTCGCCGTTCAACAGGCGCTTGGCGATGACGCTGGCCGCGCGTCCCAGGATGAGCCCGGAAGCGTCCACGACCGTCGGGGCGGGCTCGGACGGAGTTTCAGGCAATGAGACGCACCCCCGCACCGCTGGGCCTCGCGTGGAGGAGGTCGTGGAGGGAGAGGGCGGTTCCACCGGCGGCATGGATCTTGGTCCGCGCCCCCGCCGAGTAGGAAAAGGCGGCGACCGTGAGCTTCTTCGAAAGTTCTCCATCGGCCAGGACCTTGCCCGGCACGACGAGCGTCTCGTCCGCTTCGGCGATCCGCTCGAGCTGGCCCACGTTGACCGCCGGAGTCTGATGCCGGGCCCTCTCGAGCCGGTCCGCTACCGACGCCCAGACCGGCGCGTCGTGCGATCGGGCCGCGAGCCGGAGCTCGCGCACCACCCGGAGGAGTTCCGGGTTTCCCTTGACGTGAAGACGAGCCATAAGCGGGTCGCCTCCGACCCGGGTGCTCGATATAAGCATTGGCCTGCCGATTTTTTCGAGGGCCGGTGCGGAGGTCTCGGTACCGCCGGCGGGCGCTTCTCCCGGCGGGCGCCTCCGTCGCCTGCCCCTCCCCATGAACGATTAAATAGTGCCCTCCGCCATCCTCGCGCGAGGCCTTCCTCCATGCGCAGGTTCCTGACCGAGCTCCGCGGCAAGACGGTGATGACGAACGACGGACAGATCCTGGGGCTCATCGACAACTTCGTCGTCGACACGATCACCGGCGGGATCGCGCACGTGCTCGTCACCCCCAGCGAGGACGTCGAGCAGCGCCTCTTCCAGAGCGATACCTCCGGCCGGCTCGTGCTCCCTTTCAAGAGCATGCGTGCGGTCAAGGATGTTGTCGTGATGGACATTGGGAAGTGACCCCGCCCCCGGGCTGATTTCGCTCGTCATTACCACGCGCAACGAGGAACTTCACCTTCCTCAGTTGCTGGACAGCTTCCTCGTCCAGGAGCCGCCGTTCGAGATCGTCCTGGTCGATTCCGAGAGCCGGGACCGGACCGTCGAGATCGCGACCCGATTCGCGGCCCGATACCCCCACCTCCTCCGGGTCATCGAGCGGCCCGGCTCCCGCGGGGTCGGGCGGAACACCGGCGTCCGCGCGGCGAAGGGAACGCACGTCGCGTTCATCGACGGGGACTGCTTCGCCGACCCTCAGTGGGTGCGAACCCTTCGCCGGGACCTCCGGGAGTCCGTGGTCGTCGCGGGTCGCACGGTCCCCGTCGGAAAACCGAAGTACGGCCAGCTCGCGCGCGTCGAGCTCTTCCAGAAGGGGGAGGACGTCACGTATCCCTCCTGCAACCTCACGTACTCGCGGGAGCTGTTCTTACGGCTCGGCGGGTTCGACCCCCGCTTCGTCACCGCCGAGGACATCGACCTCAACCTTCGGGCGGTCGAGGCGGGGGTCACGATCCGCTACGAGCCGGAGGCGATCGTCTACCACCACGTCCGCACGAAGTTCCTCCGCTTCCTCATCCAGGCGTTCTGGAACGGCTATGGCCGCAAACAACTGACCGAAAAGCACGGCAATCTATGGGGGAACTACCGGCTCCGCCGGCTCCTTTCCGGCCAGCGGACCGTGATCGCGTGGGCGCGGCTTTCGGGCGCCATGGCGGGGTACTTCTTTCGGGTCACCACGGGCGCGGGCCGTCGGGTGGACGACCACGTCCCGGTGAACACCGGGCTCGAAGGATGAGCGAGCCGGGCCGCCGGAAGCCGGACTAGTTCGCCTTGAGGAGCTCGGCGACCTTGCCGACCTCTTCGAGGACCTTGGTCACGTCGGCCGACTTGTCGACGACCGCGACGAGGAGCGCCTTCTTGCCGCTCCCGACGATGATCGTCTTGGAATCGTTGCCCTCGATGATGATCCGCTCAGGGGGCGCCCGGTTGAGCTCCGTGTTGGCGGTCGCCGCCGCTCCGAGGATCGTCGCGCACATGATGGCGAACGTCTCGGTGTAGACCCCCGCCGGCACGTCCGCGAAGAGGACCAAGCCGTCCCGGGAGACCAGCGCCGTGGCCGTCCCCCCGATGCGGGCCTTGAGGTCCTTGATCACGGTGCCGACGTTTCCCGTTGCCATCATCTATCCCGGGCTCCTCTCTACATTTCCTCGATTCGGAATCGGCACTCGGGGTGACCGGTCGATGCACACATCTCTTCCGTGCATTTAACTCGCCCCCCTTTAAAACGTTCGTAGAACTCGCGAAGCATGCCGCGGAGCCGGTGGCACGTCGGAATGTCGCTCGGGGAGACCTCGATCGACCCTTTCACGATCACCTCGCGCTCGGAGAACGTGACCTCCTCGACCCAGCCGTGTTCCTTCAGCTGGTGGCCCGCCCGCTCGAAGTAGTGCGCCCGGTCCTTGAGCGCCTCCTCGGCCATCGGAGCGCCGATGACGGAACCTTCCTTGAAGAACAGTCCGTGGCAGGCGTGGGACATGACGCCTTCGTAGAGCTCCTTGATCTGGCGGAGCTCTTCCTGGTCGATCTTTACTTGGCGCATCCGGGGCGGGCACCACCGAGATGTGTATATACGTTGGCTCGGGGGGGGCGCGGACCCCGGGAGCCCGGGTCGGCTCAGGCTCGGCCGCTCTTCTGCAGCTCGAGCAGGTCCTCGGTCGAGACCTTCTCGCCCTTCTTCAGGCGGGCGAGGAAGTCCTCCTCGCGCGGGGGCTCGGCATCGGTCCAGTTCGGAGGGGCCCGGCCGCCGCGGGCGGCGTACAGCATCTTCTCCAAGTCGCGGACCTCCTCGATCGACCCGATGTGGGCCCGGTGCTCCTCATCGGCGGCGGTCTTGACGGTGATGAGCTTGGTCTGGATATCGTCGGCCTGGCGGCGGAGCTCGTCGACCAGCTCATAAAGGCCGACCATCGCCTCGTGCTCGAGCTGGGCGTCCTCGGCGAGCTGCCCGACCGCGGCGTGATGCTTCTCCGCCTCGTCCCGGGCCTCCTGGAACGCCTTGAGGGTCGCCTCGACCGCGGGGTCCTGTCGGAGCTCTTGGTCCTGCTCACGGACCGCGGCTTCGAGGCGCTTCATCTCCTCGATGAGCCTCTTCTCCTGGTCCCCGGTGAGAGCGGTGGTCATGTGCCGGAACTCGAGTTCCTTCAGCTCCTTGCGGAGTCGCCACACCGGTACGGCCCCGGGGCGCGGGGCCCGGGCGCGCTTGAGCTCCTGGACCTTGTCACCGAGCTCCTGGAGCTTTCGGTTCCACTCCTCGCGGAGGCGTTTTGCCTCCCGGACGTCCGCATTCAACTGGTCGCGGTGGCGCCGGTGGTCCTGGGCCTCCGCGCTTCGCGCATGGAGCTCGTCGAGGATCCGGCCCCGCTCGTCGGCGATCGTGCGAGCTTCCGCATTGAGCTTGTCGCGAGCGGCCCGGTGCTCATCCGCTCGAGCGTTGGATTCCGCCCGCTTGCGTTCGAGTTCTTCTGACGCGTCTGTCAATGGCCTGCGCCCCGCCGTGACCTATCCGAATCGGGGGCAGCATTCCACCGACCCCCGTGATATAAAGACTTCCGGCGCGCGCGGAATCAGCTTGCGTCTCCCGCGTCACGCTAATATCCGACCCCCCGGCTCAATCGACCTGTGGAGGAGGTCGGCCGCATCTTTGGCGACGTCGGGCTCGGCCAATTCCAGCTGAGTCTCTCGCACCCCGTCGAACGCGGCGACTACCTCACGGTGATCGACGAGGTCCACGGCAAGGTCCTCTGCCAACTGGACGACCTAAAGCGGAAGAGCGACCTCGACCTCGAACACGCCGGCGCGCTCCTTCCCTCGGACGAGACCGCGATCCACGAGAGCCTGCTCGGGGCGGCGCGCATCGTGGGATACCGCGACGGACAGGGGCTGGTGAAGATCCCGTCCATCCCGTTCCGGCCCGGCGCGCACGTGTACCTGGCGGAGGAGCCGCTCATCGCGGACGTGCTGGGCCTCAAGCACCACGCGAACAGCGGGGCCTACGTCGGGCTCCTGCGGAACCACAATCTGAAGGTCGAGCTGGACATCAACCAGCTCGTCCAGCGGCACGTCAGCGTGCTCGCCAAGACCGGCGGCGGGAAGAGCTACCTCCTCGGCGTGCTCATCGAGGAGCTCCTGCGCCACAAGGTCACGTGCGTCATCATCGACCCGCACGGAGAGTATGGCTCGCTGCGGATCCCGGCCGAGAAGAACGGCGGGGCCGCCCGGTTCGGGGTCGAGTCGCAGGGGTTCGCCCGCCAGATCCAGGAGTACTCCCCGGACGTCAGCCTCAATCCGTCCGCCAAACCCCTCACGTTCAGCCTCCGGAGCACCGACGCGCGCGACCTCCTCGTGTTCATGGGCCTCACGAACATCAAGACCTACCTAGCGCCCCTCAAGCAGATCATCGAGAACGTCGCGACGACCAACCCGGACTTCTCGGTCCAGGACCTCGTGCGCGCCGCCTCGGTCGGGGAGGGGGCGGTGGCCGAGACGCTCCACGAACGGCTCGAGTACGTCGAACAGACGAAGCTGCTCGGGCCGAAGGGGACGAGCCTCGCCGAGCTCGTGAAGATTGGAGAGGCGACGTTGATCAACCTCCGGGGGGTCGCCCCGGACGTGCAGGAGCTCGTGGTGGCCCGGATCGCCACGACCCTGTTCGAGAACCGGAAAAAGAACAAGATCCCCCCGCTCTTCCTCGTTCTCGAGGAAGCGCACAACTTCGCCCCGCAGCAGGGGAGCGCCACCTGCTCGCGCATCCTGAAGAACATCGCGAGCGAGGGCCGGAAGTTCGGTCTCGGTCTCTGCGCGGTCACGCAGCGGGCGGCGCGCATCGACAAGACCGTCCTCTCCCAGTGCAATACCCAGCTGATCCTGCAGGTCACGAACCCGCTCGACCTGAAGGCGATCGCCCAGTCGATCGAGGGATTGACCCCCGGCATGACCGATATGATCCAATCCCTCCCGGTCGGAGTGGCGCTCGTGACGGGCGGGGGCTATCACACTCCGTTGTTCTGCGAGGTCCGGCCGCGGGCGACCCGGCACGGCGGGGAGAGCGTCCAGATCGTCGCCGCGTGACGGCGGGGTCCTCCGCCCCGCTGGCACGGGACTCCCCTCTATAATGGCGACGGGGCCGACGCGATGGGGGAACCCCTCCGAACGGGGTCCGGGGGATCGGCCGGCTCAGCTGCGCCCGAGGTCCTGGAGGTAGCGCGTGACCAGGCGAACTCCGAAGCCCGTCGCACCGAGGCTTTGGTAGGTCGGCTGGTACTTGCGGGTCACGGGATTGACCCAGGCCGGGCCGGCGATGTCGATGTGGGCCCAGGGCGTCTTGCCGACGAACGTCTCCAAGAACGCGGACGCGGTCAGCATGCCCGCGACCGTGAGCTCGGTCGAGTTGCGGACGTCCGCGAGCTCGCTCTTCACCAACTCCCGGTGGTAGTCCGTGAGGGGCATCCGCCAGATCGGTTCTCCCGTTGCCGCCGACGCGGCCAGGAGGCCTCCCGCGAGCCGGTCGTCCGTAGAGACCATGCCCGCCGTGTCGTCTCCCAGCGCGACGACCTGGGCGCCGGTGAGCGTGGCGAGGTCGATGACCTCGTCCGGGTGATACTGATCGACCACGTAGCCGAGGCCATCGGCGAGCACGACCCGGCCCTCGGCGTCCGTGTTCAGGATCTCGATCGTCTTCTGGTTGTAGGTTCGGACGACGTCCCCCGGGCGATAGGCCGTCCCGCTCGGAAGGTTCTCCGCGCAGCACATCACCCCGATGACGCGGGGCGCGACCTTGAGGGTCGCCGCCGCCCGGACGATGCCGAGGACGGCGACCGCCCCCGACTTATCGAACTTCATCTCGGCCATCCGAGGTCCGGGTTTGAGGGAGATCCCGCCGGAGTCGAACGTGATCCCCTTCCCTACCACGGCGACCGTCCGACCCCGCCGCGTGCCGCCGGGGTACTCGAGAATGACCAGTCGGGGGGGATGGGTCGAGCCTTGGCCGACCGCGACCAGCCCGCCGCAGCCCATCTTGGCCAGCTGCTTCTCGTCAAAGACGGTGACCTTCAAGCCGAAGGCCTTCCCGAGGCTTCGGGCCTCCTCGGCGAGGCGCTCGGGCGTCGCCGTATCCGCCGGGAGGTTCGCGATGTCGCGGGTCCAGAGGACGTTCTCGGCGATCGTGGTCTGCTCGGCGACATCCGCCGTCAGGCTTCGTTCCTCGGCGGACCGCTCCTCCCCGAGGTGGACCGACGCTTCCTCGACCCCGCCTTCGGTGGTCGTGCGATACCGCAGGAATTCGTACGCGCCCAGGATCGAACCGTCCGCGAGGGCGCGGGCCGCGAGCGGCGCCGTGACGGGTCCGTTCACGAAGGACCCGAGCTGGTAGGCGAGCGTCCGGGCGCCCTTCGCCCGGAGGCTGCGGACCACGTCGGCCGCAGCGCGCCGGACGGAGTCGGGGGTGAACTGGGGGTGGGCTCCCAGCCCGACCAGAAGGATCCGTCCCCGGCCGTCCGGACGGTGCAGGACCGTGAGCTCGCGCTTCTTTCCCCGCACCTCCCGACGCTTCCACGCGGAAGCGAGGAGGCCGCCCGAGGCCTTGTCCGCGAGCGCCAGGGACGGGGGGAGTCGGTCGTCCTTCCCTTCGACCTCGAAGACTCCGACGGCGACCGCGTCCGCGGACGACGACGTCGCTTCGCGACGGTCGACGCCGAATTTCATGCGGTCGTGCCTGTGCCCTAGAACGAGGGGCGGATCTTGTTGCGGTCGATCCGGATCCCGGCGGGCGTGATGGCGATGAGGTTCTTGGCGATCCCGGCGACGTCGCCGCCGGTGTCCTTCGTGACGTTCTTGAGGTCGATGCTCATCCGCTTCACCGCGATCTGGTCGTTCGCGATCGAGGTGTAGTCGAGGAGCACGATGTCACCCTGGTAGGCGAGCTTCGAGATCTGGTGCAGGTCCTCGAATCGGACGATCTCGGCCAGGCGGACCGTCCCCTTGTTTCCGACCAGTGCGCCGGCCTCGTCCTCGAACGACATGGCGCCGAGGTCGAGGAACGTTCCCTCTTCGAGTGTGTCCGATCCGTGGTGCCGTCGGAGAATACCGCTCTTTTTCATCATGGACGCGAGCCCCGCTACCGGGGGCATCGAGAGAGGGTCGGCTCTTAAGACTACTGTTCCACGGACGCAGGCGAAGACTTGGGAGGACGGGGGAACCGCAGGCAGAAGGTGACGCGGTAGACGTCGCGTCCGTCCTTCCGCCCGAAGAGGGTGGCGGACTCCTTCAGCGACGCCCCGAACCGCTGCTTGGCGAGGCGGGCCATCGCCCGTGCCGCGAGGGTGTCGGTGAAGAAACAGTCGAATCCCTCCGGGAGGGGCTCGAGCCAGGAGACCGCCCGCTTCCAGTCGGGGCGGGCCTCGTTGAGAAGTCGGTTCCACTGGGTCTCCAGCCGGTCGCGCAGCACGGGCGACTTCTCGAACGGTCCCTCGGCCGGCCCGCGAAGCTGGATCGTGGCGGTGAAGTATTTTCCGCTCTTCCGGCTGCAGTCGGGGCAGGTCCGGTGGTCGATCCGGACCGACATCGGGACCTTCACCGTCCGCACGGCACCCCGGAACCCCACGTGGGCGCTCCCCTCGAACTCGCGGACCGTGGGGGTAAAGGAGACCTCCTCCCAGTCGACCCGTCGCAGCCCGGCCTCGGGGTGGACCTTCACATGGGGAGTGAGGTCGGTCGCGGTGAGGAGGGAGCTCGAGCCCGCGCCCTCCCACCTCGTTCCGACGGGGCGGGCGCCGCACGTGGGGCAGATGGTGATGACCACCCGCTGGGGGGCGGTGACCAGGCGGGTCCGGTCGGCCGCGCACTCCGCGCAGACCCCGTCGACGAGCGGGCGGCCCGTCGAGCCGCACACGACGCAGAATTCCGAATCTCCCATGACGCCCTTCCGCTCACCCGCGCATCGCGAAGATCTCGGCATGCGGGACCCCGCCCAGCTCGCCCGTGGCGCCCGGCTCGATGTACCCTTCCTCTTCCGCGACGCGGGTCACCCGGGCTCCGAGGAGGTTGGCGATCGTGGCCCGCTGCAGCGCCCAGAGGAGCTCCTCCCTCGACACCCGTCGCTCGCCGTAAAAGTGGGAGGTGACGGCGACCGTGCGTCCGGCGTCCCCGATGGGGAGTTCCCGGCCGACCAGTTCGGCGTCGCACGCGGCGACCACGAACTCGGTCCGGACGCGATGCACGCGCATCACGAATCCGCCGTCCGTTCCCTCCGCTGGCATGCAGTCCCTCCTGGGGAAAGGGCGACGAGCAGGGATATAGGACGGTTTCCCCGCCGGGCGGCCTAGAAGCGGACGAGCTGGTACTGGTTCGCCCGGGGCTCGATGACCTCCCCCTGATTGCGCAGGGAGAGCAGGAGCGCTTCCGCCTTGGGACCCGGGATGCCCGCCCGTTCGGTCGCCGTGCGGAACATCTCCATCGTGAACGTGCCGCCGCCTTCCTCCTGCAGCTCGCGCATGACGTGCATCACGATGTCCAACCGCTCCCGCTGGCTGTGGCTGACCCCAGACTGGGCCAGGTCGATATCGAGCCTCCCGTCCTCGGACGTCGAGACGCGCTTGAGGAAGTTCTCCATGATCTGGATGGCGCGGCGGGCGTCCTCCACGTCGGCGTCCGGGGACAGGCGGGCGCGGGCGGCCGCCTCGGTCAAGCGTACGAGCGCTTCGAGCTGCCGGGCGGTGATCGGGACAGGGGAGTTCGGCTCCTCACCCTGGCGGCGAACGCGCACATAGAAGTCCTCGAGCTCGACCAGGGCCCCTGGGGTGAGGACGGGGCGCACCGTCCGGCGGGAGTAGGCGATGTACTTCTTCAGGAGCTCCGTCGGGAAAGGGGCGGTCTCCTTGAGCATCGTCCCCCCGGGAAGGCCCGAGACCTCGCCTTCCCGGTGCGACGCGAGGATGCCCTTGGCGAGACGACGGTCCTTGTCCGCGTTCGGGTGGTCCTGGATGGAGAAGATGACATCGAAGCGGGAAAGGAGGGTCGGGGGCAGGTCGATCTGCTCGGCGATCGTCCGGTCGGGGCTGAAGCGTCCCCACTTGGGGTTGGCCGCGGCCAGGACCGGGCAGCGGGCGTTCAGCGTGGACGTGATGCCCGCCTTGGCGATCGAGACCGTGTTATGGAGGACGAGACCCTCGCTGACAAAGGTGTGGGTGGGTTCAATGGTCACGTCGTACACCCACTTCTCTCCGGCGTTGGGCACGAGCTCGGCTCCGCGGATCGGAACGAATCGGAGCGGGGATCGGACCCACTCGTTCAGCACACGAACCTCCTCCGACGCCCAGGTCCCTTTCTCCCGGGCGAGATCGGCCGTGGCGCGGAGGACCTGCTGCGACTGGGGGGATTCGTTTCCCTGGTCGTGGAGGTTCACCCACGCCGACGAGCGACCGGTTCTCTGAGCCACCGATGTGAGGGACACGTGGTAGGCCTTCCGCAGGGTTCGGGGAGACCGGACGCTCGGAATCTCGAAAGGCATCGAAGCGAGTCGGGATTCGGCCCGACGGAGGTACCTCTCGACCGTCGCCCGATGCATCGTACCCCCTCGGGTCATCGCGTAATGGAAGCCACCGTCATCGAGGTCCAACTCCCCGAGGAGGCGTTTGAGCCGGGACACCAGCTCGTTGGGAAGCCGGTCGAGATCGTTCGGCCTCCTTTCGCTCCGCCGAACGAACGACCGGATCCTCTCCGCCCGAGGATCCTCCCGGCCCACGAGCTCGAAGAATCTGCGCTGGCTCTTGGCCCCCGAGACGACGACCTTGTACGCCGTCCCGGTCCGTCCCTCTCCGTATCGGTAGTCGGCCGAGGTGAGGTTGGTGTAAATCCCGACGGAGAGCAAGAGATCCGAGTAATCGCGGGCCAAACCCTCGGAGCTCGTCGTCAGACCGAATCGCTCGGAATCGTAGAACCCGTCCCCGCGGAAGGCCCCGATCAAGAACTGGATCCGGCACTCCTCCAAAGCGTGGAAGATGGATCCGGGGATCCTCTTCTTCGGGCCCTTCCGCGCCAGCTCGGGGAAGTTGCGTTGGAAATATTGGAGCAGGTCGACACTTACGGCGCGAACGTTGTAGAGAGGCAGGGGGGCCTTGTTTCGAGTCGAGGGGGACCGAACTTGCACGTACGGGTCGACCCCAAAGATCGATCGAAACAGGTTCCCGACGTCCTCGGCAATCGCAGGATCGGAGTTGGAGACGCTGACCTCCGACGGCACCACGCCGGGATCGCTCGGGACGTGTCCCTCGCTGATGATGTAGCCGAGGAGGCGCGAGAGTTCCGACCCCAGTCCCTCGGGAAAGACGACCGGCTTTCTCCCGAAGAGCTGCTCCGGTGGGTGAAACACTGCCTCGTTCAGCTCCCGAGGGTATTCGGCAACGCCCGGAGCGAGGTCCCCCGGCCGGACGGCCTCCGCACTCACCGTCGTCCACTCTCCCTCCCGCCAGACGAAGAGTGGGTGCTCGGGCGTGACGGTCAGGGTCCGCCCGTTCGCGTACGATACTCGGACGAAGTGCGAGGGAGCCCGGTGACGACTGACACGATCGACGCGCGCCCCGTGAAGTCTGCTGAAGTCGGAGGTGAGTAACGAGTAGTTCTCGGTACCCAGAGGAAGTATCTCACAGTCGATCCCCGGAACGACCTCTGTCGGGTGTCGAGCGAGCAGTTCCTCCACGAATTCCCCAATGGGTCGTTTCTCCCCGTTCAGAAACATGATCTCAAAGTCGGGGTGATAGGATTGCTGCTCGAGCGCTTCGTGCATTGCAGAGCGGTCCTCGGGGCTCATCTTGTCCAGCTCGTCGATTACAGCCATGCCACCATCCGCGAGGACCAGCATCCCAGCCTCGAGGACCCAGCGACCTCCCGCGAAATCGTCCTTGACCGCCGCCGCGGTAAGGCCCGCGGCGGTCGCTCCCTTGCCGCTCGTGTAGATCGCACGCGGCGCGACCTCCGCGACATAGCGAAGGAGCTGGCTCTTTGCGGTACCGGGGTCACCGACGATGAGCATGTGGATGTCGCCGCGGGTGCGGACGCCGTCCGAGTGGCGCTTCTCGACGCCGCCGAACATCTGCAGCGCGATCGCCTCCTTCTCCTGCTCCATCCCCCGGATGGTCGGCGCAAGGGAGAGGACGATCTTGTCCACGACGGTCGGGTCGCCGCGGAAGGCCAGGATGACGGCCTCCTCCTCGGGCGTGATCTCGATCTCGTCATACTCGATGACCTTCGACTCGACGGAGACCCCCAGCACCAGGAGGTCGAACGTCGTGTTGCGAACGACGCCCCCCCCACGGCCGGGGGCCCCCCGCTGGTAGCTCTTCAAGACCCCGTTCAGTACGACGCGATTGCCGGGCAAGACATGCCCCGCGAGATCCTCGGTGAGGAGCACGGCGATGCCCTGGGGGTGGGCTCCCCGCCGGAGGTTCTCCGGGTTCTCCTGCATCTCGATCCGCTGGGCGTCGACGTAGCTCGACTTCTCGGGAAGGAGGCGGAACCGGGTCCGCCCCTGGGGCCGCCCGCATCCGCCCTGGGACTCGGGGCATTCGAGGGGCTCCCGGAAGACCATCGAGGCGTCGTCCTGGGGTTCGTGGAACTCGACCCGGCAGGCGACGCACTGGAAAACCGCGTCCCGAATCTGGGGGCGGACCTCCGTGACCCGGCGGACGATGCCATCGATGGCGACGAAGTGGTTCAGGTCGGTCTCGCGAAGGTCCCGGATCGACCGGTGGGCGGTGGGGGGAAGCCCGATCGGCCGGAGGCGGAGGCCCTCGGACTCGGGTCCCGCGACGGGCAGGAGTTCCCGCATGGCCCGGCGGCCGGCGTCCAGCACCTCCTCCGGCCGGTCGAGCAGGAGGTCGGCGAGGGCCGTGTCGGCCGCGTCCAGCAGGCCGAACGGCACCTCGAGAGATCGCGACTCGGGGTAGGCGTCCGAGAGCGCGAGGATCGAAGGACGGAGCCCCGCCTCCTCCAGCACGGCCGCCCACCGGCTCTGGAGCTCGGGCGGCGCGGGGAGCGTCCTCCGTGCAGCGACCATGGTTGGGTTCCTCCGCTACGGGTCCAGGCGGTAGCGGTCGCGGGGGAACAGGCGGGCCTCCCGTATATTGGGGACCCCTGCCAGCGCCCAAACGATGCGGTCGATGCCCAGCCCCCAGCCGCCGTGCGGGGGCATCCCGAACCGGAACGCCTCGAGGTATCCGGCGAAGTTCTTGGGGTCGAAGCCGGCCGCGACCATGTTCTGCGTCAGGTGCTCGATGCGGTGCTCCCGGGGTCCCCCGCTCGCGATCTCGATGCCGTGAAAGCCGAGGTCGAAGTATCCGGTCTTGCGCGGGTCGTCGTCGTTCCGCCGAGCGTAGAACGTGCGGAACTTCACCGACGTCGGGTAGTCGACCAGGAAATAGAACGGCGAGCCGAACTCGGCCTCGGCCCGGATCCCGATCGCCTTCTCCTCCTCGGTGCCGAAGTCCTCCTCCGCCCCCGGTCGTCCGAGCCACTCTTCGCACGTCTCGAAGGGGATCCGGGGGAAGGGCCGGTCGAGCTCCGGGATCCGTTCCGCCAGGGGATTCCCGCGTTCGGTGAGCCCCGTGCGGAGGCTGGTGAGGGTCTCCCGCACGATCGCTTCGAGCGTGGCGCGCACGTCCTCGGCGCCGTCGATGAACGCCATTTCCCCGTCCAGCATGGTCAGCTCCGTGATGTGACGTACGGTGTCGGACGGCTCCGCGCGGAACACCGGCGCGATCTCGAAGACCCGTTCAAAGCCCGCGCCCATGAGCATCTGCTTGTACAGCTGGGGGCTCTGCGCGAGGTAGGCCTGCTGGCCGAAGTAGTCGACCGAGAACAGCGTGGCGCCGCCTTCGGCGCCCTGCCGGAGCAGCTTCGGGGTCTCGACCTCGAGGAATCCGTGCTCGAGGAACGCCTGGCGGAACCCCCTCAAGACGGCGGCCCGCATCTCGAAGATCGCGCGGACCGTCGGCTTGCGCAGGTCGAGGACCCGGTGGTCGAGTCGCGTGTCGAGGTCCGCGGCGACCTTGTCGACGACGCCGAGGGGGAGCGGGACCTCGGCGCGGGAAACGACCTGGACCGCGGAGGGGAGGAGCTCGACGCCTCGGTTGGCCTTCTCCGAACGGCGAACGGTCCCGTCGACCTCGACGACCGACTCGCGGGGGAGTTCGGCGAAGAGGGCGAACAGGGCGGGGTCGGCGACCCCCTTCTTGAGCGTCACCTGGGTCGTCCCGGATCGGTCGCGGACGAGCGCGAACGCTACTCCGCCGAGGGCCCGGTAGTCCTCGAGGAAGCCGGCGACCCGAACGGTCGCGCCGTCCAGGTCAGCGATCTCACGCGACAGCCTTCGAGGGGCCGACAGGGTTAGGGACCTCCTTGCGGGCGATGGCGGCCTGGACGAGGGCGAGGTAGAGCGGGTGAGGCGATTCCGGGCGCGAGAGGAACTCGGGGTGATACTGCACGCCGAGGAAGAACGGGTGGTCGGGGGATTCGAGCACCTCGACCCGTCCGTCCACCGAGCGTCCGGTGATGCGGAGGCCCGCCGCTTCGAGGCGGTCGAAGTAGGCCGGGTTGATCTCGTAGCGATGGCGGTGCCGCTCCCAGATCTCGGTGCGTCCGTAGATCTCGGCCACTCGGGACCCGGGGGTCAGCAGGACGCGCTGCGAACCCAGCCGCATCGTCCCGCCGAGGTCGGCCACACCGGTCTGGCTCTCCAGGATGCAGACCACGGGGTCCGGGGTGGTGGGGTCGACCTCCGACGTGTTGGCCCGAGGCAGGTGGGCTCCGTTCCGGATCCGTTCCACCGCCGCGATCTGGAAGCCGTAGCAGACGCCCAGGAAGGGGATCCCGTGACGGCGGGAGACCTCGATCGCCTGGACCTTCCCTTCGACCCCCCGGGCTCCAAACCCGCCGGGAACGAGCAGGGCATCCGCGCGCTCGAGCCGGGCGAGAAGCCCAGGGTTCGTCGGGATGTCCTCAGCGTCGTACCAGTGGAGCCGGATCTCCCGGCCGAGGTGGCCCTGCACGTGGTGGAACGCTTCCGAGTGGGAGAGGTAGGCGTCGCGGAGCTCGGTGTACTTCCCCACGATCGCGACGTCGAGCGTGCCCTCGTTGCGCCGGTAGGTGGCGAGGAACTCCTTCCAGCCCGCGTAGTCGGGGACGCGGTCCGGCAGCCCGAGGATGCGGGAGAGCAGTTGGCCCACTCCCTGGGCCTCGAGGACGAGAGGGACCTCGTAGATCACCTGTTGGTCGGCGACGGAAATGACGGCTTCGGGAGGCACGTCGCAGAAGAGCGAGATCTTCGCCTTGATCTCCGGAGTCAGCGGAGCGGGTCCCCGGGCGACGATGAGGTTCGGCCGGATGCCGATGGCCCGGAGCTCCCGGACCGAGTGCTGGGTCGGCTTCGTCTTCGCTTCGCCGACCGGCCCGACGACGGGAACCAGGGTCGTGTGAACGAACGCCATATGGCCCTCCCCGAGCTCGTAGGAGAGCTCGCGGAGCGCCTCCAGGAATGGCATCGACTCGATGTCGCCCACGGTTCCGCCGACCTCGACCAGGATCACCTCGGCCCCGGCGGCCTGGGCGACGTCGCGGATCATCCGTTTGATCTCCCCGGTCACGTGGGGAATGATCTGGACGGTGTTGCCGAGGTAGTCGCCGCGTCGCTCCTTCTCGATGACCGTGCGGTAGATCTTGCCGGTCGTGAGATTGTGCGTGCCCGAGAGGCTCTGGCCCAGGAACCGCTCGTAGTTCCCGAGGTCGAGGTCGGCCTCGGTCCCGTCGTCCAGTACGAAGATCTCGCCGTGCTGGTAGGGGTTCATCGTCCCCGCATCGACGTTGAGATACGGGTCGATCTTGAGGATCGTGACGGGGATGCCCCGGGCCTTCAGGAGTCGTCCGAGGGAGGAAGTGGTGATGCCCTTGCCGAGGCCCGAAATTACGCCACCGCTCACCACGATGACCTTCATCGATATGCCCGCGGACTCGTAGCGGGCTTCTCGCTTAAAGGCTCCGGGACGAGTGCGACACCGGCGCGTGCCGAATGCCGGATTTCCGGCTCACCCTGGCGCGGGGGGCCCAAAGGGCACCCGTCGGCCCGACGAGTCACGGTGGAAACGAGCAAAGTCCTCCGTCGACGTGAGGCGTTCGGCCGGAAACACCGGCCCGTCGATGCAGACGTGGTACGGCCCGAGGGCGCACGCATCGCACATGCCGAGGGCACACTTCATGTGGCGTTCGACCGCACAGAAGACGGGGACGCCTTTCGGTCGGGCGGCGGCCACGACCTTGCCCATCATCACTTCCGGCCCGCAGGTCCACACCACGTCGAACCGCTCGGTCTCGAGCAGCGTCGCGCCCAGCCCGGTCACATATCCCCGAGCGCCTTCGGAACCATCGTCGGTCGCGCTCTCGACCCGGGCCCCCGCGGTCCGGAGTCGGTCGCGGAACAGCAGCTCGGAGGACCGAGTCGCCCCGAGGGCGACCGTCACCGCCGCCCCGCCGGTGAGGGCGCGCTCGACGGCCGGCGCGAGGACGGCCATGCCGGACCCGCCCCCGACGACGAGGACGCGCCGCGGGGAAACGTCGAACCGATTGCCGTAGGGTCCCCGCACGCCGATCTTCGCACCGGTGCGAAGTGAAAGGACCCGCCGGCTCGTGATCCCCATGGCCTTGATCGTGACCCCCTTCGAAGTTCCCTCGGTGTAGGAGAGGGACATGGGCAGCTCGTCGTCCCCCGGCAACCAGACCATCACGAACTGGCCCGGGTCGGCGGGCGGGGCGTACGAGAACCGGAGGGTGATCGTGGAAGGCGTCTCGAGTACGGTATCGGTGACCTCGACGACCGTCCGCACGCTGAGCGCTACGGTCTCCGAGATATAGCACCGCACCCGGAACCTAGGGCGAGGGGAGGTGCGCGGCGCCCACCGCATCCTCGAGGCGAGCGTACCCGAGGGCGTCGAGACGCTCGGAGAGCTCGCGGTGGAGCCGGCCGAACACTCCGATTCCGTCGAAGGTGATCGCGGTCCCGACCTCGAGCGCCTGCGCTCCGGCCATGACGTACTCGAGGGCATCGGTCCCCGTCCGGATGCCGCCGACCCCGATCACCGGGATCTTCACCCGACGATAGATCTGCCAGACGCAGGCCAGTCCGACCGGCTTGATCGCGGCTCCGCTGAGACCCCCGAGCCCATGCGCGAGGACGGGCCGCCGCAGGGTCACGTCGATCGCCAGTCCTCGGACGGTGTTGATCGCGCTGATCGCCGCCGCTCCGGCCCGCTCGGCCGCCAGCGCCAGCTCGCCGGCGTCCGCCGTGTTGGGCGTGATCTTGGCGATGACCGGAAGTTGAACCCGGTCCACCACCGCCCGCACGATCCGTTCGACATCGGCCGGGTCGGAGCCCACCTCGGTCCCGAACCCCTCCGCGTGGGGGCAGCTGAGATTCAGCTCGATGGCCTCGACCCCCGTGGTCTCGATCCGTCCCGAAAGTCGCGCGAACTCCGCGGCATCGCCGGCAAAGACCGAGCCGATGACCGTGGCGCCGGCCCGGCGGGCGATCTCGATCTCGCGAGGATACTCGTCCATCCCGGGGTTCGGCAGCCCCATGGCGTTCAGCATGCCCCACTGTTCGTACACTTCGATCGTCGGGTTCGGGTAGCCGGGGCGAGGTCCCTCACCGATCGACTTCGTGATGACGCCGCCCGCGCCGGCCCGCCACGCCCCCGCGAGCGACTCCCCGCTCTCTCCCCAGATGCCCGAAGCGAGGAGGAACGGGTTCCGGAGGTTGAGTCCGGCCATCCGGACGCCGAGATCCGCCACGAAGGAGGCGAACGAGTGGTGCCCTTAAATCGCCTCGGGCCGCTGACCCTCGCCCATGCACCTAGACCGTCTGAGCGACGCGGCCCGCGAGGCGCTCGAGAAGGCCTTCGCGCGGGCGGCGGAGCTCCGCCACCCGTCGGTCGAGCCCGAGCATCTGCTGGCCGCTCTCTTGGCCCAGCCGGAGGGTGCGGTGGGCTCGCTCCTCACCTCTCTCGGGACCCCGAGCGACCGACTTGCGACCGCCGTGGAGGCCCGGCTTCGAGGTCTCCCTACCGCAGACCACGTCGCGCCCTCGGACCAGTACGTCTCCCGAGGCCTGACCGAGGTCGTCGACGCCGCGGAGAGGGAGGCGGCCCAGCGGAAGGACCGCTACACGACGGTGGACGAACTGTTCCTGGGTCTGCTCTCCGTGGCCTCTCCCGCTAAGGACCTGCTCGAGGAATCGGGGGTACGCCGGGCCGCCGTCGAGAAGGCGTTGCAGGACCTGCGGGGCCACTCCGGACCGGTCGAGAGTCGGAACCAGGAAGCCCAGTACCAATCGCTCGCGAAGTACGGTCGGGACCTGACCGCCCTCGCTCGGGAACGCAAGCTCGACCCGGTGATCGGACGGGATGACGAGATCCGACGCGTCATCCAGATCCTCTGCCGCCGGACCAAGAACAATCCGGTCCTGATCGGCGAACCGGGGGTCGGCAAAACCGCCGTGGTCGAGGGGCTTGCGGTCCGGATCGCCGCGAAGGACGTGCCCGAGGTCGGCCTCAAGTGGCGGATCGTCGCGCTGGACCTCGGAGGTCTGCTGGCCGGGGCCAAGTTCCGCGGAGAGTTCGAGGAGCGCCTCAAGGCGGTCCTCAAGGAGGTCGAACAATCCGCCGGCGAGGTGATCCTGTTCATCGACGAACTGCACACGCTCGTCCACGCCGGCGCGACCGAGGGAGGAGCGATGGACGCCTCCAACCTGTTGAAGCCCGCCCTCGCCCGAGGTTCGCTCCACTGCATCGGGGCGACCACGACCCAGGAGTACCGAAAATACATCGAGAAGGATGCGGCCCTCGAACGGCGGTTCCAACCGGTTACCATCGCCGAACCGACGGTCGACGACACGATCTCGATCCTCCGCGGCCTCAAAGAGCGCTATGAGCTCCACCACGGGGTCCGGATCCACGATTCGGCCCTTGTCGCCGCGGCGACCCTCACGGCACGCTACCTGCCCGACCGTCACCTTCCGGACAAGGCGATCGATGCGATCGACGAGGCCGCGTCCATGGTGCGACTCGCCCTCGATTCCCGTCCGAGCGAGCTGGACGTCCTCGTGCGGAGGATCCGTCAGCTCGAGATCGAGCGGGCGGCGCTCGCCCGCGAGAAGGATACCGCGAGCCGGGACCGGCTGAAGCAGCTGGACAAGGAGCTCTCCAACCTCAAGGAGCGCGAGACGGCCCTAGCCGCCCGATGGAAGAAGGAGCGGGAGCAGGTCAGCAAGGTCCGCGAGCTCCGCGCCGAGCTCGACCGGGCCAAGGTCGAGGAGTCGAAGGCCGAACAGGCCGGCGACCTCGAAACGACCGCTCGGCTCCGGTATGGGACGATCCCGGAGCTGCAACGCAAGGTCGAGACGCTGAGCAAGGCGGTCGAGGCGCCGGGCCCCGCGAGCCTCCTCAAAGAGGAGGTCGATGCGGAGGACGTCGCGCTCGTGGTCTCCAAATGGAGCGGGGTGCCCATCAGTCGCCTGCTCGAGGGAGAGGTGGACCGTCTCCTCCGGATGGAGGCAGCGCTTTCCGAGCGGGTCGTGGGCCAGGACGAGGCCGTCCGTGCGGTCGCGCGCGCGGTACGCCGCTCCCGGTCCGGCCTCGCCGACCCGAACCGACCGATGGGCACGTTCCTGTTCATCGGACCGACGGGCGTGGGGAAGACCGAGCTCGCGAAGGCCCTCGCCTCGTTCCTCTTCCACTCGGACCGCGCGCTGGTGCGGATCGACATGAGCGAGTACATGGAGAAGCACACGGTCGCGCGGCTCATCGGAGCCCCGCCGGGGTATGTCGGCTACGAGGAGGGGGGTCAGCTCACCGAAGCGGTGCGCTCCCACCCCTACACGGTCGTTCTGTTCGACGAGGTAGAAAAGGCCCACCCCGATGTAGTGAACGTGCTCCTCCAATTGCTCGACGACGGTCGGCTCACCGACGGACAGGGCCGGACCGTCGACTTCCGAAATACGCTCGTGATCATGACGAGCAATCTGGGCTCCGACCTCCTGAGCGAGGCGACCTCGGACGAGGAACGACGCAAGGTCATCGACCCCGTGCTCCGGGCTCATTTCCGGCCCGAATTCCTTAACCGGCTGGATGAGATCGTCATCTTCCACCCCCTGACCGAGAAGGAGATCGCGACGATCGTCGACCTTCAACTGGCCCTCGTGGAAGGCCGGCTCCAGGAACGTCGGGTCCGTCTCAAGGCCACGCCCTCCGCGAAGAAGCAGCTCGCCGCGGAGGGGCTGGATCCCCACTTCGGGGCCCGCCCGCTCAAGCGCACGATCCAGCGGAGGGTCGTGGACCCGCTCTCGGCCCGGTTGCTCGAAGGGGAGATCAAGGACGGAAGCGAGGTGACCGTGGACGTCAAGGACGGCGAGATCGTGCTCCAGGTCGCGGGGCCCCGCTCGGCAAAGTAGCTTCCATGGCGGACGCGGTGACGGTCGCAGTGGTCGGTGCCCCTGGCGTGGCGACGGAGCTGGGCAAGAAGGGGAGCTCGTCCGACGTGACGCTGTACAACAGTGTGCACGATGGCCACGCGGTCACGATCGTCGAACCGACCCAGTTCCCGGAGAGGCTCCCCCCCCTCGTGACCGCTCTGGCGATGGCCGACCGATGCCTCTTGGTCGTCCAAGAGCTCAACCGGGCTCTGGCGGAGACGATCGCTACCCTCGAGATCTCGGACCTTCCCACCACGGTCGTGGTCGGGCCGGCGGTCGGCGAAGGCGACGTGAGCCGCCTGCTGAAGGGAGGCCGGCTCGAGGTCGCGCCCCGAACTCCGCTCGACCTGCCGGCCCTCCGTGGGCTGTTGAACGGGTGGACCGCTCCCGACGTCGCCGGCCCGGTACGGGTCCCCCTCGACCACGCCTTCCCGGTCAAGGGTGTCGGGGCCGTGGCCCTCGGGGTCGTCCGGCAAGGGACCTTGCACGCCCACGAGCGGCTACGTCTCTGGCCGACGCCGAAGGTCGTGGAGGTCCGCTCGATCCAGGTGCACGACGTGGACCGGAAGGAGGCGGGTTGCGGAGAGCGTGTCGGCGCGGCGCTCAAAGGGGTCGAGGCCGACGAGATCGCCCGCGGGCAGATCCTCGCGCCGGAAGGGTCGCTGCTCGAGGGGACGCGACTGAGCTCCGGCCCGCTCGAGAAATGCCGGTACTATCGGGGGGACGCGTCGGTCGGCGCCCACCTCCACCTTGCCCTCGGACTTCAAGTGGTGCCGGTGGTCCTCGAAGAGATGGGGACGGAGGGGGGGATCCTCGTTCCGGACCGGCCGGTCGCCTTCGCGGCGAACGAGAGCGCGGTGCTCATCGACCTCGATGTGCCGGTCGGGCCGCGGGTGCTTGGACGCACCAAGGTTCGCGGGCTCGCGTAGGGCCGTGCGGGAGCCCTGGGCCTAGGCGAACATCGTGACGGACTCCTTGCGGAGTTCTTCCTCGCCGATGACCTTCTCGACCGCCCGGTCGAAGTCGGCGAGGGTCACCGTGTCGCGCTCCTCTCGGATCGCCCACATCCCGGCCTCGGTGCAGATCGCACGGATGTCGGCGCCGGTCGCGCCCTCGCATCGGCTCGCGAGGGCCTCGAAGTCGATCGTCTCCCGGATCGCCATGCCGCGCGAATGGATCTTGAAGATCTCCGCGCGCCCCAGGTAGGTCGGAACGGGGACCTCGATGATGCGGTCGAAGCGGCCGGGCCGGAGGAGCGCGTCGTCGAGGATGTCGGGTCGATTGGTGGCAGCGATGATCTTGACGTTCGCGAGCGGCTCGAAGCCGTCCATCTCGGCCAAGAGTTGCATGAGAGTGCGCTGAACCTCGCGGTCCCCGCTCGTCGCGACCTCGAGGCGCTTCGCGCCGATCGAGTCGAGCTCGTCGATGAAGATGATCGTCGGCGATTTCTCCCGCGCCAGCTGGAAGAGCTCCCGGACGAGTCGTGCCCCCTCGCCGATGTACTTCTGGACGAGTTCGCTGCCGACCAGGCGGACGAACGTCGCGTTGGTGTGGTGGGCCACGGCCTTCGCGATCATCGTCTTACCGGTCCCGGGGGAGCCGATCAATAGGACGCCCTTCGGGGGGTCGACCCCGACCTTCTTGTAGAGTTCCGAGCGGAGCAGCGGATACTCGACCGCCTCCCGGATCTCACGGATCTGGTCATTGAGGCCGCCGATGTCCGCGTAGGTGACGCTCGGCTTGTCGACGATCTCGCTCGCGGTCACGAGGGGGTCCAAGGAGGCGGGCAGGACTCCCATGACCGCGAGGGTCTGCTTATTGAGTGCGACGCGAGACCCGACCGTGACCTTCCCGTGCTCGACGGTCTCCGCCGAGTTGACGACGAAATCCGGCCCGGTCGAGGACTTGACAATCACGCGTCCGTCCGTCAGGACGTCCCGAACGCTCCCGACGATCAACGGAGGGTACCGCAGGCGGTCGAGCTCGGTCTTGAGCCGCTTGACTTCCCGCTGCAGGCGGAGGATCTCGGCCTCCATGTAGTGCCGCTCGCTCTCGACCCGTTTGATCGCCTCGGCGAGTTGGGTATTCCTCAGCTCGAGGAAGTTGACCCGGTCGAAGGATTCGTGGGGTACGGCAGGTACTTCCGGTTCACTCATGTTCACCCGGTCCGGCCTGGCCACGTCGTCTCCCGTGATTCATTAAGCGTGGTGGCTTATAAGTAGTCCATCTTCGACGAGCCCGTGGCGCCTTCGAGATTCTCCGGTCGCGCGCGTCGTACGGCGGCCTTCGCCCCAGGTCACGTGACCGGATTTTTCGCGCCCGACGTCCGAGCTCGCGACCCACGGGCCCGAGGGTCGACCGGAGCGGGCCTGGTCCTCGAACTCGGCGTCAACGCGGAGGCCGAGTGGTGGCCCGGGGTTCCCTCCCGGATCACCATCACCGCGGACATACCAGGCCCGCTCCCGATCTCGGAGGACGTCGTTCGTCGGCTTGTTCCGCCCCGCTCCGGCCATGTGAGGGTGCGTCTCGCCCACCAGATGCCCGTCGGCCAGGGATTTGGGATGAGTGCGGCCGGGGCCCTATCGACGGCGCTTGCCGTCGCCGGACTCTTTAAGATCCCTCGGCAGCGGGCGGTGGAGGTCGCCCATCTAGCGGAGCTCTTCGGTGGAGGAGGACTCGGCGGGGTGGCGGCGATCTTGGGGGGCGGGCTCGAATACCGCATCCGGGCCGGTCTGCCCCCCGAGGGACGGGTCATTCATGGGCCGTTCCCGTGGCCCGTGATCGTCGGCGTGGTCGGGGGCCCTATCCACTCCCCTCGGGTCCTTCGTGACCCGCGGGTCCTCCGACGGATCGCTACGGCCGCCCAGGATTTTCCGTCGGGCGACCGTGGGCCCTCACCGTCCGAGTTCCTCGCTAGGAGCGAACGGTTCACCGACCGGGTCCGCCTCGCGTCTCCTCCCCTGATGAGAACCCTCCGGAGGATCCGGGCGGAGGGGGGTTGGGCGGCTCAGGCGATGTTCGGTGGCAGCTTCTTCGCCGTGGCGAGGTCCGGGGTCTCCCACCGACGCATCCTCGCCGGGCTGGAGCGCCAGGGAATCCATGCGGTGGAGATAGCGGCCCGCCGGACGGGAGCCTTCCGCCGGCGGGTCTCCGGATAGGGCCAGGCGCCAGCTGCATGGCGCAACCATTTTAACAGGTCACCCGTCAGGCCCACCCCTATGGTTCGCAAACCGGCCCGCATGTACCGCAAGGTGGAGGGCCAGGTCTACACCCGGCGCGAGTACATGGGAGGCGTCCCTGCCCTCCGTGTCACCCAGTTCGATACGGGGGACCTGCGGGCCCACTTCGCCCTGGAGCTTTCTCTCGGGGTGGAGGAAGCGGCCCAGGTCCGCGACGTCGCGCTCGAGGCGGCGCGCATCAGTGCCGTCCGGGTCCTGGAGAAGGCGGCCCCGAACGAGTATCACCTCAAGATCCGTCGGTATCCCCATCAGATCCTGCGCGAGCACAAGATGGCGACCGGCGCCGGGGCCGACCGCATTTCCGACGGGATGCGGAGGGCCTTCGGGAAGCCTGTGGGCCACGCGGTCCGGACCGAGATCGGTGGGGAGCTACTGACGATCTACACGACCGTCGCTCACTTGGCGGCTGCCAAGGAAGCGCTTCGGAAGGCGTCCCACAAGCTTCCCTGCCCGACCCGAGTGATCATCACGGAGCACGCTTCGTAGGCGGGGTCCGGACGACCAGCACCGGGCAAGGTGCCTGCGTGACCATCGCCGTGGATACGCTTCCGAGCAGGATGCGTCGTGCCATAGAGAGACCCCGTGAACCGATCACCAGAAGGTCGGTGGGATGCTGGTCGAGGAAGCCGAGGAGCTCGTCGGGGATCACCCCGTCCAGACAGACCCCGGTAACCGCGGGCACCCCGGCCTGCTCCGCACGGTGGACCGACTCCTCGACGATCTGCTGGTAGCGGGGCAGGTCGCTGACGCTGCCGGCCGCCATAACGAACGGCTCGGTGGGACCGACGTACACCGGCTGGAGCGGAGCGACCGCGACGATGGAGAGCTGTCCACCGTAGCGACGGGTCAGGTCGATGGCGGCGTCCAAAGCCTCGTTGGCGTGAGGCGAGCCGTCGACGGCCACCGCGATCCGCTTGAATTCGGGAGGTGCCACACACCCCTGAGCGCCCGTGGTTACATTTCGGTTACGCACCTTCTCGGGGCCTCGCCGGAGCGCCCCGAGAGGGGCGCAAGCCTTTTTCCGAGAGGACGCCTCACCCTGCCCGACGGTGACTTCGTGGCCCCGGTCTGTTCCAATTGTGGTGCGTCCGATTTCGTCTGGGCGAATGAACTCAAAACCGGCTCCATCGGAGGCGGCGCACTCTCCTTGCGCCCCCGCGGAGAGCTGTCGATGGGGACGCGGCTTTGCCGCGCCTGTGGGCACGCGGACCTGTTCCTGAAGGACCCTTCGATCCTGCGGATGCCCCATACCTGGAAGCCCGGAGAGTTCGTGCCCATCCCCTCGCGCCCGGCGACCCCGGCCGCGCCCCCACCGCCGGCCCGCGAGAGCGGCCATCCTCATTCGGCGGCAACCGCTGCCCCCGCACCGGCGGTGGCTCCGACGCCTCCCCCTCCTTCACCACCGACCCCTTCTCCCATGCCGGAGGTCCCGGTCCCCTCCTTGAGCCAACCCCCACCGAGCCCGTACGCCTCCCCTCCGGGGCCGGACGCGGAATCGAATGCCCCGAGCGATTCCGGCTCGGGCGCGCGCAAACCCGTACGGCGGAAACCGAAGGCGAAATCCTCCGATGCCATGACCGGCGATTCCTCGTCCCCCTAGGGTGCCCTACCATTTTTCTAGCGCCGATCGGTCCAGTCGGGCCGAAGCGAAGGGGTGGCCCCAGCGGACATTCCGTGCGACTTACTTACCCGGGGCCGCGGAGAGCCGGTCCCCGCTCCAACGCATCTGGTGCACGATCGCCCCCGGAGTATGGCCGAGAGGCTCGACGACCCCGGTAGGCCGGAACCCGTAGGTGAGGTACAGTCGCACCGCGGCCACCTGTGACGGGTTCACCGAGAGCAGAACCGCCGCTTGTGGGTTCGCGGTCACGGTCCACTGGAGCAGCCCGTCGAGGAGGCGCCCGCCGATACCGCTTCTGCGGTGGCCGGGGTCCACCCACATCCCAAACACATGGAAGGCCTCCTCCTTGGTGAAGGCGCCGATCATTCCGACCAACCGTCCCCCTTTCCCCTCGGCCACCCAGACCGACTCGCTCGCTGAGCCCGCTGCGCGGCTCACCCGCTCGGTCCATCTCGCATCGTCGTAACTCGACTCGAGCGCCAGGGTGCTCCCGAACGCGAGGGGATCCGTGGAAAGTGCGCTGAGCCGTAGGGTGCGGTAGGCGCTGAGGTCGGATTCCGCCAGTCGCCGGATGGTCGCCGAGGTCCTGCCACCGCCTCCGCTTCCCGAGTTGGGCGGCCCCACGGCCGTTGAACATGCCGTCTCTGGGAAAGCGTTTCCCCGATGCGGCACGTAGAGCTTCCTCGAGCGGTCCGGCCGTGCCTCGGTCCGGTCGGGAACCGTCCCGTGCATCCCCGATCAACGGACCCCGCGCCGGCAGCACGGAGGGGACGGCGGTCAATGGGGCGGGGTTGAAGGCCCCCCTCGACTGGGGAGAGTGCGAAGCCGCCCCCTCGTCGCTCGAACGATCTCCCGGTCGGCTTGAACTCGAGGTCGTCTCCGTCGGAGCGAGCTCCGGGGGATCCACCGCACCGGAGTCAGGGTTGTCCCACCGACGGCCGTTGGGACGACGGATGGGGAACAGTTCGACGGGGAAGGCCCGAACGAACGGTCCGCCGGTCGTGACGCCGGCCCCCCCAGACCTTTCTTCGATGCCGTACGAAGGGGCGGTCATCAGTCGGTGGCTACCGGTTGCCGTCCCTCGGTTTTCGAAGGCCCGGCACAAACGCGCCGATCATCAACGCGTACGTGACAAATAGCGGGGACATCGCCACGACGATCGGCCCCACCGAGGCGATCAGAGCCACCCAATTGGTGACAAACTCCGTCAAGAGCCGGACCGCTAAATCCCCGACCACGAGGCCGGCGACCGTTGCGACCCCGAGCGACCAGGTGAACGCGGCCCAGCCCAGGGCGTTGGCCGACGGCGAGCCCAGGAGTTGTGCTTCCTTTCTCAGACCGAAGAAGAAGCTCCCGAACGCGAGGACCACAACTCCCCCGACCGGCCACGCGATCCAGAAGGGGGCCGCCCCGGTTCCTCCTCCCCCCAGCGCGAAGCTCAACGCGGCGGTCATTCCACTCCCCCCGATCCAGAGCGCGAGACCGAACCACGGCCACGGACGCTTCGGGAACGCCAGCTTCCTCCGCGTTGGTTTCGGGTGGAACGCGTGCCATTCCCGAAGGCCCAGGAACATCAGGTAGAATCCGAAGATCGTCGTCGCGAGGGTCGAGTAGTACCCGAGCGGTCCTTGAACGAGGTTCCCGCGGACCAGGAACTGGTACACCTCGGTCGCGCCTTCCACCGCGAACCCAAACAGGAGGACGGAAAGCCCATGGTCGGCCGAGATCGGGAGGGGGAGAAGAAATCGAACGGGACGGCCGCGCGGAACCGGCCGATCGCCCTGCCGGGGTTCGGATCCCTCGGAACGCCTCTCCGAGCGAGCCCCCTGCGTATCGGGAAGTGGAGGGGTTCGGACGGTCGGGCGATCCGGGTTCGTGGAGGGACCACCCTCGACCGTCACGTTCATAGGAGGGGCTCAGGCCGGCTTCCGGAACTTCTCAGACGGAACCATACGGTGGGTCGCGTCTCGGCACCCGGTAGGGTTCTGAAGCAGGCCGGTCGTCACCGCATCTGCCAACATGGGCGCAATATCCTACGCCCGGTTCCAAGAGAGAGCCTCCGTTTGGATATGCTTATCTGTGCTTTTCGTCTGGATAGACTTACGGGCGTCTACCGATGGCGAAGAACGATGTGGGAAAGGAGCTACAGGCGAAGGGCCTTGAGCTGAAGAATTTCTTCAAGGACCTCCACGCGGTGCTGGAAGAGTGGAAGTTTTCGGTCGAGGAAACGAAGGAAGGCACGCGCATCGAGGTTCACGCCGTCGCGCTGGTACAACACCACAAGAACGACAAGAGCTGAGACCGATCGGTCGCATCCTAGGTTCCCGCCGGCGAACGCCGGGGGATCCGGGCTGGAGAGCCCTTCATGAGGCGCTTCAGCGTGTTCTTCTGCTCATCGTCAAAATGGAAGTCCTGGCGCTGCTGGACGAGGTCGATGTACTTGACGGCATCCAGGATGTTCTGTCGGGTGTAGTACTGTCGCGCGTTCTTGACCGTTCCTTCGACCGGATGGCATTCCATGAAGGAACATATGAGACAAGCCAGGTCGTAGGCCTGCTTCTTTGCGGGGTCCACGTGCTTTCGGAAGACCCCCGCATCGAGGATGTAGATCTTGTCCCCCAGCATGATATTCTCCGGCTTGATGTCCCCGTGGAAGATCCCCTTGCGGTGCAGCGTCTGGAGGTAACCGAACAGGGTATCGATCTGTTCGATCGTGCACTCCTTGCTTTCCGAGACCGGCCGTGATTCTAGGAACTCCGCTACGAGAAGCCAAGTACCCTCGTTGACCGGGTGATACCCTAACGGCCTCGCCGTCGGAATGCCGGCCTCGTAGATCGCGTGCAGACTCTCGAATTGCTGCCGGGCCATGTCCTCGGCCGTCTCCGTGAAGCCGAAAATGGGGTCCTGCGAGTTCATCTGCAGGTACAGGTTCTTGACAAACTGCATGGATCGGTCCGACAGGATGTCGACGCTGCCTAGGATCTTCCCAAAGTAACGAACCTTGTCCCCCGCTCGGCTAAGGCCGGTGATCTTCACCGGGATCGATAGCCGGGAGGCATCCGAGCCAATCGGGCGGACGGAGACTCGGTGGACGTCGTACGTCTCGGCCATGACCCGACGGATGTCGCGGAGGACCTCGCGGAAGAACGCGACGTGCCTCGTTTCGTGACTGGACCGGGACCCCGTCTTGGACATCATACGGTCGTCTCCTCGGCCGTCCCGGGACTCGGGGCAGTCATCGACATGGTGACCAATTCCCGGTCCCGGGCCGCCTCCCCTCGTGCCCGGGCCTTGCTCTTCCTCCGCCGTTCCTGCCAGATTGCCAGGAAAAGAAAGAACAATTGGGGATAGTAGATCTTCATGTCGTTCTTGATCCCGCGACCGTATTCGACGACCGGCTTCCCGCGGTAGGCGAAGGTGACTCGCCAGATCGACAGCTGAGGGACCTCCGCCTGGACATGATTCATGTTCAGGAGCACGTTATTGTCCTTCACCACCAGATCCATGTCCATCAGGCCCTTCATCTGGAGCGGGACGTGGATCCCGTCCTTGAACAACGTCCGAAAGACTGCGAGTGCCAACACCTCGACCGTCTTCGAATCGAGGGTCCTCTCGACCGGTGCGATAGGGACCGGGCGAGCAATTTGGGGTTCCATCATCTCTCAACCCTCCGGGGCGTTCCGTGTGATCGGCGCGACCGGGCCACGATCCGGGTGGCCGGTGCCACTGCTCGCGTACGCCGGGGGCGCCCCCCCGTCAGGGGTCCGAGTCCTAGGTGCGGGCGTCGGGGACCTTCGGTTCTTCATGGGTTCGCTCGTCGTTTCCATCGGGTGAAACATCATCCCTGGTTCGTTTGCGGCCGTTTCCTTCGGGTTGCGCATCCACGTGCGGCGCACCCTTCTTGTGGTATTCTCCGTGGAGGCTGCTATCGCGCTTGCGTCTCCAGAGGTCCACGAAGGAAGCGAGGTCGAGATCGGCTCGCTGGGCGGCGCCGGCCCCCTCCGGATCGGGCAAGACCGCCATATCTTCTCGCCCCTCCGGCTCGACTCGCCCGCCATGGACCGTTATCATGTCCCTGTGAGCGGTGGTCTCCCCCTGGCTCCGTCCCGTCTCCTTGGACGTCTTGGGATTCCGGGAGACCACCGACTGGTCAAAATGAATCTGGAACCGGACGAAGATACGCGTGCCGTCCCCGTAATCCTCCATCGAGAATTTCCAATCTTCGATGTCGGCGTGGACGCTCTTGAAGAATCGGTCCACCTCGTCCACGATTTTGGACATCTTATCATCTTCCGGGACCGCCAATTCGGCACGGGAGCCGGCCTGGTTTTTTGGCTTCATGCGTACCTGCTCACTCCCCGAATGAATTCGCCAGTGGGACATGGAACCAATCGCCGCGCACCACATAGGGCGGTGCTTGATTCTAATTGAGTGGCCCTGCGCCGCTTGCCGGACTTTGGCAGTTTCGGCCCCGAGTTCTGGGGGCGATCCCGGGATCGGACGGCGCGCCCTACCGGTGGCGTTGCCCTCGGGCTCACGTCCTCGCCTGAGCTCACCTGTCTAACGTTCGCAGCGGGTCATCGACTCGCAGATCGCTTCTCCTCCTTCCCACGCACCGGATGATCGTTGGTGTCGGGCCCGACCGACCCCTTCGCGCCCATCCTCGGCCTCGCGCTTCCTCCCGTCCGCGTCGGAACCCAATTCCTAGCGGAGCATAGATTCCGTGTTTAGTTCAATTCCTCTACACGGAACCGTCCCCATCGGGACCACGCCGGTGCACCCGTGGGCGGGACCACTGATCGCCAGCGTAACGACTATGAGATTGGATCTACCTCAGGGCGGTATGCGACACCGCCTCCGCCTCGGAGGTCCGCCAAGATTGACTCCGTTCCGCCTGCGAACTGGTCTGGTTGCGCCAATGGTACTTGGTCTTGCGCTCCTGCTGGCTGCCAACGGAGGAGTCCTCGCACTCACGATGCAAGCCCACACTTGGGCGGGCGGTACCCCCGATCGTCCCGCACTCCAGGGCTCTACTGCCGGACCCATATCTTCAACTGCGTCGTCATCCCCCGACCTGATCCGTGTCGACCAGGCCGAGATCCCGGACTCCCTCGATCCGGCCGTAACGTTTTCGACGCCCGGCTGGGCGGCCGTCCAGCAGGTCTACCAGGGACTGGTGAACTACAACGGCTCGAGCGCCACCAACTTCTCCGGCGTCCTGGCCAGAGATTGGACCGTCTCGTACGACCCTGCGACCGGCTTTGATTCGTACGTTTTCAACCTCCGAGCGGACATCCAATTCTCGAACGGAGATCCTTACAACGCCTACATTCAGTGGTACAGCTTCTACCGGAGCCTCCTGCTCCTCCAGGGCCCCCAGTTCATCCTCGAGCAGAACTTCTACTCAACGAATTTCAGCACGGTCGACCCGCTCTCCTATTACTCATCCAGCGCGAGCTCGGCGGCCGCGAATTCATCGCTCGCGGCCGATCTCAACAACTGGAACTTCGATGACCCGACGGCGCCGGAGCTCGCCCAGATGGAGATCCCCGAGCAATCGTACCAGGTGATCAACGCGTCGGCAATCGCGCTCAACCTCGGGTATGGCTATTTGGCCAGCAACTACACCTACCTGCTCGCCTCGATTGCGGACCCGAACTCCTACGCAGTCGACCCGGTGTGGGTCGACGCCCACGGAGGGGTCGTGGTGGGCCTGGTCAACCCCTACCTCGGCGTGAACACCCTGGGAACGGGTCCGTACCTCCTCCAAAATTACAACGGAGTAGGGGGCGGCGGCTACACGCTCACCCCGAACCCGCACTACTGGGGTGCCACGGCGGCCAAGCTCGAACCCTGGAACAACAACCTCCCCGCGGCGAACACCTCGGTTGACGTGAACTTCCAGGATGCCATCGACATCGCGACCAACGACCTCATCACCGGGGCGGTCCAGGAGGCGTCGTTTGCCTACGTTGGACCGTCGACCATCACGCAGCTCGAGGGCCACTCGAACATCCTCGTCGAGGCGCTTCCCGTCATCTACGGCGCGACCAGCGGCTCCTGGTGGATCTTCATGAACTCGAGCGTCGCCCCGTTCAACAACCTCTCGGTGCGCGAGGCGATCACCCACGCGATCAATTACCAGCAGATCATCACACAGGCGTTCGGGGGGTATGCCCGGCAGTGGGTCGGCCCGGTGCCCCCCGCCTACCCGTACAACAACAATGTGACCGCGGATGAGCCGTACTACTCGTACAACCTGACGCTGGCCCAGCAGGAGATCGCGAACTCTCCCTGCGCCAGCAACGCCTGCTCCGGCATTACGATCAATTACATGTACCTCAACACCGGGAACGATTGGGTCGAGACCGCCCAGTTCCTCGAGGTCGACCTCAAAGCGATCGGGATCACCATCAATCCGGTCGGGGTCAGCCTGGACGCGCTGTACGAGGAGCAGGGACTGGACACGAACGGCCAGTGCGTCTCCGCAACCACGGCGAACGGCGGGCCGTTCTACATGGGCCAGGAGTTCTACACGTCCGACTACATCTCGCCCGATGACTGGACGCAGAACGACGCGCAGAACCTCGGGAGCGCGAACGAGTGCATGGCCGGCTACAACAACGCCACCGTCACCGCCGATGCTTACGCCGCGGTCAGCACGAACGTCCCGGCCAACCTCACGGTCTTGTATACGAACATGACCCAGCTCATGTACGAGAACTACTCCGAGATCTGGCTGGCCGTCCCCACTTCCGTCGTAGCATACGCGTCTACCGTGCAGGGCGTCGTCTTCAACCCGATGGGAAGCGCCGAGCCCCACTCGCTCCTCTTCAATACGCAATGGACGAGTCCGCCCCCGACGTACTCCGTGACAATCACCGAGAGCGGGCTTCCGAACGGTACCGCTTGGTACGTGAACCTCACCGGCGGTCCATACCACAATTCTACGGTGGGAGTCATCAACCTCCTCGAACCCAATGGGTCGTACAGCTACACGGTAGCGACCTCCGACCATGAGTATGCACCCACGTCCATCGGGGGTTCGTTCGAGGTGAATGGAACGGCGGTCGGCGAATCAGTAACGTTCCAGCTTGTCGAGTACACTGTGACGTTCACCGAGACAGGGCTAGCCTCCAGCACCGAATGGTGGGTGAACATCGCCGGCCAGAATGTCTCCTCGACCGAATCCGCCCTGACCTTCTCCTTGCCCAACGGGACGTATCCCTACGCCGCCTCAGCCCAGGGGTATTCTACCAAACTAGGCACCCTGACCGTTAGCGGTCCGCCCATGGCTCCGGTTTCATTGGGTTTTCAATCCAGCTCGACCTCGTCGGGATTTTCGCTTCTCGACTTCGTCATCCTGGCTGTGGGGATTGTCGCTGTCGCGATCGTCGTCGTGGGTATTCTCGTTCGCCGCCGAGGGAAGGGGGCGTCGGAACCGGCCGGGCCCCCGCCCCAACACGAGCCGAGATCTCCGCCGCCTGGGTCGTAGTCGGGATAGGAAAGCCCATCCGAGGGGATTCCCCCGGATGGGCCGACCCCGTGCCCCCTCCGAAGCCGCCCCGCCCGGATCTGTCCCCCCGAGACGAAATGGCCTTCGGCCCGCCGAAAGCTAGCGGGGCATGGTATCGCGCTTTCGTTCAAATCCACTGCATAGTGTGAGTCGGAGCCGCGTTCCGACTTGTTTGAAAAGCTCGATGCCGTTCCACCGTCCATGCCGAAGTGGCCCCGCCCCCGGACGATGATCCTACCGGCGGGGAAAGGGACCTTAGCTGCAGGAACCTGAGGGGGTACTAGGTACTGTCGCCTTCCTGGGGTTTCGATATATTACGAGGCCAGAGGTCGTGGTCGACCCTTCGTGATGCTTCACGGTAGTCCAAGTGACCATACTCGGGCAATGGTCCAGGTCGAGCCGGCATTCCGGTCCCGAACGGGTTGGAGGCGGATCTATCCGGATCTGCCGGGGCATGGAAAGAGCCCGGGCGCGACGAGGTTTCGGGATATGGACGACTACCTGGACGTCGTCCTAGAATTTATCGACGACGTGGCGGCCGACGAAAGTTTCGCGCTCGGAGGGATCTCGTTCGGAGCGTATCTCGCCCTGGCCGTCGCTCGGCGACGTGGACCCCAAGTGGCGGGATTGATGTTGAGCGTTCCCGAAGTCAATCACAGTCCCCGGGAGGAACTGCGGGACC
>Ga0209415_10001715_pt1 | contig 41721 bp, 42 predicted proteins | sample PeaSoiSIISIP2007_FD_187696 | JGI IMG/M metagenome (GOLD analysis project Ga0209415, IMG submission 187696) | Peat soil microbial communities from Weissenstadt, Germany - SII-SIP-2007 (SPAdes) (version 2) | ecosystem: Environmental > Terrestrial > Soil > Wetlands > Peat | place: Germany...
TGTGGGGTAGCTTGGTCCATCCTTCGGGGTTCGGGACTCCGAGACGCCAGTTCAAATCTGGCCAGTCCCATTCGCGCGACGCGGTGAGACGCCCCGCCGGCCAGACCTCCTCGGTCGACCTTAGAACGTCTGGGTGAGCGCTCGCATCGCCCCGCCGCCGTTCTTCAGGAACGGGCCACCGTGGTAGGTGAGGAGCGAGTCGACCGAGAGCCGAGCCATCCGGCGTGCGGAGATCTGGGCGGTGGGGGTGTGGAGGGTGTACTCTGGCGGCGTGAGCGTGGGTTTCTCTCCGCCTCCGAAGAACAAATCCCCGGAAAAGAGGAGCTTTCGCTCGGCCTGGTAGAAGGAGGAGTGCCCGGGAGTGTGGCCCGGGGTGTGATAGGCGATCAGCCCGCCCGCCGCGTCGATCGCGTCTCCGTCCTTGAAGGTCTCGTCGACCACCACCGGCTCGGCGGGCGGGGTTCCCGGACCGTCGTACTTCGGGTCCATGGCGATGTACGCGGCCTCGACCCAGTGCGCGAACGTCCGTGCCCGGGTCTTCTCGATCATCACTTTGAGCGAGCCGACGTGATCGCGATGCAAATGGGTGATGAGGATCTTCTTGATCGAGGTCGGGGCCACCTGGATCTTCGTGAGGTAGGCGAGCGTGGCCGTCGACGCGCCCGGGAGGCCCGTGTCGATCAACGTCCAGGACGCCCCCTTGTCCTTCAGGAGATAGACGTGGGTCGAAAAATCCGGCGATGGGTCGACTCCTTCCACCAAGTGCACTCCGGGTAGGATCTCGGGCATCGGTTGCCTCGCGGCATCCAAGAACTCGTGGGTTAAGTCGGTTCGGACCTGGGTCCGGACGGGCGGAACGCGGCCCCGAGGGCGCGGACCGACCGTCCGACATCCTCGACCGGAAGACCCCCGAAGTCGAAGATCCCGAGGACCTCGTCCACGCCCGTGCTGGCGAACTCTGTCAGCCGGGAGGCTACCTCTTCCGGGGATCCGAAGATCGCCCAACCGCTCTTCTCGATCGTCGCCGCGTCGGCATGCGCCGGGTCCCGCCGAACCTTCTCCTGATAGAACGCGCTCTGGGTCGCGAGACGACTATCGAGGTACGCCTGGAGCGCGTGTCGGGCGCGCTGCGGATGCGGTCCCGCGTAGAGGTGCAGCGCGGCCGCCACCTCTCCGCGGACCCCCGACGGAAGCTGGGAGCGGTACTCCCGGACCTCGGCGGCCAGTTCCGCCGGCCCAGAAATCGTGGCATACGGGACGAGGGCGATCGACAGGCCCCGGCGGGCAACGAACGGAATCGCCTCCCGGCGCTGGACCGCCACCCACAGAGGTGGATGGGGACGCTGAACGGGACGGACGTTGATTCGGACCGGTCGGGAGCCCGGTCCCTCGGCGGTGACCTCTTTCCCTTCCAGGGCCGCGACCAAAGTCTCAAGCCCCCGGTCGAACAATTCGCGCTTGGCGAGAGGGTCGACCCCGAACCCCTCGAACTCGAGGTGAATGTAGCCGCTCCCCACTCCGAGGTTCAGCCGCCCTTCGAGCAACCGGTCGACCATCGCGAATTGTTCGGCGAGCTCGATCGGGCGATGGAAGGGCAGGACGCTCACGAGGGCGCCGAGACGCAAGCGTCGGGTTCGGGCGCCCAGGGCGGCGAGGAGGACCGGAGGCGACGGAGATACGCCCCCCGAGTGGAAGTGGTGCTCCGCCACCCAGAGCGTCGATAGTCCGCCCTCCTCGGCGGCCTCGGCGAGATGAACGACCTCGAGCAGCCGATCTCTGGGTGGATCGGTCGGATACTCATCCACGACCGTGAAGGCGCTCAGTCGCACGGCGCGCCGACGGTCGGTGAGTAGAAGGCGTTTGTCGCCGCCTGCGCGGGTCCGCCCAAAGGGCGAAGAGAGGGGACACCGTCGAGCGGGTCATGCCCCTTCCGGCGGTCGGCGTCTTCCCGGGCCGCGCGGCAGGCGCGGTCCATCTCGTGGACGACCCACTCCGCTGGACGTCGGGGCGCTCCGGTCCCGAAGTGCTGGCGGTTCCGGCCCTTTGGTGGCCGCCGGAGCGGCCATTCTCCTCGGAGGTCGTCGGTGTCATCTTGCACGGAGTGCCGTCCGAATCGAGCTCGGTGGTCGAGGTGCCCACCGTGGCGCGGGTCGACTCGGACGTCATTCGTGAGGGAGAGACGGTCGAGGTCAACGGAACGCTCGGGCAACTCCGGATCGAAGGGGTCGAGGAGGTGAACGTCGTCACTGCGTTCCTGCAGCGGTCCGACGATCGGATCCTCCTTCTCCAGCGCTCGGAGAAGGTCGGGTCGTTCCGGGGCCATTGGGCCGCGGTCTCCGGGTTCCTCGAGGCCGCCACCCCCCTCGAGCAATGCTTCCGCGAGATCGAGGAGGAGGTCGGACTCCATGCCACCGACATCGAGCTCCTTCAAGAAGGGTCTCCCATCCTCGCCCGCGACGGGTCGAAGGTCTTCATCGTGCACACGTTCCGGTTCCGGGCAAAGCGCACTGCCATCCGGCTCGACTGGGAGCACACCCAAGCGGAATGGGTTGAGGCCACCGAGATCCGTCGTCGAACCACGGTGCCAAAGCTCGACCGGGCGTGGGAGTCCGTCGCCGCGGTACCTCCGAAAGGATAAGGCGGCGGCCGGTTCCTGCGGCGAAGGATGGGCTGGTAGATCAGCTCGGAAGATCGCCGGTTTTGCAAACCGGAGGCCTCGGGTTCAAATCCCGACCAGTCCACTTCCCTCCGAGCCGGGGGCCTCTTCCGGAGGGACGAGCACGCCCGTCACTGACTGCGAATCGGAGCTTCTCGGTTACCGTCCCGGTCGGTGGCCCGGGGGAGAGATGGACCGGTCTCCCGGGTCAGCTCGAACACCCGGGGAGCTGGCCGATGGGCTCGGGAACGAAATGCAAGCAAGATGAGGAGTAGCATCACACCGATGGCTGCGAGCAGACCTATGGCCGCCCATTCCGCCGAATCCACGATTGGAATCCCGGCATTCATCCCTAATCTGCTTACCTATCTACAGGAGAGCACGGGCGGGCCGACCCGCCCGCTACCGTTCGAACGGTCCTTCGCGAACGGTGGCAGCGGTCAACGGGAGCGGCCACGCAAACTCTTTAGCCGACGGAGACCGAACGGCGAACGTGATCTCGGAAGGCCTCGACCCCATCCTCATCCAGGTGACGATCCCGCTTCCCATCCCGATGATCTACGCGGCGTTCACCGACCCGACCCAACTCAAGGGCTGGCTCGCCGACGATGCGCAGGTGGCCCCGTCCATCGGAGGAACGTTCCACCTCTCCTGGAAAGGCGAGACCCCGTTCGATAGCCCCGGCAAGGTCGTTCGCATGACCCCGAACCTCGATATCGGGTTCAGCTGGTTCGCCCCCCCGGCGTACGCGCGGTTGATGAACCAGCCCGAACCGAAGACGCAGGTCTACGTCCGGCTGCAGGAGTCCCCGGAAGGGATCGACATCACGCTCGAGCACGAGGGGTGGGGCGCGAGCGACGAATGGGAGGAGGCGCGCTCTTGGCACTTCCATTTCTGGGACGAGCGGCTGTCGCGGTTGAAGGACTACCTGATCAAGGCCGCCTACGGCTGAGCCGACCGGCCGGCCCTCGGTCTACGGCCCGCCCGGGGTGTAGTGGCGGCAGATGGATTCCCCGCAGACCGCGCACGAACTCGTGGGCGTGAGACGAAAGCTCGCGGTCGAACCGATCGCGACGACCTCCATGTGGTGGGTCGGGAGATGACCGCACCGGCAGCGAGGCCCGCCGGCCGGTCGCGTCCCGGCCCCGGACGCGGCCGCGGCTCTCATCGGTCCGCGACTCGCATGCGGCGGCTAAAAGCTTGTGCCGCGCGGTAGGCCTAAGACCTCGACGAAGAGTCCGGGAACCATGGAGGTCGTGGACTGTCCGCTGCCCGAGGACCGCCTCTACGACCTCGAGAACGACGTCTGGTGGTCGGCCGATCCTGCCGAAGGAACCGCGACCGTGGGCGTGCTCGGAACCCTGAGCGCGTTCGCCGGTCCGTTCCACGCGCTCACTTTCCGACCCATCGAGGGGGCAGTGGACCGAGGCCGCAGCGTCGCCACCATCGAGAGCACCCGATTCACTGGGGCGGTGCGGATGCCCGTGGACGTGACGCTCGTCGCCCGCAACGAGGAGGTCGTTCGCCGCCCTCGTCTCCTCAACGATGCCCCGTACGGCAACGGCTGGGTCGTCCGCGTCCGCCCCCGGCGCCCCGACGACCCGGCTCGGCTCCTCGAAACGGCGGGCGCGATCGCCGCGCGCCTCGAGGAGCGCATCCGACGCCAGCGGATCCGATGCTGGCCCGCGACCCCGGACCTCGAGCTCTACGAGATCGGAGTCGAGTGCTCGGCCGTCCTCACCAAGCTCAACGAGGAGCTGGCCGCCCGCCCGCCCGGCGACGCGGTCCTCCTAGTGACCGACGACCCGACGAGCCCCATCGAGATGATCCGCTGGTCGGACCAGACCGGTCACGCGCTCCTCGCTCACCGCCGAGAAGGCGCGCTGCACCAGTTCCTCGTCCGGAAGGAGGCGGAGCCGAAGCCCCGCCGCCGCCCCGGCTGAGGCGCGGACCCGAGTTACTTCTCGATCGGGGTCCGGATGAGGTTCCCCCACTCGGTCCACGAGCCGTCGTAGTTGCGGACGTCCGGGTATCCGAGCAGGTACTTCAGCACGAACCAGGTGTGGCTCGACCGCTCGCCGATCCGGCAGTAGGTGATCACGGGAGAGGTCCCGAGGACGCCCTTCGACCGGTAGAGCTCCTCGAGCTCTTCGCGCGACTTGAACGTCCCGTCCTCCTTCACCGCCTGAGCCCAGGGGATGTTCTTCGCCCCGGGGATGTGCCCCCCTCGCTGGGCGTGCTCGGTCGGATACTCGGGGGGCGCGGTGATCTCCCCGGAGAACTCCTTCGGTCCGCGAACGTCGACGAGGGAGAACTTGCCGCCCTTGACGTCCGGGAGGACTTTGCGGACGTCCTCGAGGAACGAGCGGAGCTGCGGGTTCGCGGGGTGCGCCCGGAAGTGCCCCGTCGCGGGCTTCGGGGCATCTTTCGTCAGCGGCCGGTCCTCGGCGATCCACTTCTTGCGGCCGCCGTTCATCAGCTTGACGTTCTTGGCCCCGTAGTACGTAAAGACCCAGAAGGCGAACGCCGCGAACCAGTTGTTGAAATCGCCGTACAGGATCAGAGTGGTGTCCTCATCGACCCCCGTGCGGGCGAAGAGCGCGGTGAGCGCGTCGGACGAGAGGATGTCGCGGGCGACCGGGTCGTTGATGTCCTTGCGCCAGTCGAAGAGGACCGAGCCGGGAATGTGGCCCATTTCGTAGTTGGCCGCCGCGTCGTAGTCCACCTCCGCGACGCGGACCTTGGGGTCGTTCAGGTGGGCGGCGAGCCAGTCGGTCTCGACCAGCACTTCGGGATGTGCGTATGCTGCCATCGGCGCTTGCCTCGAGAGGGTGCGTGCCCCCTACGAATATAGGTTCGCCGCCCTGCTCCAGCCGGGCTCGCAGGACCCGTTTGCGCCGGGTCCCCCGGACGAGGGACGGCTCCTACCCGCGGCGCCCGCGCTTCGGGAGGGCGGTGTCCGAGATCTCGATCGTTCCGGGGTCGAAGCCGAGCTTGGCGAGCTCGTCCCGGATCCGACTGCGGTGGTCCCCCTGGAGGTAGACCTCGCCGTCGACCACCGACCCGCCGGTCGCGAGCCGGTTCTTGAGCGAACGGGTGGTCTCGGCGAGGTCGACGCCGGGAGGGAACCCGGAGATCACGGTCGCCGGCTTGTTGTAGCGGCGGGGCTCCGCCCGAACCCGGATCCGGGCGGTCTCTCGGTCGAGCGCGGAAAGGATCTCGTCGAACTCGTCGTCACTCATTTACTTCAAGTCCCCCCACCGCCGGCGCCCCCGGCGAACGAACGGTAGGAGAGGTTCGAAAAAAAGTCCGCGCGCTGCGACCCGGACGCACGATGGATCGGGAGCGGGTCTCGGTGAAGGCACCGAAGTGTACATGCCGGCACCCCGTTTGAACGTTTCCTAGTCTGCTAGCCCTCTCCCCAGCGGTAAAGGCGGAGCGTGATGACGACGCCGACCGCGGCGCACGTCATGAGGAGGAGCGCGTAGAAGATCATCTGGGTGGCGGACGCGGGCGTGATCCCGAGGGCCCCCTGGACGAGCAGCGCCGCGTACGTGGTCGGGAGGAACCGCGCGACGTCCTGCCAGAGCGGAGGGAGCGCCGAGAGGGGGTAGTAGAGTGGGGAAAGCATGCCGAGGATGGTGAACGTCAGGTTTCCCACCGGCCATATCTCTCGCTGAGTTCGGACGCGACTCGAGATCCCGATCCCGATGGAGGAGAACAGGACCCACAGGACCCCGAGGCAGGCGACTAGGACGAGGAACCCGAACGCTGTGAGCGGGGTTCCCTGCCGAGCCCCCGCCCAGGCCAGGAGAGCGGTCAGGATCGCGAGCGCCGGCAGCATCGCGATCAGGTTCGAGAACGCGATCCCGAACAGGTAGCGGATCCGGCCGAGCGGGCTCGCGACGAACATGTCCTGGAGCGAGCACTCGATGCGCCAGGTCGCGCTGTCGCCGAGGACCCAGGATCCGATGTTCTGCATCGTGAACAGCATCGCCCCGACGATCTCGAGCGGGAGCAGCGAGGGTGGCGAGATGAGCGAGAGGAAGTAGAGGAAGATGAACGGGAGGAGGATCGGTGTGATCGAGACCGCGGGGTTGCGGCTGATCCAACGCCAACCCACGATGAGGAAAGCCGGGAGCGCACGTCCCGTGGTCGGTACTTGCGGGAATTCCGAGCGCATCGCGGCCATCCCGACTAGTCCCCCCGTACCGTCCGGCGGGCCCAGTAGATCGCGAACAGGAACAGGAGAGTCGTCTCCACGGCGAGCCCTCCGACCGCGAGGGAAAGCTCGCCCGCGGTGAGCTGCGTGATGCCGAGGGACGCCTGGGCGATCGCCGCCGCCGCGCTCGGGGGCATGAGGAGGGCGACCGGCCGCAGCGCGGCCGGGAAAAGCGCGAACGGATAGAAGACGGGCGGGAGCACTCCGAAGACGTTGAAGAACAAGCTCGAGTAAGCCCAGATCGCCCGGTTGTCCCGGAAGAAGGTCGAGAAGATGTATCCGACGGAGGCCGAGAAGACCCAGACCGTAGCCGCGAGCGCTAGGATCAGCAATCCCTGTAGCAACGTGAGGTGGACGACCACCATGGTGAGGATGCCCAGGATGATGACCGGGGTCAGGTAGACGACCAGGATCCCGCCGGCCATCCCGAGAAAATACGCTTCGGGGGACATCGGTCCGGCGAGGTAGAGGTCGTTCGCCTTGTGGTCGATGCGAACGTATGCGGCCTCGTTCAGGACCCTCGAGCCCATCGTGAACGTCGAGTAGAGGATGGCCCCGACCAGAGCGACGCCGAGCAGCGCCGGCGCGAGGATGTACACGAAGACGAGGAGCACCCCCTGGACGAGCATCGAGGTCGCCATCGCGAGTTCCTCGTGGGCCTGCACCAGCACCTCGGTCCAGAGGAAGGCGCTCAGACCCCGGAACGCGCGGGTGCTCGGCGGAAGGTCGCTAGTTCTCATCGATCGACCTCCCGACCACTCGCAGGAACGCCTCCTCGAGGGTGACCGGCCCCACGGTGGCGAGCAGCTTCGAGCGGACCGCCAGCTCCATGATCTCCCCGAGGCGCTCGGGGGTGACGATGATCGTCAACGCGTCCCCGTCGACGACGCATTGCCCGAACGAGCGGAACGTCTCGAACAGGGACGCCCCTCCCGGAAGGAGCACTTTCACCGTCCCGCCGACCGACCGCTTCAGGTCGTCTGCGGTCCCGGAGATGAGGACCCGCCCACGTTCGATGACGTACAACCGGTGGCTCAGTGCCTCCGCCTCGTCCAGATAGTGGGTGGTGAGCAAGATCGTGGAACCGTGGCGCGTGAGGGTCCGGATCGCTTCCCAAACGGAGCGGCGAGCGAACGGGTCCATGCCGATCGTCGGCTCGTCCAGGAACAGGAGCGGGGCCTCGGTCGCGATCACGGTCGCGACCATCGCTCGCTGGCGTTGACCTCCGGACAGGGTGATCGAGAGCCGGTTCGCGAACTCGGTCAACCCCATCTTCTCGAGCGCCTCCTCCGTCCGCGCTCGGGCCGTCTCCCGAGTCAACCCCCGGGCCCGGAGGTACGTGTACACCTGCTCGCGAGGAGTGAGGTGGAAGAACGGCTTCCCCTCCTGGGGGACGACCGCGATGTACGGCCGCGCCTTCTCCGGTGTCTGGTCGACGTCGTACCCGAAGACCTGGATGCGTCCCGAAGTGGGGCGCAGCAGGGTCGAGGCGATCCGCAAGAAGGTGGTCTTGCCGGCGCCGTTCCGTCCGAGGAGCGCGACCCGCTCCCCCCGCTGGACCTCGAGCGAGACCCCGGCCAAGGCCTCTGTGGGCGGGGCTCCCTTCGTTCGGTAGACCTTCCTCAGGTTCTCGCTTCGGAGGGCGAGGTCGGTCATCGAACCTCCGGGATCCTTAGGCGGGACACCGCCGGGGAGCCGGCGACCGGAGCATAAGCTCTGCGTGCGCCGGACTCCGAGCTCGCGACCCCGAGCTCCGAAAAGCGGTCGGTTACGGTTCCGGAGGAGGGGGTTCGCTGGGAAGCGGTCCCAGCTCGGGCATCTCGGTGTCTCCGACGAACGTCCCCGGGAGTTCGGTCGGTCGCAAGCCGGGAGCTCGTCGGAGGTCGATGGGCAACAGGCCCGGAGTCGATTCCCTCCAGCAGACTCGAGCGAACGAGTTCGCTTCGCCCGAAGAGAAGCCCATGGACAGGGCGAACTGCCGGACGTCCTGGCGGGTCAATTCACCGATGGCGATCAGCAGGACGAAGTACGCGGCGAAACCCAGGATCGTACCGACGGCGAGCTCATAGAGGCCCTGGGGCAGGAAGCGGTTGAACTGGGACATCGCGAAGAATCCTCCGGCCGCGCTCAGGAGAATGCCGAGGATGGACCGAGGTTGGATGTGGACTCGGATCAGCGTTTCCATGAAGTAGGTGTTGAGGACGAGAGCGACGATCGAGGACGCGAGCACCGCGAAGGAGCCCGCAATCAGGCCCTGACTTCTCGGGAGTATCCCGAACGGCGGCATGAGGAGGAAGACGGCTCCGAACAGCACGATGACCTGCGCGCTCGTGATGTACAGCTCGAGGCGCTGGCGTCCGATCGCATTGATCGACGCCTGCATGATCTGGCTGAGCGCCAGGGGGAGCGCCCCGACGGCGAGGATCGCGAGCGGCAAGGCCCCTTGCGAGGCGTAGGCCGCGGATTGAAAGACGTTCAGAAATACGGACCGATAGGTCACGAGGGCCACCACGCCGGGCACGAGGAGCATCGCCGAGTATCGCAGCGCCTGCCACGTTCCCCGCCGGATCCGCTCGTACTGCTCTTGCTGGTGCAATCCGGCCAGGTAGGGGAAGAGTGGGGTCGCGACCGCTCCGGGGAGCGAGAGGATCAGGATCCGCCAACCGTTGGCCGCGAGGAAGACCGACAGCGCTGCCGGACCGAGGAGCGCGTTGACGATCAGAGGGACCATGTTCGTCACGAGGTAGCTCAAAATGAGGCTCCCCATGAGGGGCCACGAGAACCGAAACATCCGAAGGGCCTCGGACCAGCGGAACCTTCGAAGGAGTCGAACGACCGCGGGCAGGCAGAAGAGCGTCGACGCGACCGCTCCGATCGCGTAGGCGACCGTGATGCCCAGGACCGTCGGGAAATAGAACGCGACGATGATGATCGCCGGGAGGCGTGCGATCGCTTCCACGAGCGACGGATACTGCGCCTTGACCGAGTCGCCCTGCCCGATGAACAGCGCGTTGTACACGGTCGAGAATGACCACAGGAGTGGGAGGGCGAGGAAGATGCCCAGCGCCAGCAGCTGTGAGTTGTTCGAGACGATCTGGGCCCCTCCGATCGAGAGCGGGGCGATCGCGAAGAGGATGAGGCCGGCGGCGCCGACCATCATCATTCGTACGAGAAGGTAGGTTGACGTGTTCTCGGTGGCCAACTTGCCTCTCGCCAGGAAGTAGGTGTACGCGGTCCCGAGGCGTAGGTCGCCGACCCCGTTGATCGACGAGCCGATCAGGAGGAAGAGCTGGGCAGTTCCCAGGAGAGCTACACCCTCGGTGTGAAGTCCGATCGTCTTGTACAGGAAGATGCTCGCGATGAACCCGATCAGCTGGGTAGCAAGGCTCGCCCCGAAGACCGCGCTGGAGCTGATCGTGAGAGAGTGGGCGGCCTTCGGCACCGCCGCGGGTCCGGCGGAGGGAGTCGTTGAGGGGGCAGCGGATTCCTCGGACAACCGGCGAGGCATGGCGGGGACCGCTTCTTATCCCCGTCGGTCGAGCGACCCGGTCAGCTCCCAGGCCGGGATGTCGGGGGTTCCTCAACCGGGCGGCGCTCGTACAGCTCAACCCATAGCCCGTCGGGGTCCGACAGGAAGACTAGCCGCATTTCGCCCTCATCGAAGGCCGGGATCTCCACCCGCGCCCCCAGCGCGACGAGACGCCTCACCGTAGCCTCCAGGTCGGTGACCCGAAACCCCAAATGATCGAGCTCGTCCCCGATCCGAAAAGGCGGGTCACCCGGGTAGTAGTTGAGCTCGAGGATCGCTTTCGTCTCGGGGTCATGAAGCTCCTGCCACAGGCCCCCCGCGGCCATGCGGCCCGCCGGGCCGACCTTGAGTCCGAGTCCCTCGGTGAAGAACTTCACGGCGCGGGGAAGGTTCCGGACGCGGACGCCCGTGTACTCTAGCGGCATCTCGTCGGTGCGCGGACCAGGGGGCCCGCCCGCCTCTCTCCCCACACCCGCGCCTCCATAGGGGTGGAATAGGTCAGACCACGGACTACTTCGCCTTGTCCTATCCAAGGGGAGCGGCACATCCGGACACCGTGGTTCCCCCGAGGTATGCACGCTCCGGTGGGCGGGGAAGTGGGAACCCGGGTTCCCACCCGGATGGATGGCGGGCCAATACCAGCCGGTCGGGATGAATCGACCCGGAAGAGCGCGTCGAGTTTTCGGATCGGAGTTCCACGATCCGTCTCTCGGATGAATCGTGCGAGGCTGACAGGCGCGCGGGTCAGGACTAAGGGTGGCGACTTGGAAAGGGGTGGCTTGTCCGCGGGGAGCCTGCCTAAGACCTTCGGCCGCCTACCCAGTGAGTCTGGTGATGGTGCGTGCATCGAGCCGACGACAACGCCTTTTGACTCAGCTCATGCGTTCTGCGGAGCCTTCGGTTCGATGGCGAACCCAGGTCCGTGTGCTTGGGCGTTCTCGTACGTCGCCGGGCATCCGTCGCCTCGAGCAGGAGGTGCGTCGCTCCGAGCGCGTCTGTCAACTCCTCTCTCGACGCGAAGCTCCGTTCGTCGCGGGGAAGTTTGGGGGCATCTATCGGTACTGGCAGGGGAGTCACTGGGTACTGACCTCACTCGTGGACATTGGATATCCAGTGGGCGACGTGAAGCTTCGTCCCTTTATCGATAGGGCCGTCTCGATGTGGACGCGCCCGGTGTACGACCAGGTCCTTCGCGTCACGAGTGCCATCGAAGGGAAGGGAAGCGACGGGGTCCCTCTCCTGAACGGTCGGTACCGACGATGCGCTTCTCAGCAGGGAAACGCCCTTCTCTACCTGAGTCGTCTCATTGAGCCCGACGACCGGGCAGATCACCTGGCCCAACTTCTCGAGCGCTGGCAGTGGACGGACGGCGGTTGGAACTGTGCGAAGGGCGCGGATGCCCATGTCTCCTCGTTCATGGAGACGTTGACGCCGATGCGCGGTCTGGCGGCCTTCGCCCAAATGACTGGATCGGCGAGGGCACGACGTTCCGCCCACCGCGCAGCCCAAGTGTTCCTCCAACGCCACCTCTTCCGGCGTCGGTCCAGCGGGGCCGTGATGAGGCCCGACTTTCTTCGATTTCACTACCCGTTGTACTGGCACTACGATATTCTCGGGGGTCTCAAGGGTCTCGCAGAAGTCGGACTCATCGGCGACCCTCGATGCCGAGAGGCCCTCGACTGGCTTGAGGGGAGGGAACTATCGCGAGGAGGATGGCCGGCCGACGCACGATACTACCGCGTCTCTTCCTCGTATGAGTTTGGCGCGGAGTCAGTCGACTGGGGCGCTCCCTCTGCCAGGGAACCCAACGACTGGGTGACGACTGACGCGCTCTACGTTCTCGCCGAAGCCGGACGACTTGCTGTTTAGTACGCGCGAGAGCAGCGACCCCGCGGACACGGGGCGCCTTCCACATGGCTGGCTTCGCCCGTTTGCCCATCGGTCCCTGGTCTAAGTGGAGGATTCTCTAATGGGGCGCTCGAGTCGCCCCCCTTTTGTCGGGATTCCCGACGTCAAGGGAGAGAGACCCGCATCCTAGGAAAATGGGAGCACGGGGATTTGAACCCCGATATGCGGGTGTCTCCGCGCGCTCCAGTCATTCGTCATGGGGGCTTTGGGCCCCTCCGCAGACCTAAAATCCAGGACGACCGACGGTCGCCCTGACTGGAGCCCGCTGGTCTACCAAATTAGCCTATGCTCCCTCCCTCCGGTCCGGGAGCTTCGGGAGAGATAGCCTTTTTCGTCGGGAGTCCCCGTCCCTCATTCTCGCTCCGGACGGCCGGTCGGGCGGCGAAATGTTTATCTGAAAACACATTTGTGCCGAATCCAATGCATTTGCCTGACCGTTCCCACTCCTCGAAGATGTCCTCACGGACCGTCCCGCTCGCTTGGTTCGTGGTCGCCGTGATCTTGGCCGCCGGGATCTCGGTTACCGGTGTGGCGACCTACTATGCCACCCGGCCCAGTACCTCCCCCGGCTCGCTCACCATCACCGACGACCTGGGGCGTCGGGACACGGTCACGACCGACCCGGCACGCGTGGTGGTTCTGGGCCCATCGATCATGGACTCGATGTATCGACTCGGTCTGCGCAGCCATGTCGTCGGCGTGGACTGCTACGCCCCGAGCTTGGGGGGACTCTCCTCCGACTACTCGAGCGACCAGGTCACCCTCTGGAACCTCTCCTCTTCCATGTGCGTCCAGACTGGCCCGGTGTTCAACATCGAGCAGCTCCTCGCGCTCGCGCCCAAGCTCGTCCTCGCCTCGACGATCGTCTCGGTGGGGGCCGTCGAGCAGATCACGCAAACGTACCACATTCCGGTCGTGATGCTCCAACCGGCGACCCTGACCGGGATAGTACTGGACGATGACCTGCTCGGGGAGGTATTCGGCGTCCCGACCGCATCTTCGGCGCTGGTCGCTAGCCTTCAGAACCAGATCTTCCGGGCGGCCTCGTTGCAGGCGAACCTGACGGCGAACGGCACTCCCTTCCCGACGGTGCTCGTCACCTACTCGGTCGACGGAAACGGCTATTGGAGCTTCGGTCCCACCACGTTCGGCCAGTCGCTCATCGAGCTCGCCAGCGGTGCGAGCATCGCGGCCAACGCGACCCTCCCGTACCCGGAGCTGTCCGGCGAGCAGGTCCTGTTGAGCGACCCGGCGTTCGTCGTCTACGGTACCGGCTATGGGCTCAACGAATCGACCTACGCGGCCGGCCCCTTTTGGTCTCAGTTGAGCGCCCCTCACGATGGCCAAGCGTTCGGCCTCGACTCGAACTACTTCACGGAACCCGACCCGACGATGATCCTGTTGGGACTTCCTCAACTGATCTCCGTACTGCACCCGGCATCGTCGACTGCGTAGGAGGGGCGGGGTGGCTGCTCCGGGCGCGTCTTCGCCCGCGTCGTCCAAGGCGCACGGCCGTCGGACCTGGGTCCTCGGGCTCCTTCTCGGCTTGCTCGGACTTGGGGTCCTGATCTCGCCGCTCCTCGGGACGGTCGCTATCTCCCCCGAAACCGTGCTTCGGATCCTCTTCCACCAGGCGTCGGGCGGGGCGTTGTTCTCGGACCCGTGTGCGGGAGCGAGCGTTCCGGCCAGCGGATGCGCCGGGTTGATCGAGATCGTCTGGGACGCACGATTGTCGGAAGTGATGCTGGCCGTGGTGGTCGGCGCGGGACTCGGGATCTCGGGAGGCACTCTTCAAGGAGTGTTCCGCAACCCGCTCGCGGACCCCTTCCTGCTCGGGATCTCCTCGGGGGGGACGCTCGGAGCGGCCGTGGTCGTGGTCTTCCAGATCGACGTGGCCCAGCAGAACTTGCTTCTCCCGCTCTTCGCGTTCATCGGAGCGATCGCTACGAGCGTCGTCATCCTCGCGGCGGCCAGGAGCCGGTTCGGCTCGGTCGAGACCCTCCTTCTGACGGGGGTCGCCCTCTCGAGCTTTCTCTCCTCCATCCTCTCGCTGCTGCTCCTCTACAATCCGACGGGGAGCCTGCAGGTCGATTTCTGGCTCCTCGGCAACCTCGGCTCGCTCGACTGGACCCAGGACGGAATCGCGTTCGGCGTCGTGCTGGTGGCCGGGACGCTCCTCGCGACCCACGGCCGTGAATTGAATCTCCTGCAGCTCGGCCCGGATGTCGCGCAAAGCCTCGGGGTCGACTCGAGGAAGATCCGGGTGCGGCTCCTGCTGCTCGCATCGGTCACCACGGCCGCAGCGGTCGCCTTCACGGGCATCATCGGGTTCGTGGGCCTCGTCTCGCCACACGTGGTGCGCCGTGTCGCCGGAAGCGACTACCGATTGGTCCTTCCGGGAGCCGCGCTCGTCGGAGGCGGGTTCCTCCTCGCGGCGCGCGACCTCTCGTTGGTCGCATTCCCCGGAACGCTCCTCCCCATCGGGATCTTCACTTCGTTCGCGGGTGCGCCGTTCTTCGCGTATCTCCTCTACCGGCGGCGCCAGAGCTCGACCATGGGTGGAACGTGACCGGTCCTGACGATTCCGCCCTTCGTCTTCGGGGCGTCACGGTCCGGTTCGGACCACGCACCGCCCTCCAGGATGTCCACCTGGAGGTTCCCCGCGGGCAGTTCGTGGCGCTCGCAGGACCGAACGGCTCGGGAAAGACGACCCTGCTGCGGGCCGCTCTCGGATTCCTGGTCCCCGACGCCGGTTCCGTCGAGCTGTTCGGTTCGGACGTGCTCGGCCTCACGGTCGCGGAACGGGCACGCCGGGTCGCGTGGGTTCCCCAGGAGGAGAACCCGCGGGACGATGCGCCGTTGCTCGACTACGTTCTGTACGGCCGCTACGCTCATCTCGGCTGGTTGCAGGGCGAATCAGCGCGTGATCGGGAAGCGGCTCTCGACGCCCTCGCCGCAGTGGGCCTAGCGGACCGGGCGCGCGACGGCATCCTCTCGGTGAGCGGCGGGGAGAAACAGCGAGCGATCCTCGCGCGGGCCCTGGTCCAGGAGGCGCCGCTCGTGCTCTTGGACGAGCCCACCAGCCATCTTGACATCGCGCACCAGCTCGACCTCCTCAGCCGGGTGCGCGACCTCGCCCGGGAGCGCACCGTGACGGTGGTCGCCGCCCTCCACGACCTTAACCTCGCCGCACGGTTCGCCGACCGGATCGTCATCCTGTCACGCGGCCGCCGAGTCGCGGATGGGTCCCCCGCGGAGGTGCTCTCCGAGGAGCTGCTCGCCCGGGTCTGGGGCGTCGTGGCGGACCTTCGACGAGACCCGCGCACCGGCGCGCCCTACCTCCTCCCGCACCATCTGGTGGCTCCCGCGACGACCGGACCCACTCCATTCCTGGGCAAGGGGCCGGTCCACGTGGTTGGGGGCGGAGGCTCCGGTGCGGTATACATGCGGGCCCTTTCGGAAGCGGGGTATCGCGTCACGGCGGGGGCACTCCATCTGCTCGACTCCGACCTTGAGACCGCGGAGAACCTCGGTGCTCCCAGCGCGGTCGAAGTTCCGTTCGCGCCGATCGGGGAGGAGGTACGGGGTAAATTGCGGATACTCCTCGAAGGGGCGACGGCCATCGTCGTGGCACCGTTTCCCGTCGGCCCGTCCAACCTGCCCAACCTCGAGGAGGTCCTCCGCCAGCTCGGGCGGGTTCCGGTGCTGCTCGTCCGCCGACCGGAAGCCGAGAGCTGGGATTTCACCGGGGGACGCGCGCGACAGGTCGAGGAAGAGCTGCGACGCGGAGGGGCCCGAGAGGTCGCCGGAGCGACAGAAATGCTGGCGGCGCTCGCGTCCGCACCGGTCCTGGTCGCGACTCAGTGACCCCGTCGGCGCGCTTTCCCGCGGCCGGGAAGTGGGGAGACTTCGAGCGGAGGTGGAGACAACGCCGCGAACTGAGTCAAGAGGCGCGGCAGGTCCGCTTCGAGAACGAGGATGTAGCTCGGGACTCCCAGGCTCGAGGCTTCGAGGCACGCCGTTCCGGCCGCGAACCGTAGGACCGGCCCGGAGCGGGCGCCCGCGAGAGCGTGGTAGGCTTCGAGACCGTCCGCAGCGACCAGGGAGAGCGGGTCGGACGGAAGGCTGCGTCGCACCCGGTCGGCGAGATTCGGGTCGATGAGGTCGGCGGAGGTCAACGTGCGCACGGAAATCGGAGCCGGGGTGAGGGGGACGATCCCTTCGAGGTCCGAGACCTCGACGAGCGAGCCCTTTCGGCCCGCCTTCACCACCCGACCGCGGGACGGTCCGGCGGTTCCCGACCGCACCGACAGTAATCCGTCCCGCAGCTCGAGCGAGACCGTGGCCCCCGCCGGTATGTCCTCGAGGGCGAGCGCCCGAGTCGAGCGGATGACGTGGACCCGCTCGATCCGATCTCGGAGGTCGTCCCCGAGCCCGCTCAGAGTCTCGTGCAACCACGCGACGCCTTCGACCGTCGGACGGTAATGCCCGTCGCGCATGGTGGCAAGTCCACGGCGTCGGAGCTGGCGGTACGAATGCGATACGGCCTGGACGGTGAGTCCGAGGCGCTCGGCGATCGGCCGCAGCTGGGTCGGCTCGAGCGTCGTGCACTCGTACATGAACAGGAGCTCGGTGACGGTGCCGCCCCTACGGAGCGCGGCCAGCCCCGTCCGGTCGGGAGGACGACCTGCGACCACGTCGATCGCACGCCGGGGGGGAATAAAGCTCCCTTTACTGGCCGCGCAAACGCCCTTGCTTACGAGGCGACGTTCGCCTTCCGACCCGGGGACCGAACGGCCGGGTTGTCCCGGCGGATCTCCCGGATCCGGTCGCGGATGCGCGCGGCCTCCTCAAAGTCGAGCCGTTCCGCCGCGATCCGCATCTCCTCCTCGAGGTTGGTGATCAGCAACGGCAGCTTACCCTTCCATCGACGACCGAGTCCGCTCGTCGAGAGCTCCCCGGAGGGCGCCTCCTCCTCGGGAGCGAGCAGCGAGCGCACCTCCTTGCGGATCGACTCGGGGACGATGTCGTGCTCCCGATTGTACTCGACCTGCGTCTGCCGCCGGCGCGCCATCTCGGCCATGGCGCGCTTCATCGACCCGGTGACCCGGTCGGCGTAGAGGACGACCTTTCCCTCCACGTTGCGGCTCGCTCGGCCCGCGGTCTGGATGATGGACGTCTCGCTGCGAAGGTACCCCTCCTTGTCGGCATCGAGGATGGCGACGAAGCTCACCTCGGGGAGGTCGAGTCCTTCCCGAAGCAGGTTGATCCCCACGAGGACGTCGAACTCTCCGAGTCGAAGGTCGCGCAGGATCTCGACCCGCTTCATCGTCTCCACTTCGGAGTGGAGGTAGCGGACCTTGAACCCCTGGTTCGCGAGGTAGTTCGCGAGCTCCTCGCTGGTCGCCTTCGTCAGGGTCGTGACGAGCGCGCGGTCCCCGCGCTCGATGCAGCTCTTCAGCTCGACCATCAGGTCGGCGATGTGGCCCTTCAGGGGCCGGACCTCGATCGGCGGGTCGACGAGCCCGGTCGGCCGGATGATCTGCTCGACGATTCCCTTCGAGGCCTTCCGCTCGAACGGCCCGGGTGTCGCCGAGACGAATACGGTCTGGGTCACGTGGGTGAGGAACTCCGGGAACTTGAGGGGGCGATTGTCCCGCGCCGACGGAAGGCGCCACCCGAACTCGACGAGATTGTCCTTGCGGCTCCGGTCCCCCTTGTACATCCCTTGCAGCTGGGAGAGGGTGACGTGGGACTCGTCGATGAACGTGAGGAAATCGTCGGGGAAGAAGTCGAGGAGCGTGTACGGCGGTTCGCCCGGACGCCGCCCGGCAAAGTAGCGGGCGTAGTTCTCGATCCCCGAGCAGTACCCGGTCTCGCGGACCATCTCGAGGTCGTAATCGACCCGGCCTTTCAGTCGCTGCGCCTCCACGATCTTCTCCTCCGAGAGGAGCTCCTTCACGCGTGCGTCCCGGTCCTTCTCGATCTCGGTCAGGATCCCCCGCAGGCGTTCGTCCACGGTCAGGAAGTGGGTCGCCGGGAAGACGGTGAGCTCGGAGAGCTCGCGGCGCTCCTCCTGCGTCAGCGGGTCGAGCTCCACGATCGCACGGACCGTGCTCCCGTCGAGGAGGATACGGTGGATGGTTTCGCCCGCACCCATCACATCGATCGTCCCCCCTCGCACTCGGAAGCGACCCCGCTTCAGCTCGATGTCGTTGCGCGAGTACTTCATCCGGACGAGATGTTCGAGGAGGGTCTGACGCGTGGTCTCCTCGCCGACGGCGACGCGAACCACGGAAGCGCGATAATCCTCGGGCGAGCCGAGGCCGTAGATGCAGCTCACCGACGCCACGATCAGGACATCTCGACGGGTGAGCAGCGCCTGGGTCGCCCGGTGGCGCAGCCGGTCGATCTCCTCGTTGATCGAGGCATCCTTCTCGACGAACAGGTCGATCTGGGGAACGTACGCTTCGGGCTGGTAGTAGTCGTAGTAGCTGACGAAATACTCGACCGCGTTGTTCGGGAAGAGCGCCCGGAACTCGCTGACGAGCTGGGCCGCGAGCGTCTTGTTGGGACTGATGACCAGCGTCGGGCGCTGAAGGCGCGCGACGGCATGGGCCATCGTGAACGTTTTTCCGCTCCCGGTCACCCCGAGCAGCGTCACGAATTTCTCGCCCTTCTCCACGCGTTCGACGATGCCTTCGATGGCCGCGGGCTGGTCGCCCTGGGGCACGAGGTCGGTCTCGAGCTGGAATCGTCCGGGGAGAGCGGGCGCGCTCCCCCGGGCACCGATGTTCCGCGTCATGGGACGGCGGGCGAGGCCGGGAGGACCCCGTGATAGCCTCGCCTATCGATCGTCACCGAAGTGAACCCGAGGCGCCCGACCTCAGCGGTCACTTCGCTCGCCAGCGGTTCGGAGAGGAGGCGAGGGACGTCCGAAGGGTCGACCTCGACGCGCGCGGTCCCGGCCCGGACTCGGACCCGGACGCGGCGAAAACCGCGCGCTGCCACCAGTGCTTCGGCCGACTCGACCTTGGCCAGGAGCTCCACGGTGACCGGGTCGCCGTGAGCGACCCGTGAAGCGAGGCAAGCATCCGACGGCTGATCCCAGTTCGGCAGGCCGCGCCGGCGAGCCTCGACCCGAACCTCGGCCTTTCCCCAGCCGGACCACACGAGCGGGTGGAGGAACCCTGCTTCGTCCATCGCGCGAATGCCGGGTCGATCTTCCCCGAGGTCATCACGGTGGATGCCGTCCAGATACTGAGCGACCGAACGGGTCGCTCCGAACTCCCGCAAGGCCGACGTCTCGACGGCGCGGCAGAAGTAGCAACGGTCCGCTCCGTTCTGGCGATACCCCGCGACGGAGAGCGGGTTCGCCTCGAGGATGACATGGGAAACGCCGATCGACGCGGCAACGTGCTCCGCTCGGGAGCGCTCGTCGCGGGAAACGGCCGGACCGGCGAGAGTGACCGCGACCACCCCGTCGGCGAGGGCAGAGTGCGCGAGGGCCGCGACGAGCGAGGAGTCGACGCCCCCGGACATGGCGACCAATGCCCGACCGCCGCTCCGGATCCGGGCGACCAGCTCCTCGGCGGAGCGAATCGGGATAGTCGGAGCGACCAACGTTGGCATTCTCGCCGTTCTACCGCCCGCGGCCCATTACCCTTTCCTTCGCGAAATCTCCATAGCGCGCGGATTCGTTGGGGGAATGATGCAGGCCGTTCGCGAAGGAAGCCGTTGGATGTTGCGACTGGACGACGGACAGGACCTGTTCGAGGCGCTCTCCGGGTTCGCCCTGCGCGAAAACGTCCGCGCCGGCACGGTCGTCTTCGGGATCGGGATGTTCCGACGGGCGGCCTTCGGCTACTGGGACGGCACCCAATACCGTCCGCAGGAGCTCACGGTTCCGCACGAGGTCGTTTCGCTCCACGGAACGATCGCCCGCGCGGACGGCGTGCCGTCGTTGCATTTGCACGGGGCGGTCGCCGGACCGGACCATCGGCTCGTCGGGGGCCACCTTCTGCGGGCGACCGTGGGGATGCTGCAGGAGATCCTAGTCGATACCTTCCCCGGCCGCACGTTCGGTCGTCCCATCGTGGAGAGCTTCGGGTTGAAGATGCTCGACCTCGAACCCGCGACCGAACCGTAGACCCCGTCATCCCTTTCCGCTCGGTCGGACTCGTACGGTCCGATCATGGCCGAACCTTTGTCGGTGTTCTCCACGCTCGACCCCCGGCTGGCGGACGCCGTCCGAGTCCTCGGGCTGATCGAACCCACGGAGATCCAACGTCTCGCGTTCCCGCTCCTGGCGACGGAGGCGGATGCGCTGCTCCTCTCTCCGACGGGAACCGGCAAGACCGAGGCGGTACTACTGCCCCTTCTCTCCCGTCGCCTCGCCGTCCCAACGGCCCCCATCGCGATCCTGTACGTCACACCGCTCCGAGCGCTCAACCGCGATCTCGAGCACCGGATCGTCGCTCTGGTGAAGCAGGTCGGTCTCACGGCCGCGGTTCGCCACGGCGACACGTCGACCTCCGCGCGGCTCGCGCAATCCCGGCGCCCTCCGGACCTGTTGCTGACGACGCCGGAGACCCTGCAGCTCTTGCTCACGGGAGCTCGCCTGAGGGAATCTCTGGCCAACGTCCGTACCGTGATCATCGACGAAGTCCACGAGCTCGTGGGCTCGGACCGCGGCGCCCAGCTCTCGATCACCCTCGAACGGCTCGACCGATTGGCGGGCAGGGCGGTCCGCCGGATCGGGCTCTCGGCGACCGTTGGAAACCCGAACGAGGTGGCCCGATTCCTCTCCCCCGCCCCGCGCGACGTCCAGGTGCGCATCGCCCAGGAACGCCGGCCGCTCGAGCTCACCGCACGACGACCGGATCGGGTCCGGCCCGCCCTCGACGAGACTCTGGTCCGGGAACTGAAGGCCGATACGACCCTGCTCGCGGGGCTTCGAGCGGTGGAGGAGGAGATCCGGGACCACCGGACGACCCTCGTCTTCGTGAACACCCGCCCCACGGCCGAGGGACTTGCCGCGCGACTCCAGAAGCTCGCGCCGGACCTCGCGATCGCGGTGCACCACGGCTCGCTCTCCCGGGAGATGCGGGAGGAGGCGGAGCGAGCGTTCCGGGACGGGAAGCTCCGGGCGCTCGTCGCCACTTCCTCGCTCGAGCTCGGGATCGACATCGGAGGGGTCGACCACGTCGTCCAGTTCGGCTCGCCCCATCAGGTCGGGCGGCTGGTCCAGCGGGTCGGGCGTTCGGGCCACCGGCTCGACCGCACGATCCACGGGACGGTCCTCGCCCTCGACGATGACGACCTCGAGGAGGCCGCCGTCCTCGCCCGGCGCGCCGATGCCGGTCTCGTCGAATCGGTCTCGTGGCGGACCCGAAACCGCCTCGCGGCCGCGCAGCAGGTGATCGCCGCCCTGCGCGCGGAAGGAACGATCGACGAAGCGGAGCTGCTCCGGCCTCTTCGCCACGCCGCGGCCACCGCCGACCTCTCGGACCCCGAATGGACCGAGCTCGTCGACTACCTGGTCGGCCTCGGGCTCGCGAAGCGCTTCGGCGACCGAGTGGCGCCGGGACGCGGGACGCTCCACCGATTCTATTCGTCGCTCTCCCTCATTCCGGACGAGCGGACCTACCGTCTGCGGGACATCGGAACGCGCCGGCTGATCGGCACGCTGGACGAGCGGTTCGTCCTGACCCAGATCCTCGCCCAGCCGGAGGAGATCTTCCTCCTTCACGGCCGCACGTGGAAGGTGGTCGAGTATCGAGACGGAGAGCTCCTCGTGGAGACCGTGCAGGAGATCGGACGAGAGCCGCGGTGGGCGGGCGAGGACCTGCCGGTACCGTTCGATGTGGCCCAGGAGATCGGCCAGCTCCGCCGGGAGGGGGCGCTCGCAGACTACCCGATCTCCGCCGAGGACCGCGAACATCTCGAGCAACGTCGTCGCGCACCCGCGGACGCCGGTATCATCCCCACCGACCGGCGAGTCACCGTGACGACCCAAGGGCGCGTCGTGGTCTACGGCGCGTGCTTCGGCACCCGGACGAACGAGACCCTCTCGCTCGCGACGGCGGGTCTCCTTACAGCCCGCCTGGGTGCCCGCGTCGAGGTGGCATCGGTCGAGCCCACCTGGTTCGTCCTCGAGCTCCCGATCGCGGTCGACTCGACGACCCTCGTCGACGCGCTTTCGATCGAGCCGGGGTCCCTGCGGCCCTTGGTCGAGCGGCTCGTACCTACCGGTCTCGACTATCGGTGGGTGTTCCTCGCGGTCGCCCGGAAGCTCGGAGTCATCCCCTCCTCGGCCGACCCCCGCGACCTCCGGTCGTTGGATCCCTTACTCTCCGCGAGCCGGGTCAATCCGCTCGGGGAGGAAACCCTCGAGAAGACCCTCCACGACCGGTACGACCTCGACCATGCGGTTCGGGTTCTCGAGGGGATACGGGACGGGGCGATCGAGGTTCTCGCTACACCGGCGTCGCCGTTCACCGACGGGCCGCTCGAGAGGCTCGAGTGGCGGACGGTGCTGGACATCCCGCCTCCGACGCTTCTGCGAGCGGTGCAAGAACGACTCGCGAAGGAACCCCTCACGCTCGTCTGCCTTCGGTGCGGGTTCCTGCGGACGACCACTCCCGCACGATACAAGAGCGAAGGCGGCAGCCGCTGCCTCCTCTGCCACGGTTCCCTCTCCGCCGTGATGTCCCCGCGGCGCACCGCAGAGATCGACCGACTGAGCGCCTACGCGAAACGCAAACGAGCGCGTACTGGGCCCGCCGACGGTCGGCGAAAACGCGGCGAGCGTGCGCTACCCACGGCGACCGAGACCCTGGTGCGCACGGGCTACACCTCCGCCGAGCTGCTCGCGCACTATGGGGAGCGTGCCCTCTATGCCCTCGCCGGCCGGGGAATCGGTCCGGAGACGGCCCGGCGTCTCCTGATGAGGCTCTACCGGGACGACGACGCGTTCTTCACGGAGATCCTGCGCGCGGAGCGGGCGTATGCCCGGACCCGGGTCTTCTGGGACTAACCGCGCGTCCGGGTCAGGCTGCGAACGAGCTCTTCGACCGCCGGTCGCGGAGCGTCCGTACGGAACCCCTCGGGCCGGGCATGCGTGCGGGCCGCCCGGAATCCTCGCGACCGGAGTCCCTCGAGGATCGCTGTGAGAGGGGCCGGCTCGGGGAGAGCGAGCCGGGAAGCGAGAACGTTCGCCTCGAAATAGAACGGCCGGTCGGCGAGCAGCTCCTCCTTCAAGCGGGAGATGAAATCGCCGACTTCCCGGGGCCGAGCGGCGCCTTCCGGGACCTCGAGCCGAACGACCAGTTCCGGGTCGAACAGAGGTCCGAGCCATAGGGGACCGTACGGGCCTCGGTCACCGATCCATGGCCCCGACCAGCGGGTCGGGTCGATGGTGTCGACCGGGGCCGGGGTGGTCGAGCGGCCGGTCACCTCGACGTACGCGCGCACGTAGTGGTCCTTCGCGTAGGCCAATTTCGGACGGATCGACCGACCGAGCGCTTCGGCCTGGGACGAAAGATACCCGAGGAGGATCCGTAACCCCCCCTCAGGTCCCAACCGGCCCCGGACCGGCCGCGCCCCGTACCGCCGCCAGCACGCCGACGGTTGGGCACCGGCCAGCACCATCATGTCGGTCGCGGTCACCGCCAGCACCCCGCCGGGGCGCACGGACGCGAGCGCCGTACGGACGAACGGTTCGGGCGTGCCGTACGGGTCGAGGTCGACGTAGTCGAATGGCACCCCCTCGGGCACCTTCCGGGCGTCCCCTTCGACCACCGTACCTCCGGCGAACCGGCCGACGTTTTCCCGGAGGACCCGACAGGCGTCCGGGTTGGATTCGGAGAACGTGAACGTGCCGAATGCTCCGGACTCGAGCAGCAGACGCAGCCCTCGGACCCCGGTGGCGCTGGTCATCTCCCAGCCCGACCTTCCCGGCGGCGGTGCGTGCGGAAGCGCCCGTGCGAACGCGACTCCCAGGTCCCGGTCGCCCGCCATCGAGGGATTGTAAAAGATCGGAGACCGACTTCCGGGGCCTCGGCCCGGCGGGGCCGAAGGAAGCAGCAACTCGGTCCGCCCTTCCGAGGCGAGACCTAGTGGGCGCGACCGGTGATCAGGTGGACGATCTTGAACGCGAGCAGGTTCTTGTTCACCGGGGTCACCTCGAGCAGGCGTAGCTCGTCCCTCCTACGGATATCTTGGAGCAGCGGGTTGCGCGATTTCTTGTGCAGGGTCATCACGATCGACTTGCGCGCGTCGAGCGTGTCGATCACGCTCTTCGTGAACACTTCGCTCTCGACCTCCATCTTCCCGACCTCGTCGATCACGATCACATCGGCCGACTCTCGCGCCTCGGCGAGCGCGCGGGTCCCGAGGCCCTCGAGCGCCGAGATGTTGACGCCGTACCGCCCCGAACGGATGCGGGACTTCAGTCCCTCATGGGCGAAGACCTCGTGCTCCTTGGTCATCCAATCGGTGATCTGGAACCCCGCGCGGCGCTGCTTCTCGACGATCGGCTCGGTGACCATCCCCCCGACCTTGACCCCTTCCTCCTCGAGGAGTTCGATGATGCGGAGCAGGGTCTGCGTCTTGCCCGAGCCCGGGAGACCCGTAATCCCGATCTTGACCGGTGGAGAAAGTCGACGAGGCATTGCCAATTATACCGCTAGGTTGCGTAGTACGCGTGGAGCCAATAAGAAGCCATCGCGCTCCCTCACCGGTGGGCCCTTCCGGCGCCGACGCGCCCCGCGGCTCCGACGACGAGAGGGCGATCTACCCCGTGCGCGAGGACTCGTTGCTCTTGCTGCCGTACGCTGAGGTCCCCCGCGACACCCTCCTCCTCGAGGTGGGGACGGGCTCGGGCCTCGTGGCCCTCACGGCTGCGAGGCGCGGGGCCCGGGTGGTCGCCACCGACCTCAATCCCCATGCTCTACGTCGCCTGCGCGCTCGGGCGATCGTGGAAAGCCTCCGGCTCGAGGTCGTACGGACCGACCTCGCCCGGGGCTTGGGGAAGTTCGACCGACTCCTCGCGAACCCGCCGTATCTCCCGACGCGAGCGGAGGAACGGGACCCCGACCGCTGGCACAACCTCGCGTTGGACGGAGGTCCGGACGGTTGTCGCGTCACGGCCCGACTGGTGGCGGAGCTCGACCAACACCTGAGCTCCGACGGGGAGGCGTTCGTCATCGTCTCCTCGTTGCAGGACCCCGCAGCCCTCGGTCGGATCCGGGCGGGCTGGGCCGCGCGAGGGGGACGGATCGACGGTGTGAGCACCCGTGACCTCGAAGGCGAGCGGCTCGAGGTCTGGCGCCTACAACGGGCGCGGACCTAGGCGTGCTGCTCGACGTACGAGAGCACGGCATCGAGGAAGCGTCGACCGTCCCCGGGGCCGTCGGGCGACCCGGTGCGGGTCCAGTCCGGCGCTTGGGCGCGGAAGAATGCGCGCTCCGGGTGCGGCATGAGACCGAAGACGTTCCCTTCGGGGTTGGTCAGCCCCGCGATGTTCCCCGGGGAACCGTTCGGATTCCACGGATACTCCGGGGGCGATCCGTCCGGTGCGACCCAACGGAAGAGCACCTGACCGTTCTCCTCGACCGATCGTCGGAGCTCGGGACTCTCGAGGACGAGCTTTCCCTCGGCGTGGCCCGACGGGAACAGGTACCGCGTGCCTTTCGGAACTCCCTGGAGCGGGGGGAAAATCCCGCCGTCCCAGGCTACAAAGGTGGGTCGGCATTCATAGTGGCCGGAGTCGTTCGTCATCAGTGCCGCCTGGGGACGCGCGAGTCGGCCATCCGGGTGTCCCGGAAGCAAACCGAGCTCGGTGACCACCTGGAAACCGTTGCAGACGCCGGCCACGATCCGCCCGCTCCGGACGAATTCCTCGAGCTCCCCTCCGATAGCGGCCCGCACGCGGGCGGCAAAGATCGCGCCGGCCCGAACGTAGTCGCCCGCCGAAAAGCCCCCGGGGATGAACAGCGCCTGGTAGTCGGATAGTGAACGCCGGTCCTCGGGGACCACGTCGCGGCCCTCGAACTGCTTGAGGTGAACGACCTCGGGTCGGGCTCCCAGATTCGCGAGCGCCTCGCGGAGCTCGTCGTCGCAGTGCGTTCCCTCGATGGAAAGGAGTGCGAGCGCGAGGTTCCGACGGCCCACGAGGAAGGGAGACGACGAACGGCTTAACCTCTCCTCGCGAGGCCTTTCATTCCCCGGTACGAACCGACCCGAGGGGGGGGATCAGGTAGTGCACCCGGACCTTCTCTCCTCGGCGCACCAGCCGACGGCCGGGAGGCAATAGAGCGAAGGCCGTCGCTCCTGCCATGCTCGTGATCACCGAGGAGCCGCGGTACGTCGTGTACGCTCGGCCCTTCTCGAAACGGAGCGGCACGATGGTCGCGAGGCCCGGGGTCGGCGCCACCGCGTCGCTTCCGAGGACCGCGAACCCGTCGGTCCAGCCGGGTCCGGGTCGACGCGCGAGCTTTCGGAGGACGGGCAAGACGAGCCAGTACATGTTCGCGAGGCAGGACGTGGGGTGGCCCGGCATCCCGACCACGAGCTTGCGGCCGGCCCGGGCGGCCAGCGTGGGCTTGCCCGCGCGCACGGCGATCCCGTGGAAGAGCAGCGGGCCGAGCTTGGGGAGGATCCGCGGCAGATGGTCCCGCTCGCCGACGGAGCTCCCGCCCGTCGCGAGAACGAGGTCGGCGCTCGCGAGCGCGGATCGGATCGCGCGTTCGATGACCGCAGCGCGGTCCCGCACCGGAGGATGGACCTCGGGGATCCCGCCGGCGGCGAGGATGACCGAAGCGATCGTCGCATTGTTGCTCTCATAGATCCGGCCGACCTCGGGCGGGTCGCCGGGGGACAGCAACTCGTTGCCGTTCGGGATAACGGCGACCCGCGGAAGGGCGTAGACCGGGACCTCGGGAATGCCGCAGGATGCGATGGCTCCCAACGCGGGAGCCGAGAGCTCCTCCCCCTTGCGGGCGAGCATCGTTCCCCGCGGGAAATCGTGACCCGGACGTGAGATCCGGTCCCCCTTCGCGATCGGACGAAACACCCGAACGAGCTCGTCCGCGCGTTCGACCTCTTCGAAGATGACCACCGCGTCCGCCCCTCGAGGGATCGCCCCTCCCGTAGCGATCGCGACGGTCTCGCCGTGGCGCAGCGCGCGCGGATACGATTGTTCTGCGAAGACCTCGCCGACCACGCGCAGCTCGGCGGGACGCCCTCGCGTCGCTCCGTCGGTGTCTCGGCTTCGGAACGCGTAGCCGTCCCACGTGGTGCGCGGGAACCCTGGCACCGCGACCGGGGCCCGGACGTCGGCCGCCAAGACCCGTTGGAACCCGGCCTCGACACGGACGGACTCGACGCGGTCGATGGGGCAGGTCGCGGCGAGAAGGCGGCGCCGGGCGACGTCCACCGGCGTTAATCGACCGAACGCGTGCATCTCCATTGGTCGGACCTACCTTCTGCCTTCGATCCAGCGGGCCGCGCTCCGAGATGCCGCGGCGAGGCACCCCGACAGCGGTTGACCGGCGAACCATCCGGCGTAGAAGCCGCCGCGGAAGGCGTCTCCTGCTCCGACCACCGTCCGTACCCGGGAAGGACGGGTCGCGAGAACGTGCACCGACTCGGAGCGGGAGAACGCGCTCGCTCCCTGGGTGCCATCGGTCCGGACCACGAGCGGAACGTGTTCGAGAAGTTCCTCGACCCGGTGCGCGCCGACGAACTCGAGCGCCCGGGCGATCTCGGCGCGATTGCCAAAAAGTATCTCGGAGCCCCGGAGAAGGCGCCGGAACGACCCGGCATCCCAGCGGTAGTGGATCTCCTGCGCCGGGTCGGCCGCCACTCGAACCCCGTGCGCGCGGGCGGCCGCGAGTAGTCGCAACTGGAACGCGGGGTCGGCCGTGGTCAGATGAACCCACGAGTACTCTCCCAGCCATCGAGTGGGGGGTTTTGCCGTCGGCGCTCCCGACATCGTCCCCTGGTCGATGATCGTCCTCTGGCCGCCGTCCCGGTCCTCGATGATGTAGCAGGTGGGCGTAGGGGTTCCGCGGATCCGGTCGATCCCACGGATGTCGATCCCCGCCCGTCGGAAGTTGGTCAGGAACTCATCGGGAAACCCATCCCCCACACGGGCGATGAGGCCGGTCGCGACCCCGAGCTTGGAGGCGACGCGAGCGATGTTGGTGGCCGTCCCCCCCAGTTCGGCCCGATGCGCGAGCACGGGCACGGTCCGGTCCGCCGCCGGGAACGAGTGGACCGACAGGAATCGGTCGATATTGACGTGACCCGAGACGAGTAGGTCCCGGGGTCGATCGGCGACCGCTCCCGTCATGGCCGGCGCATCGAGTCAACCCCACGGTCCCTTAGCGCTTGGGGGACTCGGCGTGCGACTTAAGGGTCCGCGGCGTTCCCGCGGACGACGCATGCTGGTCGTGGGAGCCATCTTGGATATCGAGGGCGCCCGGGCGGCGTACGTCCGCCTTCGCGGCGGCCGGGTCACCGAGGTGGGCGCCCTGGGAACGGAGGGTCGACGTCGCAATGAGCGGAAGGTCCGGGGGATCGTCGTTCCCTCCCCGGTCAACGCCCACACCCACTTGGGGGACGCGGTTTCCGTGCGCGAACCCCCCGCTGGCCCCGTCTCCCGATTGATCCAACCCCCGCACGGCTACAAATTCCGACTCCTCGCGGACGCTTCGCACGCGGACAAGGTCGCCGCGATCTCGTCGGCGCTTCGTCGCATGGAGCTCGATGGCGTGGCGGCGACGGTCGATTTCCGAGAAGAAGGTCGCATGGGCGTCGAACTGTTGCGGGAAGCGGCCCGCGCGAGCACTGTCCGGGTCGTCGCGCTCGGTCGTCCGGTCGCCCGTCCCGTGGTTCGGAGCGAGCTCTCCCGGCTCCTCGCAGTCTCGGACGGGGTCGGGCTTTCGAGCGCCCGAGACGAGACCGAAGAAACGCGAAGGACGGTCGCGAGCGCGTGCCGGGCCGCGGGGAAGCACTTCGCGCTTCATGCGAGCGAGGCCGTCCGGGAAAAGCCGGATCGCTACCTCGACCCCCGGCCCGACCTCCTTATCCATCTCGCCAAGGCGACGGGCGATGACCTCACCGCGGTTCGCGACGAACGCGTTTCGGTGGCGGTCTGCCCCCGGTCGAACGCACTCTTCGCCCGCCAGCCCGACCTCCGCGCCATGGAGCGACTCGGACTTTCCGTCCTGCTGGGGACCGACAATGCCATGTTCCACGCTCCGTCGATCTGGAGGGAGATGGAGTTCGCCTACGTCGCCTCCCGTCTTCGTCGGCGACCGGCCTCCGCCGGGTTCCTCGCCCGGGCCGCGCTCGTCGAACCGTGGAAGTGGCTCGGAGAGCCCGAGGCTGCCCTCGTCGTTCCCGACATGCCGGTCCCGCCGGTCGTGCTTCGGCTGCCGCCGGACGACCCCGCCTACCAGGTGGTCACGCGAACCACCGAACACCTTATCGTCCGGTTCCCGCCCCGGAGGCGAAGCACGGAGCGACGGTGAAGAGCGACGAACTGTTCGCACTCCTGCGCCGCCGGGGCGTCCTCTGGCCGACCGCGGAGATCTACGGGGGAGCGCAGGGCCTCTACGACTACGGGCCGCTCGGCGCGGCGCTCAAGCGGAATATCGAGAACGCGTGGACCGCCTGGTTCGTCGGCCTCTCGCACGACTACCACTTGATCGACCCCGCCGAGATCCTGCCGGAAGCGGTGGTGCGGGCGTCCGGCCATCTCGAGAACTTCACCGACCCGGAGGTGACGTGCGAGAACTGCCACAACGCCTTCCGCGCGGACACCGTCCTGGAAAAGGTGCGACCCGAAGGGGTCGATGGGCTCTCCGCGGCCGAGATCGGGGAGATCGTCCGCGCCCGGGGGATCAAGTGTCCGAGCTGCGGCTCGGCGACCCTCAGCGTTCCGCGTCCGTTCAACCTGATGTTCGGATTCGACTTCGGGGTCACGGGCCGCGAGCGGGTCTACCTTCGGCCCGAGACCGCCCAAAGCAGCTACCTCTCCTTCGCCCGGATGTGGGACGTCGGCCGACGGGCCCTTCCCCTCGGGGTTGCCGTCGTCGGTAAGGCCTACCGCAACGAGATCGCTCCGCGCCAGGTGCTGTTCCGGATGCGAGCGTTCACGCAAGCTGAATTGCAGATCTTCTTCGACCCGGAGCGCTTCCCCGTTCCGTTCGACCGCGTTCGGGAGGAGAAGCTTCCGGTCGTCCGGGCGGCCCGACGCCAAGCGGGCTCCGAGGAGGTCGAGTGGGTCACCGCGGGTGACCTAGCGAACGTCGGCGGGATCCCCGAGTTCTACGCGTACCATCTCGCGCACACCTACCGGTTCTACCGGGACGTGCTCGGATTCCCGGCCGAGCGGATCCGTCTGCTCGAGAAGTCGGACCAGGAGCGCGCCTTCTACAACCGGATCCAGTTCGATGTGGAGGTGAACCTCGACAGCCTAGGCGGCTTCAAGGAGGTCGGAGCGGTCCACTACCGAGGGGACTACGACCTCGGCCGGCACGGACAGGGCTCGGGACGCGACCTCGCCGTGACGCTAACGGGGGGCCGCTCGGTCCTCCCACACGTGCTCGAGCTCACCTTCGGTCCGGACCGCGCCCTCTGGGCACTGGCGGACGTGCACCTCGGAAAGGACGGGGAGCGCACTCTCTGGCGACTTCCGAGCTACCTCGCGCCGGTGCCGGTCGGCCTCTTCCCCCTGATCGCGAAGGAGCACGCGCCGTTCGCCCTCCAACTCTCGGACGACCTGCTCGATGCCGGGATCCCGAACCAGTACGACGATGCGGGCACGATCGGCAAACGGTACGCGCGCAACGACGAGGCGGGGACCCCGTTCTGCATCACGGTGGATGGGGAGACGATGGCGGACGGTCCGCTGCACGGAACCGTCACGGTCCGGTTGCGGGACTCGAAGACCCAGGAGCGCGTGCTGGCCACGGAGCTCGCCGCCCGTCTCGCCCCGGCGCTGCGTCCCCCGCGACCGACCCGCACCTGAGCCCGCGGCGCGTCTTCCCCCGCAAGACAACGGCTATATCTCGCGGCCGAGTCACCGCGTTCCGATGGCGAGCGGTGGAGGAGAACCGTCCCAACCCCCCCGCGCCGCAACCCCACTCGCCGCCCGGCGCTCTCGCTGGATCGGCCAGCAGTACGCCGACATCACGAAGCTCCGGGAGATCGCCGCCCGCCACGACCGAGCGGCGGCGCGAGCGACCCAGCGCGTCGCCCGGCTCAACACCCGGATCGAGAAACTCCGGCACCAAGCGACCCTGCTGCGCGAACGCGGCCAGAGGGTGCTCGCGGAGATCCCCGAGATCGAGCAGCAGATGAAGCAGCACGAACGGGACATCGACGCGGGAACCAGGAGGACCGGGGGCGCGCCCATCGGCTCCGACGTTACCGCGCTCCACTATCGCGTTCGCAAGCTCCAACAGAAAGTGGTCGACCGGCAGCAGAAGGCGCGGGCGCTGGACCTGCGGGCCGCCACCAAGACGCAGAAGACCGCCGAACTGAAGGTCAAGGTCGACCGGTACGTCGAGACCTCCCGCCTCGAGGAACAGGAAGCGGTCGCGTTCAAACAACGCGCCGACCGCCTCCAGATGATCTCGGAGCAAGAGGTCGCCGATCAGCTGCGGTCGAGCGCGGCCGGGACGAAGGGAACGTCCGACGAGCCGCCCCCGACGCTATGAAACTCATCGTCACCGTCGGAATGCCCGGCTCGGGCAAGGACGAGCTCGTCGGTGTCGCCCGTGGGATGGGGCTCGCGACGTTGAAGATGGGCGACCTCGTCCGGGACGAAACGCGACGGCGCGGGCTTCCGGTGACCAATCAGAACGTCGCTCGGGTCGCCTCCGAGGAGCGCGACAAGCACGGACCGGGGGTCTGGGCGCAACGGGCGATCCCGAAGCTCATCGAGACACGGATGCTCGTCGACGGCTGCCGGTCCGACACCGAAGTGACGGTCTTCCGTCACAACTTCGGCGACCTCTTCGTCCTCGGGATATTTACCTCGCCCGAGACCCGCCATGACCGGATGGCGAGCCGGGGCCGCGCGGACGACGGGGCCGACCTCCAGGAGTTCTACGACCGCGACCGACGCGAGCTCAAGTGGGGCATCGGGAACGCGTTCGTGGTCGCGGACGGGATGCTCGTCAACGAGGGAACTCTGGACGAGTTCCGGCGGGCCGGTCGCGCGATGCTCGAGAAGATCCTCGCCCGCGAGCCGTGAGCGCCACTCTCTATACGATCGTCCTCGGCGGTCCTTCGGCGATCATCGTTCGGATCGAGTCGAACCGTTCCCGGTCGACCACGACCGCGAGCGAGCGGCCATCGAGCCTCAGCGACGGGATCCGGTCGACGAGGTGCCGGTCCCGTGCTTCGGCGAAATCGTGCGACCCGCGCCCCGGCGAGATCTCCCGGTCCCACGCGAGCGCGAATTCGTCGGGCGTGGAGGGGGTCGGGGGGCTGCGCGCCACGCGCCGCTCGCGCACGGTGCGACGCACGAGCTCGAAGTACCCGATGTGCTCGGCGAAGAGCGCCGCCGCCCGATCGTCGTCCGGGTCCAGGGGTTCGAGGGGAACTCCCCGCGCGGTCCCCCAGCGCAGGACCTCCACGAACGAGGGATTCGGTACCCGCACCTCGCCGAACCGCACGAGCCCCCGAACCTCGCTCGTCTCGTTCGCGGTGAGGGGCACGACCGGTTCCGCATCCGCGACCACGAAGTAGTCGCGCAGGCTGCGCAGCTCGTCAGAGGATAGGCCAAGACCGACCCGGCCCGGTGTGAACGACTCGAGGGCCGAGAGGACCCGCGACGCTTCCGAAGCAAGGCCCCGGACCGGCGCGACCAGCAATAGCCCGGGCGTGGATGCGAACTTCGCCGTGATCACGGGCCTTCCCGCTCGGTGATCTCATCGATGAGGTCGTCCGGATCGCGGTGGCGCCGCAGCTCGGTGACGGACAGGATCGGGAGGCCGGCGATGGACGAGCGGGTGATCGGGTCGCGGACCACGAAGAGGGCGTGACCTTCCGCGACGCGAGCGAGGCCGTGCAGGACCTCGGCCCGGTGAAGCGCCGTCCGCAAGCTGCCGACCGCCGCCAGCAGGATGTCGGGCGTGCGGGCGAGCGCGTCGAACGGGGCCCGTACGGTCACCGTGACGTCCAGTCCCATCCCGTCCAGCTGGCGGAGCACTCCGTCCCGGAGGGCGTCGCCGGTGCGGGGGAGCTCCCGTTCGGCGTTCGGGTCCTTATCCTGGGCGGCTCGCTCGGCTTCGGTCTCGGACCGGACCCGACCGGACCAATCGAACAGCGCGATGGGCCGGACGACCGTTTCCCCGAGGTATGTCTCGATGCGTTCGATGACGAGGGCCTCCGCTCCGGCGCCTTCCTCGTAGAGCTGGATCGCACGGCGCGACACCCCGGCGATGCTCGCGAGGGTCCCCAGCGAGAGCCCGCGCTCGCTGCGCAGCTGTCGGAGACGCGGGCCGTCCACCTGGGCGAACGTGCCGCCCGGGCTCGCGTAGAGGAACGGAGGCAGCGCCTTCTCGAGGAACTCGCGGAGGGTCTCCTCGTTGATGATCGGCACTCCGTAGCGCGTGTAGACAACGCTCGGGTCGAGCTCGGAAGCGCCCGAGGTTTGGCCGATGACGAGCGTGATCGCCGGGAAGAGGTGGCCGAGCTCGCGAAGGCGGGTCGCCTCTTCGGAGTCGAGCGCGTCGATGTTCTTCAGCACCTTGACGAGCAGCAAGGTGGCGTCCCGGCGGGCCGCCAGGTCGAAACTGGTGGGACGGATCGCGTGCGTGTCCGCGACGTAGAAGCCCGCCCGCTCGAGCATCTGCCGGATCCGCTCGATCGAACGCTCTCGCGAAGACGGCACCCGGCTCCCCCGGTATAATCGAGTTAGTTCTTGTATATAAGAGAGGTCGGTTCGACCTGTCGGAAATGCAGGGCTCGATCCGCGGAGAACCGTATTGGCCGAGACGTCGCTGGGGAGCCTGTGGAGAGCCCGCTGCGCCCGGTGCCGGACGCGCCGGCGCTCATCCTCGAGCCGACCCGTCGGTCCGACCCGCGGACCCTGGTGATCGCCGACCTTCACCTGGGTCTCGGAAGCACGCCGGAGCGGCCGCTCGGGCCGCCGGAGGGATCCGCCGACCGCATGGCGGAAGAGCTCCTCGGGCTCGCGCGCTCGACTCGTGCCGACGCGATCGTGGTCGCCGGAGATGCGAAGCACCCCATCGTCGGTACGCCTCCCGCCTTGCGTCCGGTCGTCTTCGACTTCTTCGCGGAGCTCCTGAGGGAAGGGTTCACGGTCGAACTCGTTCTCGGCAACCACGACGTGGGAATCGTACGATGCCTCCCTCGGGAGGTCGTCGTACATCCGGCCGCGGGGATCGTGAAACGCGGGGTCGGGATCTTCCACGGACACCGGTGGCCCTCGAACCAGGTCCTCCGAGCTCCTCGGCTCGTCGCCGGACACCTTCACCCGGGATACCGTCTCGCGCCGACCGCGGACGACCCGGAAGGAAAACGACGTTGCTGGCTGCGCGTCGAGCGGGTCCCGACGGTGCCGAAAAGCTCCCGACGCCGCCGGCACATCGAGCCCCGAGCCCGGGAGATGGTCATCCTGCCGGCCTTCAACCCGATCGCCGGGACCGAGGCCCTTAACCGGGGCCGCCCGGCGCGCGGGCGCTCTTTCCTGTACCAGCGCTTCCTCTCGGGGGCGGTGGCCCGGGCCTACCTGCTCGACGGAACGGACCTCGGCGTTCTCACGCCGCCGCAGGGTGCCCGCCGCTAGCGAGGAGCCGACCGAGCACCGCCGGGTCGGTGACGGGCGGCGAACAAGCGGTGCCGAAGCAAACGAGGGCTCGCGCCCCCTGGGATGCCCCCTGGCTCGTGATCTCTCCGGGAAGGGAGAACGGAGGTGGAGGATGGCCCGAGAAGACCCACAGGTTGGGGTGCCAAGTCCGGCGCGCTTCCCGGGTGAGCGCTTCGGCGACTTCTCCCGTGCCTTCCACCACCACCGTGGCGGGCGCCGTGCTGAGCAGCCCGGTGGCGAGTGCGGAACCCGCGCCGAACAGTCCTGCCCCCCCGATGCGGCGCGCGATCGGCACGAGCAGGGCTCGGGCCTTCTCCGTCCATGCGTCGTCGTGCGTGAGCGACCCCGCCCGGATGAAGGACAAGGCCGCGGAGGCGTTCGCCGAGAGGTGCGGACTGTCCTCGAGCGGGTACGATGGCTCGGTCACTCCGCCGACCACGGGGCCGTCGTACAGCCCGGGAGATAGGTCTCGCAGAAGGGCGTCCTCCCCTCGAAACTCCCGGTCGATGAGGCGGAGTAGGTCGAGCGCCGCTTCCAGATACTTCGGCTCGGCGAGCACTCCCGAAAGCTCGAGGAGGCCCTGGGCGAACGCGACCTGGTCTTCGAGGAGACCGTACCCTCGGGCGCCTTCGGGGTCGATCCGGTGAGCGACCCCTTGTCCGGAACGGAAGGCCTCTTTCAGGAGGCGGTCCGCTGCCCGGCGGGCATCCGCGACGATCGAACTGTCGCCGAGGAACGCCCCGGCTCGGGCGAACGAGGCGATGAAGCGGCCGTTGATGTCGGCATACACCGCCCGGTCCACGTTCGGAGTCGGGCGGCTCGACCGGACCGCCCGTAGTTTCGTGAGGGCGCGCGCCAGGGCGGTCGAAGCCTGGTCGGCCGGATAGACTCCCTCGGCGGCCTCCGCGAGGGGAAGCAAGCGGAACAGCACGTTGCGTTCCGGAACGTGCGGCATCCGACCGTCCGTTCCGACCCCGAAGAAGCGGGTGATCAGGCGGAGCTCGTCGTGGTCGAGCGCTTGTTTGAGCTCGCCCCGGGTCCAGGTGAAGTATCCACCGTCGTCGCCGGGAGCGTTGTCGGCGTCCTGGCTCGCTCCGAACCCCCCGCGCGGGTCCGCGAGGACCTCGCGCACCCATCCGACGGTGGAGCGAACCACCTCCGAGAGTCTTGGGTCCGAGAACCGGGCGGCTCCTTCCACGTACGCCCCCAGGAGCGCCGCGTTGTCGACCCCCATCTTCTCGAAGTGCGGGATGTGCCAACCTTCGTCCACCGAATACCGGTGGAATCCGCCGGCCACCTGGTCGAACATGCCTCCGTCGGCCATGCGGGTGAGGGTCTCGTGGGCCTTCTCGGAGCTCGTGCCGGTGCCCCGGGCAAAGCCATCCCAGAGCAGGAACGAGACCGCGGTCGGGTGGGGGAACTTCGGCGCCATCCCGAACCCTCCGTTCACGGGGTCGAAGCTCGAGTGGATCTCCCCGCGCACGCCGTCGAGGAAGGCATCGAGCGGGCGGTCCGACGGCGACCGCTTCTCGCGCATCCGCTGCAGCGCGCCCTGGATCGCCCGCGCGTTCTCACGGATCTTCTCGGGCTCCTCCTTCCAAAGTCGGGAAACCTCCTTCAGGACGCGGCGGAACCCCGGGCGACCGTGACCGTCGGTCGGAGGAAAGTACGTGCCCCCCAGGAAGACCTCTCCCTCGGGCGTCAGGAACCCCGTGAGCGGCCAGCCGCCCTCTCCGGTGAGCGCGCCCACCTGCCGTTGGTACCGTCGGTCGATCTCGGGATGTTCGTCCCGGTCGACCTTGACCGCGATAAAATCCTGGAGAAGAAGGCGGGCGACCTCAGGGTCGGAGTACGTTCCCTCGTCCATGACATGGCACCAGTGGCACCACGATGCCCCGATGTCGAGCAGGATCGGACGCCCGGTGCGACGCGCCAGCTCGAACGGTTCGGGCCCCCATGGGTGCCACTCGATCGGCTGTTCGGCCGCGCTGCGAAGATAGGAGGAAGACCGACCGGCGAGACGCCAACCGCCGGTCCGCTCCGATCCCGCCTCACCGGGGGGGCTCATCGAACCGGAGGGCCGCACTCCGCTCTTACGGTTGTCGGACCACCGCTGCCGGAGGCCACTCGCAGCCGCCGGGAACGACGTAACCGGCTCACGGGAGCGTTACTGCCCGCGCGTTCGTTATAAAGGGAGCCTCAGTGCCCGAGCGAGGCGCGCACGATGGAGATGCAACCCGGCCAGATGGCCTACGACCGGGCGATCACGGTCTTCTCGCCCGACGGACGTCTCTTCCAGGTCGAGTACGCCCGCGAGGCCGTCCGACGGGGCGCGACGACCGCGGGAGTCGTCTACTCGGACGGGGTGGTCCTCATCGCCGACCGGCGCATCCCGAACCCGAAGCTTGCCGAGGCCTCGAGCCTCGAGAAGATCCACCAGATCGACGAGAACATCGCGTGCGCTACCGCGGGACTGGTGGCCGATGCGCGGGTGCTGGTCGACTACGCCCGTCTGTCGGCCCAGATCAACCACGTCACGTACTCCGAGCCGATGTCGGTCGAGCTCCTCGTCCGCCGCATCTGCGATTACAAGCAGCAGTACACCCAGTTCGGAGGCGTCCGTCCGTTCGGGACGGCGCTGTTGGTCGGCGGGTATGACGACGGCGGGATCCACCTCTTCGAGACGGAGCCGTCCGGCTCGCTCACCAGTTTCAAGGCCGCGAGCACGGGCGGGAACAAGGGACCGGTCATGGACCTGTTCGAGCAGAAGTACCGGCCGGGGATGGACCGGGACGCGGCGATCCTGCTCGCTCTCGAGGGCCTGCGCTCCGGCCTCGAGGAAGGCGGCAACCTCTCCCAGGTCGAAGTCTGCTCCACGCAGGTCGGCGAAGGGATGACCCGATTCCCGGCCGATGAGGTCCAGAAGTACGTTTCCCGCCTACCGCCGGCCAGCCCGCCCGGGAAATCCGGCCGCAGCTAGGCCCTCGGTTCCTTCACGCTCCACCCATGGTGACGGTCGAGGACGCGGTCATCGCGCGCTGGGAGACCCAAGGCTCCCGATTCGAGGTGCTGGTCGACCCTCAGGCCGTCCAGGACCTGAAGGACGGCAAGAACGTGGACCTCAGCGACAAGCTCGCCCTCGACCAGGTCTTCAAGGACGCGAAGAAGGGCGACAAGATCTCCGAAGAGTACCTCGAGAAGACGTTCCATACGCGCAACCTGGCCGAGATCGCGAAGACGATCGTACTGAAGGGGGAGGTCCAGGTCACCACCGAACAGCGTCACCAGCTTCAGGCCGCGAAGCACAAGCAGGTCGTGGCGACGATCGCGCGCAACGCGATGAACCCCCAGACCGGGGCCCCCCACCCGCCCGCGCGGATCGAAGCCGCGATGGCCGAGGCGAAGGTCCACATCGACCCGTTCCGGCCCGTCGACGAACAGGTCCAGGAGGTGCTCGCGAAGTTGCGACCGCTCATCCCGATCCGGCTGGACGTCGTCAAGGTACGGGTCAAGATCCCGGGGCAGTTCTATCCCCGCGTCATCGGCGAAGTAAAGGGACTCGGTCGCGTGCTCGAAGAGAACTGGTTGGCCGACGGAAGCTGGGCCGGGGTTGTCGAAATTCCGGCCGGAATCCAGACCGAGCTCTACGAGAAGCTCAGCGCACGCACCAAGGGCGCTGTCGAGACCGCTTTGGTTAAATAGAGAACTCCCGTCGCGCGCCCCGGTGCAGCAGGTAAGATGTCCAGAGGTCATCGTCCGGGCCACCGAACTCGTGGCCACGAGGGTTCTCCCTCGCCTCCCCCCGGGGACCGGACATTAGTTCTTCCCGGTGAAGAAATCCGCGCCCAGGGTTTGAAACCGGGGCCCGGAACATACCGCACGGGCGGAAAGGTCTACGCGAGCGTCCTCGGTCTGCTCTCTCCCCGCCCGCCGATGGTCCAGGTCATCCCCCTTTCGGGTCGATACATTCCGAAGCCGGACGATGTCGTCCTCGGCACCGTCACGGACGTCCAGGGGACCTTCTGGCTCTTGGACATCGGCGCCCCCCGCTGGGCCCCGCTCCACATGACCGGTACCCCCTGGCAGGTCGAGATCGGCGAGACCGACCGGTTCCTCCGGGTGGGGGATGCGGTGGTCGTCCAGGTCGAGAGCCTCGAAGCGACCGGGCGCATCGGCGTCACGATGAACGGCGAAGGCCTCGGGAAGCTCGAGGGAGGGACGATCGTCCGCATCTCCCCGGCCCGGGTCCCGCGCGTCGTCGGTCGCAACGGCTCCATGATCGACACGATCCGTCGCCACACCGGCGCCGAGGTCGTGGTCGGCCAGAACGGACGGATCTGGGTGGGCGGGACTCCGGACGCGATCCATCGTGTCAGTGAGGTCCTTCGGATCGTGGAGGAGAACGGCCAGCGTTCTGGGCTGACCGAGCGGGTCGAGAGCTACCTGCTCGCGACGATGCCGACCGACCCGAAGGGACCGGAAGAGCCCGCCCCGGAGCACGCCCATCGAGACGCCCCGCCGCGGACCTTGCCGCCCTCGGAACCGGACGAGGTCACGGTCGAGGCCGAGGACGACCCGCCCGAGTCGACCGAAACCGGCGAACCGTGAGATTCCAAGGAGAACAACCATGGGAAACGTAGGAGCGAAAGACGTCCCCGTTCTGTTGAGCCCCGAAGGGCTCCGGATCGACGGACGAAAAGTGGACGAACTGCGCCCGATGAAGATCCAGGTCGGCGCCCTTCACAACGCCGACGGCTCGGCGTTCGTGGAGTGGGGCGCGAACAAGGTCTACGCGGCGGTCTACGGACCGCGCGAAGTGCACCCGCGGCATCTTCAGCAGAACAACAAGGCCGTCATCCAGTGCAAGTACAACATGGCCGCGTTCTCGGTCGATGAGCGCAAGCGGCCCGGCCTCGACCGGCGTTCCCAAGAGATCTCCAAGGTGATCGCGGAGGCGTTCGAGTCGGTCGTCTTCGCCGAGGAATACCCCCGCACGAGCATCGACATCTACATCGAGGTCGTCCAGGCGAACGCCGGGACCCGCTGCGCCGGGCTCGTCGCCGCTTCGATGGCCCTCGCGGACGCGGGGATCCCGATGGTCGACCTGCTGCCCGCCGTGGCCGTCGGAAAGGTCGCCGGAAAGATCGTGCTCGACCTCAAGAAGGAGGAGGACAATTTCGGGGAAGCCGACCTCCCGATGGCGCTCGTGCCCCAATCGGGCCGGCTCGTGCTGCTCCAGATGGAGGGCCACATGACCGAGGAGGAGCTCTCCCAGGCCCTCGACCTCGGCGTCCAGGGCTGCCGGGAGATCTACGAAAAGATGAAGCAGGCCCTCCGGGACCGCTACGCCCTGGGACCGATCGGAGGCTCCGCATGAGCGAAGAGGTCTCCGCCGAGATCCTCACGACCCACATCCTCGACCTCGCGGCCGAGGGAAAGCGCCTAGACGGACGCGGCGCCGACGACTATCGAAAAGTGACCGTGGAGCCCGGGTTCGTCACCAGCGCCGACGGCTCCGCGCTCGTGCGGATCGGCGAGACCGCCGTGCTCGCGGGCGTCAAGCTCGAGCCGGGAAAGCCGTTCCCCGACACCCCCAACGCGGGGGTCCTCACGACGAACGCCGAACTGATCCCGCTCTCCAACGCCATTTTCGAACCGGGACCTCCCCAACCGGGGGCGATCGAGGTCTCTCGGGTCGTCGACCGTGCCATCCGGGCGGCCGAGACGATCGACCTCACCCGATTGTGTGTGACTCCGGGCGAGAAGACCTGGGTCTGCTATGTCGACATCCACGTCCTCGACCATTCCGGGAACCTGATCGACGCCGCCCTGCTCGCCGCGCTGGGCGCGCTCACCCATTCCACGGTCCCCGCGAAGCGGTTCGAGATCGCCGAGGCCGACTACCCGCTCGAGGTCAATCACTTCCCCGTCGAATGCACGTTCGTTCGGCTCGGGGACACCCTCATGGTCGACCCGACGTTCGACGAAGAACGCGCGGCCCAGGGCCGGCTCACCGTCGCGACCGATGAGGTCGGACGGGTCGTCGCGATGCAGAAGGGGCTGGTCGGTGCGTTCTCCCCGGACGATGTCAAAGACGTTGTCCGACGGGCGTTCCGCCACGGCGAGCGCCACCGCATCCTCGCGAAGGGAGGGGCCCCATGAGCAAGCGCACGAAGAAAGCCGGGCCGACCGGCTGGATGGGCCCCCGGTACGGGATCCGCATCCGCCGACGCGTGGTCGAGATCGACCGTGCCCGCGGACCGGACGCGGCGTGCCCGCGGTGCTCCACCGTGACGCTCCACCGCGTGGCGAGCGGGGTCTTCGAATGCCGCCGGTGCGGCACCCGATTCGCCTCCAATGCGTACGTCTTCGCCGCGCCCCCTCCGATCCAGCGGACCGAACGGGAGCCGACCCCGGGCAACGCTTAAGCCCTCGAGGAAGGTCGAATCGCACGCCATGTTCCGGTGCATCCGCTGCGGGGAGGCGCTCCCCTCGGACGCGAACCTCTTCGGGGTTCGCTGCGACAACTGCGGGGGCAAGATCTTCACGAA